>LSQX01057487.1_pt2 | contig 12113 bp, 12 predicted proteins | sample 654561 | NCBI WGS metagenome assembly LSQX01 (sample SAMN04489861, study PRJNA283612) | anaerobic digester metagenome | isolation source: 4 biogas reactors fed with cattle manure at either 37C or 55C with and... | place: Denmark: Kongens Lyngby | collected 2014 | reverse complement strand
GTTATAAACTTTAGTGCAGATTCCGTCATTAGGGTTTTGACGGAGTGTCCAGATTTTGTAAATAAAGAAGCGGTCTCGGCAGCTTTATAGGCGGCAATTCCCCCTGTAACGCCTAGGAGTATATTAGGCATCCGTAACTGCAGTTTCGGCTTCCGAATTCAGAGATTCTTCCTCAGTAGCATCTAGATCTTCCTCTGACGCTGATTCCTCCTCCATAAGTTCAGTAATGTATGCTTCAAGAACTGTGTCTATGGATGGTGCTCTTCCAATTTTTGAGGTTTTTAAAAATTCTTTTTTATATCTTTCTACTGCATTAACTACAAACTCCCACGGATTCTCAACATTATCGAAAAGCATTTTTTTGACGTTTTTTTCCACTATATTCTCCTCTGTTTTCTTACTTTGCATTTTTCTGCAGTAATAATAGCACGCATTTCACTTAAAGCTACTTCTATATCTTTATTTTCGATTAAATAATCGTATTCAGGGGCTCTTCTGACTTCATCATAAGAGTTATTTATCCTCTTTTCTATCTCTTCCACAGTATCCTGTTTTCGATTGATAAGACGATTTCTCAATTCCTCTAAAGAAGGAGGCATAACAAAAATTAATATGGTATCTGGATATTTTTCCTTTATTTGCAGGCCGCCTTGCACATCTATATCAAGTATCACATAAATGCCTTTCTTTAGGTTATCTTCGATAAAATCCCGAGACGTACCATAGTAATGGTCGTGTACTCTCGCCCATTCAATAAATCCGCCCTCATCTATCTGACTGAGAAATTCTTCTTCAGTAAGAAAGATATAATCTTCACCATCCACCTCTCCCCTTCTGGGTGCACGGCTAGTTACAGATATTGAGAAACGGGCACGTTCTTCAACTTCCATAAGTTTTCTACAGAGAGTAGTCTTCCCCGTACCTGATGGTGCTGAAACTACAATAAGAAGTCCGCCCGAGTGCCCCTGCCTCATTTGCTCATAGAGCAGTTCTTCAGATGTTTGTTTTTTTGTATTCATAAAATTTTATTATCTAACAAGATATTGCTAGGTTATTTTGTAGTTGCTTAACTTTTTATATTACTAAATTACTCTAGACTTTTCAATCCGAACCCTCTTCTGACAAGTTGACTATCAAAATCTTCAGGAATATCTGCTTTGAAAAAAACTTCTTTTCCGGTTGAGGGATGCAAAAATTCTATAGAGTAGGCATGAAGCATTTGTCTGGGAGCGTCTTCCCTACTTCCTCCATATTTAAGATCTCCTAAAAGTGGATGTCCAAGATGTGAAAAATGCACCCTTATCTGGTGGGTCCGGCCAGTTATAGGGCTGACAGAAATAAGACTGACCCCATCTTTCTGCTCCATCACCTCATATAAGGTTTTGGATTGGCGGGCTGCAACCCAGCCCACGCTCATCATGGTGGGATTTCTTCTGGACCGACGTATAGGAAAATCAATTACACCTTTTTTGGGTTCGGGAGTACCTTGAGCAAGAGCTAAGTAGTTTTTTCTTACCTTTCGGTCTTTAAATTGTTTTTTGATAGAAATGGCAGATTCCTGATTTAGGGATACTACTATTACACCCGAGGTATCCATATCCAATCTGTGTACAATTTCGCAAGAGGGGTAATGAAATAAAAGACCGTTTAGTAGGGTCGGTTCAAAACATCCTGGGGCCGGATGTACCACAAGCCCAGCAGACTTATTGATAACCGCAATAGCCTCATCCTCATAAATAATTTCAAGAGGCATTTCTACCTTCTCATCCGCAGGATTTATCTTTTTCGGAAAAAACTCTACCTTCTCCCCCTCCCTCACTGCATAATGAGCTGGTTTAAGCCCGCCGCCCACTAAAACCCTCTCTTCCTCAATAGCCACCTTTACACGGCTACGTGAAAAGCCCGAGGCGCCAGCCAAATACTTATCTAGCCTCTCTCCAGCGGATTGAATATCTACTATGTACTCAAGCACTTTTTATGCCTTATCCCTTCTGATTTTCCAGAAAAGAAAAAGACCAAGCCCGACAAGAAAAATGGCCATAACCTGACTTGGAGAGAAACCCCATATGCTACTGCCTCTATCATCTCCACGTAGAAATTCCACAAAAAAACGAAAAACGCCATATCCAATAAAATACAAGGCTGCACTACTTCCGTGTTCCGATTTTTCCCTAATCAAATAGCGGTATAAAATATATGAAAGAATGCAGAGAAAAAAAGCAGAATAAAGCTGTACTGGATGAACCGGTAGATTTGTTCCACACAGCGTCTTAGGGTGGGTAAACCTAACCCCTATGAAAGATTCAGTACTTTTTCCCCAACAGCAACCTGCAAGAAAACATCCAATACGCCCGAAGCCATGTGCCAAAGGAAGAACAGGAGAAAAGACATCTAAAAATTTTAGTAGCGGGATGTTGGATTTCTTAGCAAAATACAAAAGCCAGATTCCTCCCCCAATAAGGCCACCAAAGAACACTAACCCCCCTTCCCATAGATAAAAAATGCTTAAAGGAGAAGCTATAAAACTATTCAGATTTATAAGAACATATAACAAACGGGCCCCCACTATCCCGGCTATCACACTTCCTGTCGCAGCATCCGTAATCAATTCCGGATCAAGCTGAAGGATTTTTGCTATTCGTTTTAAAAGAAGCAAGGCGACAATAAATCCCATAGCAAGCATCAGTCCATATGAATGCAAAGTGAAACTGCCAATGGAAAAAAGTTCAGGAAACATCAGATTTTTTTGTTTTCTCTGGATTTAACCAAAGTCCAATTAAAAGAAGAACTGCACCAACCGTAATTGCCGAATCTGCAATATTAAATACTGGCCAGAAGCCTAAATCGATATAATCGATAACACCCGAATGAAATATACGGTCAAAAATATTTGATGAAGCACCCCCAAGAACAAGAGCATATGCCAAACTCTCAAGACTCCCAGAAGTCTTCCCAGAAATCAGGATAAATATTATAAATCCCAGAATCAATATATTAAGCAGAACCAGTAAAGTATTATTCCCCGATAAGATGCTGAAAGCCATACCCGTATTCATAAGATATGTAACCGAAAAAAAAGGTAGTATTTCAAGGCTCTCTCCAAGATACATCGAATGATATATGAGATGCTTGACAAACCTGTCAGCTAGAAAGACTGCCAAGCCTGCCAGGGCCGGAATAATTGAGCGGATGAGTATTTTATTTTTCTGAGGCGGCAATCTCTTTGACGACACTGGCGCAGCGGAGACAAATATCAGTGTATTCTGTTGATAATTCATCAGTTGGAGTAATCAGCCAGCATCTGGCGCATTTTTCTCCTGATGCCATTACTGCTTCAATCTCCACTCCGCTATCTAAAATTTCTGCTTCAGAGGCGGACTCGTCACTAATAATTTCAAGACCGCTCACTACAAGATATTCTTTGAGCTCTTTCTCTTTACTTGATAAATAATTGAAGAGTTCAGAACTTGAGAGCTTAAGCTTTATGGAACTTTCGAGTGGATCTTTAAATAAACCAGCATCCTTGGATTCCTCAATTTTTTTAAGTGCCAGTTCACGGATTTTGATAAGTGGTTCAAATTCTTCTTCAATTGAGGGATTGTTCCATTCTTCGGGAATATTGAAACCATCCGAGGTAAATACGCTCTCTGAAAGTTCAAGACCCTGTTCAGTCTTCAGAACCTGCCAAGCCTCTTCCGAGGTATGGGGAAGAATTGGTGAGGCAAGTTTAAGAAGCTCTATCCCCATAAGGCGAAGAGCGCTCTGTGATGACCGGCGAGCTTTATCATCTGCTGCCGATACATAAAGCCTGTCCTTCAAAATATTGAAATAGAAAGATGAAAGCCAAATATTACAGAAATCATGTAAAGCGCGGCTACCCCTGTGGAAAAGGTAGGATTCGTATCCATCCATAATATCACGGACAGTAGTGCTAAATTTATGGAGAATATACTTATCCAGCGGGGTCATTTCTTCATAAGGAGTAATATAATCCTTTGGCAGATCTCTGGTATTTCCCAGTATGAAACGGATACTGTTTCTAATCCGTCTGTAATAAGTTACGATTTGAGAGAGAATCTCTTCAGATATCTTTACGTCCCTGAAATAATTTTCGCTAGCTATCCATAATCGGAGTAAATCCGCACCATATTTCTGGATGACTTCCTGCGGGCTGATTACATTGCCTATAGATTTAGACATTTTCTTCCCTTCAGAGTCAACTATAAATCCATGGGTTAGAACACTTTTATATGGGGCCTTTCCCCGTAGTCCAACCGCGGGTATAAGAGAAGTCTGAAACCAACCTCTATGCTGGTCAGTTCCCTCAAGATACATATCAGCAGGCCAGGAAAGTTCCTCGCGGCTCTCAAGCACCGCAAAACTGCTAACCCCAGAATCAAACCATACATCAATAATATTATCATCTTTTCTAATGTCTGAAGAGCCGCAGGAGCACTTAAAATCCGAGCCTAAAATATCCAGAGCCTCTCGACGGAACCATCCGTCGCTCCCCTCATTCAATATAAGCTCCTGGATTTTAGCAAAACTCTCCTCATTAGCAATAAAATCACCACAGGAATTGCAGTGGAAAACAGGCACTGGAACCCCCCAGAGTCTCTGTCTTGAAAGACACCAGTCAGGGCGATTCTCAACCATGGCCCGAATCCTATTCTCTGCAGACTCTGGATGCCAACTAACCTGACTGATTTCTTTTATGGCATTTTCCCTGAGATTTTCTTTATCTATTCCAAGAAACCACTGCTCAGTGGAACGAAATATTACCGGACTCTTACAGCGCCAGCAGTGAGGATAAGAATGGCTTATTCTATGCTCTGCAAAGATGAGGTTTTTATCCCTGAGCATTTGAATAATCAAGGGATCACTCTCAAATACATTTTTTCCCTCAAGTTCAGCTAATCCCAACTCAGAAGTGAAGGATCCTTTTTCATCCACTGGAGAAAGTATTTCAAGAGAATAGGTCTTGCCTACAATATAATCCTCTTCACCATGACCTGGTGCTATATGGACAATACCTGTGCCGTCTTCAAGTGTTACAAAATCTCCCTTGATTCCCTGCGACTCCCTGCCGCCGAAGGGAGCAGTAAACTTCAAGCCTTCCATTTCGCTTCCTTTTACCCTAGCTATCTCTCTATATCCTTCATAGCCTTCTATAAATTCCGATGCTACTATTAAGACTTCCTTATTTTTCTGGATATAGGAATAGCTGAAATCTGGATGAAAACAGAGGGCTGTATTAGAGGGGAGCGTCCAGGGAGTAGTAGTCCAGGCCAAGGCATATATCTCATATTCTTCGCTATCTTTCAATCCCGGAGCTGTTTCAAGAAGTCTGAATTTTACAAAAACAGATTCAGTTTCAGTATCCGCATATTCTATCTCAGCCTCAGCAAGAGCTGTACAACAAGAGGGACACCAAAGAACCGGCTTTAACTCCCTAAAAATCATCTTTTTAAGATAAAGCTCACTAAAAACTTCTACATTTTTCGCCTCATATTCTGGGTCAAGCGTAAGATATGGATTGTCCCAGTCTCCCAGAAGACCTAGACGCTGAAATTCTTTTTTCTGAATTTCTATAAATTTACGTGCATATGCTGTAGCTTTTTTTCTAAACTTCAGTTTATCCTCGGTCACCCGCCCTCCAGACTTCTTTATTACTTCATATTCAATAGGAAGTCCGTGGCAATCCCAGCCGGGAATAAAGGGAGTATAGTAGCCTTTCATACTCATAAAACGAATAGTTATATCTTTCAGTGTCCTGTTTAAGGCATGACCCATGTGAATATTTCCATTCGCATAAGGTGGGCCATCGTGCAGAATAAAACTTTTTCCGTCACGATTTTTCTTAAGAATCTTCTCATAAATTTCATTGTCTTCCCAGAATTTTTGAAAGTTCGGCTCCCTTGTTGGGAGGTTAGCCTTCATTGAAAATTTGGTTTTGGGAAGATTTAAGGTCTTATTATAATTCATTTGGTTTTTTCACAATTCCTTTCTCAGTTATAAATGCCCCTATCAATTCCACAGGGGTAATGTCAAAAGCCGGATTAAAAACTTTGGTGTTTTTAGGTGCGATATTCTCGTCACCTATCTTCAGTATTTCTTCAGGAGAACGTTCCTCAACAGGAATATCCTTGCCATCCCGAGCAGAGAAATCAAAGGTTGAAAGCGGAGCAGCCACATAAAAAGGAATTTTATGTCTATCCGCAAGAACTGCCAGCTGATAAGTTCCTATTTTATTTGCAGTATCTCCATTTTCAGCAATTCTGTCAGCTCCAAGAACAACTGCATCAATCATCCCCTTACTCATGAGATAACCGGGCATGGTATCACATATGAGCTTATATGGGATAGCTGATGTTTGCAGTTCAAAGCAGGTTAAGCGGGAACCCTGCTGTCTGGGCCGGGTTTCAGTAGCATAAGCCAAACTGAGCAGGCCATCAGAATAAGCCTGCCTGATTACGCCAAGTGCTGTTCCCATACCACCTGTGGCGAGAGCGCCCGCGTTACAATGGGTAAGTATACGCAAACCATCTCCGATTTCTGACAAAAGTTCAGAGCCATATTTGGCCATTCTTTCATCTGATTGAATCTGTTCTTTATGTATCTTGACCGCTTCTTCAAGAAGTAAGGAGTACAATTTTTCGCTATCCTTATTTTCTAAATATTTTTTATGCATACTCTCAAGCGCCCAGAAAAGGTTCACTGCTGTCGGACGGGATGAGTTAAGATGATCCTTCATTTCTGACACAAATTTTTCGCTTTCGGATTTATCCTGTTTTAGGGCCTGACCTACTCCGAAAAGATAACCATAAGCAGCGGCGACACCTATAGCAGGCGCACCCCTAACTGCCATGTCCCTGATTGCATCAAAAACCTCTAAGTAGCTATCAACTCTAATATAAGTACGTTTATGTGGCAGGAGGCGTTGATCAAGTAATTTCAATGCGACTCCATCAAAGGATATAATATCTTCAGGTTTCATCTAATCTCCTCCAAGTTCAGCTGATCGTTTTTCTGCCGCTTCCAAAGCCGCTGAAAAAATTTTTCTAAGACCTTGTTTTTCAAGTAAATTAATAGCAGCCTCAGTCGTCCCATCTGGAGAGGTAACACCTCGTCGTAGCAAGGTGAAATCAGCCCCCTCCTCCATCATCATGGCACCGGCGCCCCTTACGGTTGTAGCTGCCAAAAGACTTGCATCAGACGGGCTGAATCCTTTTTTTATGGCATATTCCTTCATTATTTCAGCAATGAGAAAGAAGTAAGCTGGACCCGATCCAGAAAGCGCAGTAACTGCATCCATATCCTCTTCATCCACTCGAAGAGTATTACCAGTATGCGAAAAAATCTGCTCCACGGTCTCAAAATATTCTCCGTCTATATCGGATAAGGCTATACAAGATAAGCCTTCTCCAAGAACAAGTGGTGTATTTGGCATTACTCTAGATACCGGAAATTTCTCATAAAGTTCGCTTTTTATGAAATCAATCTTAATTCCAGCGGCGACACTTACAAGAAGTTCCATTTGAAACTCAGATTCGTTAATCTCATTAATAAGCCCAGCCATATCTTTCGGCTTAACCGCCGCAATCAAGACATCAGTAGATGACACTTGAGATAAGCTTTCGTTCATCTCAATTTTTTGTCCTGAAAAGATTTCTCTAAGATCAGAATTTTTTTCAAGACCATCAACTTTATATTTTCCGCTCTTATTCAGTATTGAGAGTATCGCCCCCCCCATATTGCCGCATCCGGCTACTGTAATTTTTTTTCTCTTCATTGTAGTGATTTTAGTTATTTAGTACTGAAATGCAAACGCGGCCATCCTCTTATTATCGCCACCGCGATGTGAAAAATATGCTGGATTTTCAATACTGCAGTACCCCTTGGCTTTAAGAAGAAGGACATCTGAAGCTTTGATTCCGACAGATTCCGAAATTTTTTCAAGGGCATTAAATAGAGAGATTCTATTGCCTATACGGGAGGCTGGCGGAAAAAATTCTTGAACTTCCTCGCCTACCTCAAAACATTTATAACATATATGAGGACCAGCATATATGTGAATACTACTTCCTGTTAGCTTTACAGTGTTTTGAATTATACCTCCAGCTAAAGGACGCCAGCCTGCGTGTACACAACCCACAAGAACCCCATCAGAAATAATAAAAAGAGGCATACAGTCCGCAACTCTTACAACACAAGCATAAGGTGGCTTAAGATTACCAATCACAAGAGCATCCGCCTTGGGTAAGCTGGTGCCCTCTTCAGCTATGGCCACTTTATCAGAATGAACCTGATTCATTAAAAATATTTTGTCTTCTGGTATAGCTGATAAACTAGAAAGCAGGCGGCGGGCTATTTTGGGGTCCTTAAAGTCTCCGCTATCGACGGTAGTTATACCCAAACGCAAGGAAGCCGAAGGAGAAGAAAAGAACTCTATCCCTGAAAGGACGTCTCTGATTTTATTCCTCTTATTCTTAGCATAAGGTCCTCAGGATTTGTGGCGGCTTTTTGTGCATCTTCAAGAGATATTTTCCCTAGATTGTAGAGTTTTTCAAGCGCTTGATTAAAACTCTGCATCCCATAGTATCCCCCCTTTTCTATATGCTCTGCTATCCCTGTGAGATTTCCTTCCTCAATCATGCTTCTTATCAGAGAAGTCGCAATAAGTATCTCAACTGCAGGTATCATACCAGAAGCAGATTTCTGTTCTAGCAATCTCTGACTTACCACAGCCCTCAGAGTATCGGATAGGAGAAGTCTTATTTGGTTCTGGTCATGCGGAGGAAACATATCTATCATTCTCGAGATCGTCTGAGACGCATTTATGGTATGAGTGGTGGCAAGAACAAGATGCCCAGTCTGAGCGGCTGTAAGAGCCGCTGAGGCCGTCTCCTTGTCTCGAATTTCACCCAAGAGAATAACATCGGGATCTTGCCTCACAATATGTTTAAGCGCTTCAGTATAAGTAAGTGTATCAACTCCTAACTCCCTCTGCGAAATAATACTCTTAATATCCTCATGAATAAATTCTATAGGATCTTCAATAGTAATGATATGCTTGGCGAAATTCTTGTTTATGTAATCAATAATAGCAGCTAAAGTAGTTGTCTTTCCGGAACCAGTAGTGCCTGTAACAAGAACCAGACCCCGATTCGAAGCAGCTATTTTCTCCATAACGGGAGGAAGGTTCAAATCCTCAAAATTTTTGATACTATCGGGAACCATTCTAAGGACTATATTAGCTGCACCCTTCTGCTGAAATATATTTACTCTGTAGCGGGCCAGCCCTTCTAGACTGAATGAAAGGTCAACCTCTTTCCGTTGGGCATACTCTTTTTTTTGTCTTTCATCAAGAAGTTCATTTGCAATTGCGGCGGTTGCCTCCGCGTTTAACTCTGGAGAGTTCTGAATCCGCATTAGCTTTCCGTTAACCCTAAAAACTGGTCGGCTACCGGCCCTAAGATGAAGGTCTGAGGCGGAAACCTCAACCATTGTTCTTAGATAATCCCTTATTTTCAGGGCCGGATTCACTATTTTTCTTCTCTGTTTCTCATGAAGGTAGGAATTCTTATACTATCTTTTAAAGGTTGAGTATTATCATCCCTATATTTTCTCTCGGAAAACTTGGGAGAGTAATTTTTCTTAGTACATCCAGTGGCAATGACTGTAATTTTCATTTCCTCATCCAGACTATTATCAATTGTGTTTCCGAAAAACACATCCGCTTCTTCAGAGACAGAACTATGAATAAGCTCCATAGCGGCATTTATCTCAAACAGGGTCATGTGCTTATTTCCAGTAACATTTACCAATAACCCCAGGGACCCTTCTATTGACACGTCCTCTAGTAGAGGTGAGTTTATAGCTGCCTTGGCAGCATCTACCGCCCTAGTATCACCACGACCAACCCCCAGCCCCATTATTGCCTCACCAGCATTCTGCATTACACTCTTCACATCGGCAAAGTCAACATTAATCAGTCCTCTGGATGTAATAATGTCCGAGATACTCTGAACAGCCTGCCTGAGCACATCGTCTGCGACCTGGAATGCCTCAAGAGCAGGCGTATCATCTTCAATTACTGAAAAAAGTTTCTGATTGGGAATAACCAAGAGTGTATCGACATTCTTAGATAGTCTTTCCAATCCATCTATTGCCTTTTGATAACGCTGTTTTCCCTCAAACATAAAGGGCTTGGTTACTACACCAACAGTAAGAGCTCCCATGTCTTTGGCTATTCTAGCAATCACTGGTGCACCACCGGTCCCGGTTCCACCTCCGAATCCGGCAGTAACAAAAACCATATCCGCACCTTTCAGGGCGTCCTTTATGGTTTCCTTATCTTCTTCTGCAGCTTTTTCTCCGACAGCGGGATTTCCTCCAGCGCCGAGACCTCTTGTAAAATTTTCACCCAGCTGAATCCGAATACCCGCAGTAGAATCCTGCAGAGCCTGAGCATCAGTATTAGCTGCAATAAAATCGACGCCCTTGATGCCGGCCTCTATCATCCGATTTACAGCGTTTCCCCCACCTCCACCGGCGCCTATTACGCATATATTAGCGTTACCTTTTGTCTCTTGTTCTATAGAAATAACCATTGTTTTGGTTCTCCCTCCCTAAAACATCTCATCAATCCACTTTTTCAGTTTCTCGAAAAAGCCTCCGCGACCGACAGCAGCCAAATCTTGAAAAGAGTAGGAAGCGTTTGTTCTGAGCAAATACTCTATCATGCCCACCGCAGTTGCATATTTAGGTTCAGATACCAAATCGGATTCTCCTTTTAGATCCCTAGGACGCCCTACTCTAACCTGAATGCCCTCAGCTCGCTCTTCAATGGTGCGGCAAATTCCCTTAAGTTGGGATCCGCCTCCGGAGAGTATTATACCTCCAGGAATCAACTGTTTATAACCGCTCTTTACAATCTCACCCACAATAAAGTCAACAATTTCATTGACTCGGGGTTTTATAATTTTATAAATCTTCTCACTATTAGCTGAATATTTAGTCTGCCCATCAACTCCCAAATACTCAATTTCCCCATCCAGCGCAGATTTTTTATCTGCTTGGCCATAATCTTCCTTAATTCTTTTTGCCTCTGCAAAGGAAGTCCGAAGACCGTAGGCAAGATCTGTTGTAATATAATTTGAACCTATAGGATTGTGACCTATATATTTTATCTGGCCTTCAATAAAAATCGCAAGATTAACCGTCTCCTCTCCTATGTCAATAATAGCGCATCCCAGTGCTTTTTCCTCAGGAGCTAAGACCGCTTCAGCAGGAGCTAAGATAGTGGCGATTTTTGACTGTATTCCAAAACCGGCACGAGCAATACATTTATCCAGATTATTTATAAGCGAACTATCACCCGTAACAAGGAGAACCTCTACCTCAAGATGATTTCCCTCCATGCCCACAGGATTTACAACACCGCTTTGGTTGTCTACTCTGAAATCAAGGGGTATTGAATGAATTATCTGCCTATCACTTGAGAGAGGAACTGCCCGGGCGGAATTTATAACTCTTTCAACATCTTCTTCTGTTATTTCTCTGTCTGAACGGGGTATTCTGGTATCTCCCTGTTGAAGATGTCCTTCAATATGATAGCCGTTTACATTGATGATAACATCTTTAACTTTTACCTCGGCAATCGCCTCAGCTTTCTCGATTGCTTCAACTACTGCCTGTCTGGTATCGTCAATATTTACCACTACTCCCTTACGAAGCCCCTTGCATACCGCTTCGCCAAGCCCAAGAATATTCAACTGTCGGTCCACAGGATCAAAGGCAGCTATTACTGCACATACCTTGCTTGTACCAACATCAAGACCGCAAAAATATTTATCTTTCATTTTACTATAGCAGCTCCCCTGACACCGTTTCCAGAATATTCTATAAAACGGAGGTCTATGTAACTCAATTTTTCACCCTCCTTTAGCTTGTCTTCATGGATTCTTCTGGTTAGAAAAAGATTGTTTTTTAGAATTTCAGGATCCAACTCGACCGCTGGAGGAAACCGTATATAATAATCATCCTCATATATAATTACTTCATTTCTATAGTTCATGTCAACCGCACTTATCTCGCTATAAATATCAGGC
>LSQX01009567.1_pt1 | contig 12113 bp, 11 predicted proteins | sample 654561 | NCBI WGS metagenome assembly LSQX01 (sample SAMN04489861, study PRJNA283612) | anaerobic digester metagenome | isolation source: 4 biogas reactors fed with cattle manure at either 37C or 55C with and... | place: Denmark: Kongens Lyngby | collected 2014 | reverse complement strand
ACCTCCTCTAGATATTATTTTTGTTAATATATAAGCGGATTAACTCGAAAGTCTTCGACTTTCTCGTTCACACAAAGGTTCAGCTTGCTGAACCGATGCACTTATCCAAGAAAATCACTGTGATTAATTGTAACGCATAGTACGCGTCACAATAATCACATTAATTTTCTTGCACTAATCCGCTTATCGTGTAAATTCATACACTCCAATCCCTACCGCTATGGTAAGGTTAAGGGAATCCACATCAGATGTCTGTGGTATCATGATGCTTGTTCCAGCATTAAGAAAAGAATCATCCAAACCCCTAGCTTCATTCCCAAATACAAGAGAAAAAAGCTTGGATTTTGGGCAATCCTTAATATTCATCGTATGCTCTTCATTTATCATAAAGGTAAATACATCGTGCTTACTATAGAGCTTGCGGTATTCATCATAAGAGTTAAAGAGCTGAAAGTTTAGCTTAAAAAGCGCACCCATTGAGGCCCTAACACTCTTTGGATTAAAGATATCCGCTCCGGGAAGGATTATGGCTATATCATATATCCCAAATCCAACTATAGTTCTTAGAATTGTTCCCAGATTTCCCATGTTGCTCGGATTAACTAATACGATATGAGGGCTATCCTTTGCTAGCTCACAGCTATATTTTTCAAATATACCAGCCACATAACAATTATTCTTGTCGCTAAGCCTTCCAATTAGCTTATCATTCATTTCCAGAGGAATATTATATCTTGCACATAGAGTCCTCAAACTGTCTGTATCAGTATAGCTTGAATGCATCAGTACCTTATATACTAGCTCGGGTTTGCTTAAGATAAGCTCATATGTGGGAAATGCACCAAGCGTATAAGAATAAGATGCCTCTCTTTTATAAGGCTTTATCTGTATATGCTCTATAGGTCTGCCTTTGTCGCTTCCTTCCATGGGTCACTCTCTTTCAATTAATCAGATAACAGAAATTCCTTCGTTTCTCGCAACTTGTCTAATAAAGGATGAAGCCTCCAAATACTCCTCATGGGTGTTAAGATGCTCCACAAACACCGGTATGTCTTCTCCTAGCTTGTCAATAAGGTGAACTATCCTTCTATAGTTAAGCTTACCCTTACCAGGCATAAGCTCCTTTATAACACACGGATAGGCCTTCTCCATTATTACATCCTTAGCATGGATGCTTTTCGTATATGGACCTAGCTTTTTAAAGCATTCCTCGATAAATTCCTCGCTTTTTAGGAAACGTATCGGGCTATTAATCATATTGGTAAAGTCAAGATGGACACCAAAGGCCTTACGGTCAATATCCTTAATAAGCTTTAAGTAGGAATCGGGAGAATCTGGTATCATCCAGGGCATAGGTTCTAGCGTGTAAAATGTGTACTTTGGATTAACACTATCAATTATATCTCTGGTGGTATCAACTATAAGTGTATAAACATCTTCATCGTAGTTTTCTTTATAAAAGCCGTCCCATATCTCTCCCCTTGAGCCTGTGATATTGACACAGCAATTAGCCTTTAGCTCATCTGCAAGCGCAAGCCTTTCCTTACAATATTCAATATTTCTTTTTGCTTCTATTTTGTCTAAGGAAATGGGGTTTCTCCATACTCCCACTTCTCCAATTAATATATTATTATCCTTGGCACATTCTATATATGCTCTCTTTAAGTCATCATCTGCTTCATATCCTATCGGAGCATGGACCGCGCTATAGTTTAATTCCTTAATCAGAAGTAGCCATTCTCTAGGATTACCATATGGTTTTTTTACTTCTCCTCCGATTCTCATTGCTTCCTCCCCATATATACCAAGGCTAACATTCCGGGACCGGTATGGGACCCGATGATTGGGCCTATCTGAGCTATTATTACATCCTTGACAACATTCTTTCTTAGAATCTGATCCTTAAGTATCCTAGCCTGCTCTAAATTATCTGCATGACCTACCACTACTGTCTGTGAAGATAAATCATTTCCCTCTGTGATCATCTTGGATATCAAAAACTCCATCTCAGCTTTGCTTCCCCGAATCTTTGAAACAACCACCAGCTTCCCCTCTTCATCGGTGCTTAATACCGGACGGATTTTAAGTGCTGTACCTACTACCGCTTCGATGGAGGTGACTCTTCCTCCTCTTTTAAGGTGGAACAAATCTCTTACAGTAAACCAATGACGGGAATTATACTTATGTTCTTCAACCCAGGTCTTTAGCTCATCAATATTCATGCCATCCTTCTTAAGTAAGGCTGCATGAAGTACCAATAAGCCCTCACCTATAGATGCACATTTTGAATCAATACAATATATCTTCCTGTCAGGATATTCCCTAATGAGCTCATCCACGACCAACTGTGCACCACTATATGTACTACTAAGCCCTGATGAAAATCCAATATATAAAATATCCAACTCTTTATCTAAAATATTCTTGAAGTATTCTGTGAAAACTGCTGGTGTTATCTGAGATGTATGGGTATCGGCACCAGCCCTTAAACCCTCATAAAATTCTTCTATACTAAGCTCCTTTTCATCCGGATGGTAATTGTAGGCAACATCATTAATATCTACTCCCATGGGTATTACACTTAATCCATATTCTTCTATTATGGAGTATGGTAAGTCTAATGTCGCATCACTTACTATAATATAATCACGCATCTTAATCTCTCCTAAAAAGAATCATTCTATAAAACATTTTATACGATTATAGTCCTCTTAGCAAGTGATTATAAACCACTTATGATTATAATTTATTTTTAATTGATATCACTTGTGAGTGTAATTATCTTTTGATTATATAAAAAGACATTTACATTCTCTATAGTATTGATTTATAATGGTTATCAGCGATAATAATGAAAGGCATAGACAATGGATTTTATAACACAGATATTACTCGGCTTTTGCTTGGCTACAGATGCCTTTGCAGTATCTATATCAAATGGTATGTGTAGCTATAAGGTAACAAAAAAAAATGTACTTTCTACCGCCTTTACTTTTGGATTCTTTCAAGGTATCATGCCTATACTAGGCTTTATATTTGGTAATCGATTTACTGGCGTAATATCTAGGTATCAGCATTTTATTGCTCTCTTCTTACTTGGTGCAATTGGCCTTAATATGATTGTTGATGCTGTCAAAGATAAGAAAAACCCGGAGGGTGTATGTAAAGCTAGAAATGTCTTTGCCTCCAAAAATCTTATTATTCAGGGTATTGCTACCAGTATAGATGCTTTGGCTGTTGGAGTAAGCCTAGCTGCTTTGGATGCCAATATTACAACCACTGCGCTTCTTATTGGCACCATTACATTCTTCTGTTGTTCATTTGGAGTATACATAGGTAGAAAATTCGGTCTACTTTTAGGTATCAGGGCAAAATTTGGTGGAGGAATCCTTTTAATATTATTAGGAATCAAGATATTTGTTGAAAATATAATATAGAAGAAAAAAACAAAGATCTATCTTATATAGGTTGAAGACATCTTTATTGAGGGAATAATATGAATAAAAGAACACTTATTACAATTGGCAAATGGTTTCTATTAGCTATTCTTGCTTCTGGTAATTTCATGGCTTATATGATAAATGAAACCAGGATTAATATTATTCTGGTTATTGTAATACTTGTTTATGGTACCTATGAGTTCTTTAATTCGCTTTCAGGTAAGAATCTAAACCTGAATTTCAAGCTCTATCTTTTTTTCTTTTATATGCTATCTAATATCAGCCTTATCTTAGGGCTTAGAGCGCTTATGTCAGATCAATTTCAGATGGTCATTATGTGTCTCTTGTTCTTGATAGGCGATATTATACTTATACTTTATATGCTACATAAGAGTACTACTAAGGAATAGTCATATATGTTATAATATTATAAAAGATTGGATGAAACAAATGAAAACACTCTATATCTCTGATCTAGACGGAACACTACTTAGTCCTAATGTTACCCTAACAAAGAGAACCGTTAGTATTCTTAATGATTTAATGAGCCAAGGCCTGCTATTTACTGTGGCTACTGCCAGAAGCATAGCATCAGTAAAACATATATTAAAGGATCTTGAGCTTACTCTACCAATTATATTAATGAATGGGGTATGTATTTATGACCCACTTAAAAAGAACTATGTCAAGGTAGAATCCTTTGGTAGAGAAGATGTGAGCAAACTAATCTCCATGATTGAAGAAAATCATCTAAAGGGCTTCTTATATACCGTAAAAAATGGCAAGCTTGCAACCTATTATGAAGAACTAAGCAATAAGGCTCTTAAGGATTTTCATGATGAGCGAGTTAGCAAATACAACAAATCCTTTATACAGATTGATGATTTTTCATCGCTTGTAGATGAACCTTTAATATATTTTACTTTAATGGATTATAAGGAGAACTTAGAGCAGCTTAACGAAATTGCTAAAGAGCTCCCTAATATAAACAGCGTCTTCTATAAGGATAATTATTCTAAGAATATGTGGTATCTTGAGATCTTTTCAAAGAATACATCAAAATATCATGCCGTGCAATTTCTTCGTAACCATCTCTCTTTAGATACCATTGTAGGCTTTGGAGACAATCAGAATGATATGGCACTTTTTGACGCCTGTGACAAAAGCTACGCTGTAGAAAACGCCATATATGATCTAAAGCTAAGAGCAGATGGTATTATTGGAAGAAACACCGATGACGCTGTGGCAATCTGGCTCAATAGTAATGGTTTAAAAACACGAAAGGAGAATAACTATGAATAATATTCAAGACTCTTATATTTTATCAAATGGTAATAAAATCCCCTGCGTAGCCTTCGGTACATGGAAGCTTCCTGAGGCTGATACTACCGTAGATACCGTTAAGACCGCCATTGATTGCGGTTACAGGCATATAGATACAGCATTTAGCTATTATAATGAGGTGTCTGTAGGTAAAGCAGTACGGACCTGCGGTTTAAAAAGAAATGAGCTATTTGTTACAACTAAGTTAAGTAATGACAGCCATGGCTATGAGAACACCTTAAAAGAATTTGAAATGTCCATGGATAATTTAGGTATTGATTATGTAGACTTGTATTTAATACATTGGCCCAGACCACTGTCCATTCGAGATAGATGGAAAGAACTTAATGAAGGCACTTGGAAGGCCTTTGAGGAGTTATATAATGCCGGTAAAATAAAAGCTATCGGTGTTAGTAACTTTTTAGACACTCATTTGGAGGTGCTATTAGATACAGCGACTATTGCTCCCATGGTCAATCAACTGGAGCTACATCCCCAATATGTACAAAGTGATGTTGTAGAGTATTGTAAGAATCGTAGAATGATTGTAGAAGCCTGGAGTCCGCTTTTAAAGGGCGATTTTAGTCATCCTGTTCTAATTGAAATCTCCAAAAAGTATAATAAGTCCGTAGCTCAGATATTGCTTCGTTGGAGCATCCAGCATGGTTTCCTGCCTCTTCCTAAGGCATCGAAAAAGGAGAGAATGTTGGAGAACGCCGATATATTTAACTTTGACCTTTCAGAGGCAGATATTGAAGCCATGAAAGCGCTAGAAGTCCTTGGCAGAACCGGTGCCCATCCCGATACAGCAGAATTTTAAAGAAGGTGCTGTCACAAAATTGCATCAGGAGGTTACTTACCTACCCGTAATGCAACCTCCTGTAATTTATTTTGTGACAACACCTTCTTATATCTTTCTATAATAGTGGAATTCCGCTTTTTTCTGCATCCTCTATAGTCTGGTCAGGCCATACGGATGCCTGCACTTCACCGATATGGGCTTTACGCAGATAAAACATACATATCCTAGACTGACCAATTCCCCCTCCGACTGTATAGGGTAGTTCCTTGTTTAATAATGCCTTCTGGAATGGATACTCGGCTCTGTCCATACACCCACTTAGCATAAGCTGTTCTCTTAAGGAATTCTCATCTACACGAATACCCATTGAAGATAATTCAAGGGCAATATCTAATATAGGATAATATACGATAATGTCTCCGTTTAGCTTCCAGTCATCATAGTCCGGTGCTCTCCCATCATGAGGCTTTCCTGATGCCAATACTCCACCTATTTGCATGATAAATACAGCACCCTTTTCCTTAGCTATATCATGCTCTCTCTCTTTTGGAGTAAGATTAGGGTAACGGTCTTCTAGCTCCTGTGAGCTTATGAAGAATATTTCCTCAGGTAGAATCTCACCAGTGTAGCTATATTTACCAGAAATATATTTCTCAGTATTTTTAAGAGCATTATATACCAGCCCAACAATTTCCTTTAGGGTCTCTTCATTTCTATCACTTTTATTAATTATCTTTTCCCAATCCCATTGGTCTACATATATAGAATGGATATTATCGGTATCCTCGTCTCTGCGTATAGCATTCATATCAGTATACAAGCCTTCTCCTACCGAAAACCCATATTTCTTTAGTGCTAAGCGCTTCCATTTTGCAAGGGAGTGAACGATTTCTACTATAGCATCATTTTGCTCCTTTACTCCAAATGCAACAGGCCTTTCAACTCCGCTAAGGTTATCATTTAAGCCGCTTTCTGGCTTGACAAATAAGGGTGATGATACTCTGACAAGATCAAGTTGCTTTGCTAGCTCTCTTTCAAAAAAGTCCTTTACATCCTTAATGGCAATTTCCGTCTCTTTAATATTTAGCTGTGGCTTATAGCCTTCAGGTACTACAAAATTCATGCCAATCCTCCTCGTATAAATAATAATTTTCTACTATTAATAACGGAGGTTTTATCTTCCCAAACCCTATGGATTCCCTCAATTATAGTCTAGAAATAGTAAAAATGAATATGTAGCACATTTTACAATCAACTGCTTACTTTGTCAACTAAAAAACATCTAAATCGGGGTTAGGTACGGTGCCAGGTACGGTACCTGATACCAATAAAATGAAAATAGTGCTACCCGATCGAAAGGCAGCACTATCCCCGAAAAGTAAAAGGAGAGTATTATGTTTACTATTATTGATTAATTATTTTTCTTCTTTGATACCACATCGAATATTACAGCACCAAGAAGAACCATACCCTTTACAACCTTTTGCCAGTTGGCATCAACTCCCATGATAGACATACCAAGGTTGATTACGCCCATAAGTAATGCACCGATGATAACTCCAGATACCTTTCCTGTTCCGCCATATGCGGAAGCTCCACCGATAAAGCAGGATCCAATTGCATCCATTTCATAGTTCTGACCGTATGTAGGCTGTGCAGAGGTAAGTCTGGCTATTGTCATCATTCCGACAAGTGCAGACAAAAAGCCCATATTAGTATATGCTAGGAAGTATATTCTGTTTGTATTAATACCTGAAAGCTTTGCTGCCTTCTCATTGCCACCCACCGCATAAAAATGGCGGCCTAATATAGTCTTTGAAGTTATATATCCATATATTAAGACTACAATCGCTACAATAACCATAGCTGTAGGAATACCTTTATGTCTAGAAAGCTGATAGGAAAATGCTAAGATTACTGCACATATAATAGCAGATTTGATTAGTGTCCTATTCAATGATTCAGTTTCATATCCTTTTCTTATTTTCTTTATTCTTCCCTTGATCTGAATAAGAATATATAAAACACAAGCAATTATACCAGTTACCATGGTTGTAAGGTTAAATCCTTCCATCCCAAATATATCAGGAACATAGCAATCAGCTCCACCGCCAAATAATCGAATAAATGTCGAATTCGTAAGTGACACGGTCAAGCCCTGCAACACTACATTGGAAAGACCTCTGAATATAAGCATACCTGCCAAGGTAGTAATAAATGGTGGTACCCTTACATAAGCAATCCAGAAACCTTGCCAGGCCCCGATAGCAGTACCTATAATTAGCATAAAAATAACAGCAATAACCCAGTTTACATCCTTATTTTCCATTAAGGTTGCTCCGACAGCACCTACAAAGCATACAACGGATCCTACTGATAAATCAATGTTTCCGCCTGTTAAGATACAAAGCAACATACCGGTTGCCAATACGAATACATATGCATTTTGTGATATTAGGTTAGAAACATTTTGTGGAAGGAGCATTCTTCCTCCCGTCTGCCATACAAAGAATGCAGATATAAGAACTAATGCTATTATCATTGTATTCGCCTTAATAAATGAAACTACTTTTGCCTTATTCATTGTTTACGCTCCTTTATTACTTGTTTTCAAAATATGTGCCATAATATTTTCCTGTGTTGCCTCGGCTCCTTCAACCTCACCGACCATTCTGCCGCTCTCCATAATATAGATACGATCACACATGCCGATGACTTCCTGAAGCTCTGATGAAATAAGAATCACTGATCTGCCCTCTGCAACTAATTGGTTGATAATACAGTAAATTTCATATTTTGCTCCAACATCAATTCCTCGTGTTGGTTCATCCAAAATAAGAATCTCCGGATCCGCAAACATCCATTTTGCCAATAATGTCTTTTGTTGGTTCCCACCGCTTAGATTACCTACATTTTGCTCCACAGTGGGGCATTTAATATTTAAGTTATCTTTCTGTTCTATCGCAGCCTGATATTCTCTATCTGGGTCAATTACTCCTTTGTTGCTAACTCCCGATAAATTTGCCAAAGATATATTATGCTTAATAGAATTCGTAAGAATTAATCCCTCATCTTTTCTATCTTCTGTTACATAAGCTAATTTATGCTTGATTGCTGTACTTTCATTTTTTAGAGTTACTTCGTTTCCATTAATTTTAACTTTACCTGAAATCTCGGTACCATAGCTTTTGCCAAACACACTTTTAGCTAATTCAGTGCGTCCTGCACCCATTAGTCCTGCAATACCTACTACCTCTCCCTTACGAATGTACATGCTTACATTATCAATAACCTTATGGTCCTCATATATAGGATGGAACACGTTCCAATTCTCTACTTCTAAGGAAATATCGCCGATATTTTGCCTTTCTCTCTTAGGAAAACGGTCAGATAAGCTTCTGCCTACCATACCTCTTATAATGCGATCCTCCGTAATTGTATCCGTATGCTTATCTAGAGTTTCAATAGTCGCACCGTCACGAATGATTGTAATCTTATCTGCTATGTAAGAAATTTCATTGAGTTTGTGTGATATAAGGATTGATGTCAAGCCTTCCTTCTTAAATTGTAATAATAAATCTAGAAGTGCCTTCGATTCCTTTTCATTAAGGGATGCGGTAGGCTCATCAAGAATAAGAAGTCTTGCATTTTTAGCTAGAGCCTTTGCTATCTCTACTAGCTGCTGCTTACCGACACTGATATCCTTTGCTAATGTTCTTGAGGATTCATTTAGTCCTACCATGCGCAGATAATTATCTGCCATATCATAGGTTTCGTCCCAATCTATTGCAAATGCTCTTCCTCTTTCATTACCGAGGAACATATTTTCACCGATTGTCATATAGGGGATTAAGGCTAATTCTTGGTGTATTATAACAATCCCCTTCTCTTTACTGTTTTTAATATCAGTGAAATGGCATTCACTGCCATCATAATATATCTGACCCTCATAGGAACCATAAGGATAGATACCACTTAATACATTCATTAGTGTGGATTTTCCAGCACCATTTTCACCGACAAGAGTATGTATTTCGCCCTCTTCAACTTTTAAATTAACGTTATCAAGTGCTTTAACGCCAGGGAAAGTTTTGGTGATATTCTTCATTTCAAGTAATACTTTCGCCAACTGTATCCCCCTCCAAAATCTAACCTTTTATGGGTATGAATCTCATTTTATATATTTCCTAAAAACATTGAAATACATTTATGGATTTATGGGGCTTCTTGCATTTGATAGCTCTAGCTAGATATGCAATAGCCCCATATTATTCCTTGAATTATCTTAAGACTACTTTAGCTGATCAGCTGTGTAATATCCTGATTCTACTAATAATTCTTCATAGTTGTTAACATCTGCAAATACGGGCTCGCATAGGTATGTAGGAACAATGCCCTTACCATTATCATAGGTCTCTTCATCATTAACAGGAGCTTCTCCGCCCTTCATGATAGCGTCAACCATCTTTACTGTCTGTTTTGCCAAGTCACGGGTATCCTTGAAGATTGACATGGACTGTTTTCCTGCTATCATATTCTTAACGTTAGCGATATCACAATCCTGACCTGTAAGGATAGGCCACTCACCAGTATAGGATGCTGTCAAGGCATTTGCTACACCAAGTGCTGTTGAGTCATTAGATGCCATAACTGCATGAAGCTCTGTTCCGTCTGCATAGAAGGAAGATATAATATTCTCCATTCTGGACTGAGCATTTTCTGTTGACCAGTTAGCAGTTGCAACGGTAGCGAAATCAGTCTGACCGGATTTAACTACTAATTTACCTGCATCAATGTAAGGATTAAGAACATCCATAGCACCGTTAAAGAAGAATCTAGCATTGTTATCTCCAGGGTCACCGGTGATAAGCTCAATATTGAAAGGACCTGCTGCATTCTTAAGATCTAATGCTTCTTCAATATACTCACCCTGCTTCTGACCAACCATATAGTTATCAAATGTAGCATAATATGAAACAGCATCTGTGTTCATAATTAAACGGTCATAAGCAATTACAGGAATGTCTTTTTCTTTTGCCTGAGCAAGAACTGTTCCAAGTGAATCACCCTCGATGGAAGCTATAACTAACATGTCTACATCATTAGCAATCATGTTCTCAATCTGTGAAACCTGTGTCTGAATATCGTTACTAGCATACTGAAGATCAACCTTATATCCTGCTTCCTTCAGTTGGCTCTCCATATTCTGTCCATCCTGGTTCCAACGCTGAAGATCCTTTGTAGGCATACATACGCCAATAGTCTTGTCTCCGCCCTTACCACCTGTCTCTTTTGTGCCGCAAGCAGTGAGTAATGATGCAATCATTACGACGCAAAGTAAGATTCCTAATAATCTTTTCTTCATATCTTTTACCTCCCTTTATTAAATAACTATACTTTACTGCATCTAAAATATAACATAAAATAATTAGGACTAACTTGCTAATTACCGTATATTTTTATGGGAGATTATAAAATAACATGCATGATTAAATTAAAATTAGCAAGAAATTGCTATAATAATATCAATAAAATCCTAATTATAACATTTTTATGTAATAGGACGAACTTTCCTCTATTACATAAAAAAGCTACTGCACAATATATTAGGTGTATATATGCAGTAGCATCTATTACTCTTGAATATTTAGATATACGTCTTCTCTATTTTGAAAGCCTCCGTCAATAATGATTTCGTCCATATTATCCTTGTTTACGCCAATAGGCTCCAGCTTTACATAAGGAACATCCCAGATTCCATCATTTATGGTAGTGCTTATGTCAATACTTTCACCCTTAGCAAGCCTGACCGTGTACTCGGCAGCCGCCTTAGCTAGTTTATCGACTGGTTTATATACAGTCATCATTTGAGTTCCTTCGACTATTCGTTGACAGGCTGCCAAATCCGCATCCTGCCCGGTTACTACCACGCTACCAGCCATACGATTCTCTGATAATGCTCGTACTGCCTCGGTTGCTAGGTTGTCATTGCCGCAAAACACCCCGTCTATCTGTGACGTAATCTTCAAAGCTTCATTTACCGCATAGTAGGCCTCCTCTGCAAGCCAGTTTACAGCATTAACAGAATAAATCACATTTACATTATAATCCTCCATTACCTCACGATATCCCTGTTCTACCAGCTGAACGTTATGATCCGTGGTAGGACCAAAGATGGTTATTATATTTCCTTCTTCGGGAACATTATCCTTTAGAGTCTGTGCCATTAAGGTTCCTACCTTTTCATTGTCAAATGAAATATAAAGATCCACCTCAGATGTAATTAAGAGTCTGTCATATGCAACTATCTTAATACCTGCTTCCTTTGCCTTCTCCACTACCTCTCTACATGCCTTGGAATCAACCGCGATAATTACAATAGCATCCATTTTCTTCTTAATAAAATATTCAATCTGTGAAATCTGTTTGTCCACATCGCCGTTGGCATTTTGTACATTAACCTCAGCCCCTAATTCCTCTGCAGTATAAACGAACACATCTCTATCTCTTTGCCAACGTTCGATAACAAAGGAATCGAAGGATAATCC
>LSQX01202676.1_pt1 | contig 12115 bp, 10 predicted proteins | sample 654561 | NCBI WGS metagenome assembly LSQX01 (sample SAMN04489861, study PRJNA283612) | anaerobic digester metagenome | isolation source: 4 biogas reactors fed with cattle manure at either 37C or 55C with and... | place: Denmark: Kongens Lyngby | collected 2014 | reverse complement strand
CCCTGACGGGATCATTCCGCAGGCCATCAATATGTTAGATGGAATCATCAGAAATATATCAGCATAAACTGAGAATCCATCCACGAATTACACGAATTAGGAGAATGAACTCGAATTTTATATTAAAAACAAGAAAAACCACTAAGGGCACGGAGTTTTTCACAAAGTTCACAGAGGTCTGCCTCCGCGCTCTTTGCGCCTTCTCTGAGTTTTCTGTGGTTAAAAATAATTGGCGGACAGTTAAGAAGAATCCATAATCTTTATCTAACGACAAAACCTGCATAGTCTCCCGTTGGAATTTCCTGTACCAGCACCCGGTCAACCCGCGCCCGGGACGGTCCCTGGTGGCACCAAATGACAAAACTTTCTATTGCGTCAGCCGGGCCTTGCGCTTCCACATGCACCGATCCATCGCCACGGTTGCGCACAAATCCAGTAAGTGCCAGCTCCTGAGCCAGCTTGCGGGTGTGGTAGCGGAAGCCAACATTTTGCACCCTTCCCTCAATGGTTATTGCGACAGCTTTTTCGTTCATAATCTCTATATCGAAAGTCGTTTCATCACCAGCGATTCGATGTGTGCAAAGAGCTTTTGTGGGCTGAAGCTGCGCCATTCCAGCGTGTTGAACTGGCCACCCAGCGCCAGGTAATAATCGATGCGTGCTGCGGCAAACTCGTCCACCACGTGATTGCGAAAGTTGAGCGCCACAATCCATCCATCTTCTACTTCGTCAAACCATTCCTGGTAATAGTCATCTTCCGACGAATGAAAATTCATCACATTTTCACCTATCAAAATAAATTTGTTGATGCCTGCTTCGATCAATGGCTCTACAATGTTGCGCTTCAAAAACATGATGTCGTTGTGCAGGCAGTCGTTCCATTCGCCCATCATTTCGATGATCGCGTAGCCATCGCGGTAATTGGCATACAAAATTTTGATGTAAAGCGTCGGCGAGCCAATCTCGTCCCATTGCGGGTGGATGTAGTAATTATAAACGGCCTGCGAAAACTCCGTTTCGCTGTATTGTCGGTTGTAAAATGGCGACCGCTCGTCCTCTTCGGCAGTGTACAAATGGCGCCATGAATAATAAGGTTCGATCTCGTGCATAATTTCAAAAAGTGCTTTTTTTTAAGGTGAGGCCAGAATGAGAAAAACTATGTGACGCTGGCAAATCGATGAAAATCGTTTTCTTTTTTATTAAAATAAAAGCCAGCCTATTTGTTGCCTTTTGTAAAACTTTCATCTTATCCTATTTTATAATTAATAGCAAAACGTGACAATGCGTAGCCGGCAAAAACCAGCAAAATGCCAAAAAAGTTGCTGATAAAAACATTTGCCAAAGCATATTTTATGTTGCCGTCGCGAAACAGTTGCAGGCTCTCGAATGCGAAAGTAGAAAAGGTGGTGAAGCTGCCAAAGACGCCGATAAACAGAAAGTAGCGTGTGCCCTGCGTGATGTTTTCGCGACCGAGCAATCCCCAGAAAAACCCGATGAGCAGCGAACCTGCCAGGTTTACGGCCAACGTGCCCCACGGAAAGACGCCGCCATAAATTTTGTGTGGCAATCCCGAAACCCAATAACGAAGCAATGTGCCGCCGGCGCCTCCAACGATCAGATAAAGTATTTTAAGCATGACCTTCGCTATATTTTCTATACGGCAAATTTTATCCCCGGCAGCAGCTTGAGCCGCTGATAGAGATATTGTAGTTGGTCGCTGTCGCGGATGGTAACATTTACCGTAAGGCTCACATATTTCCCTTTGTTGCTGTGCCGTGCGCTAACGAATTTGTGCGGTACCCCGGCATCTTCTATTACCAGCTCCAGGTTGCGCTTTAGGATGTCGAATGCCCCGGCGGTTTCAAAGATTACCTTCAGATCATAATTTACCGGATATTCTATCTCCTTTTGATTAAAGAGGTCTGTTGGGCTATCAGAATTAAAAATGTTGTTTTTCATCGATATGATCTTGCTGTTAAAGTTGCGTCAGGTTAACGCTGGTGGGCAGAAATTTGTTTTGAACACCGCCCCCGTAAAAACAACTGATGACGGTTTTCTGCGTCTTGCGCCTTACTTTGCGCGTTCAGCATTCAGCGTCCGGTAAATTTAATCATCAACAGCTTTGGCGGCCATGTCTGCCAGCACCAACCTGATTTCGCCATAGCTATACGCGCCTTTGAGGCCGGTGTGTAGCTCGGCCAGGTTAGCCGATTCGTGTTTGCCGGCATAATCGCGGATAGCCTCCACTTTTGCTTTGTCGAGAAGTTTCTCCACACTGATGGTGCCCGCTTCGATAAATTTGGAAAAGTGCCCCTGGATAGTTCCCAGGGTGAGCTTGCGCTCGGCGGCAATTTCTTCAAGGGTTTTGCCGGATTTGTAAAGCTCAAAGCTAACTTGTCGTGTGTTAATTTTAGGTTCTTTTTCTTGCTTTTCCTCTCTGTTCTCCTTTTTAGCTATAGTTGTCTCTGCCGGTTTCACTTTTTGGCGGTCGCTGTAGAGCCCGCTTTTTTTGAGCGCTTCCGGCGTAAGTTCTTTATTTTCGAGCGCACTTTGTACCACGGCTGCCGCTTTATGGATGTAATACCGTTGCCGGAAGAAGATCATCTCCAGGTCGTTCAGCTCACTCAGATACTTCTTTATCTTTTTGCGTGCCCCCAGCCTGGCAGCATGTTCGTTTACCTGACCGGAAAAATCTTTGAGGATGGGATCGAAATAGTTTTTGGCAGCCTCAATCCTTGCGAGGAGGTGCTGAAGGTCAGCCTGGTTGCCGTTGGTAATATGCCGGATTTGCAAGATAAATTTATCAGCTACTTCCAGCGGTTCGTCAATTTTGTGCAGCAGCTCCTGCGCCCACGATTTGTGATTTTGTTTTTCTGATTTGGAAGCATCTTTTGTGTAGCTGTTGTAATGTTGTCGCAGCTCCTCTTTGATCCATTGCATGTCAAAAGCTCTGACAGACTGTGCGGCTATAAAACGCTGTCGTTCCTCCTGCAGACGCTCTGCAAGCTTTTCGCCCGGAGCTTTGTTTTGAGAATATTGTGCTACGGCCTGCTCCATCTGGAGGTTACGGGTACTGATGGGCGAGCTAAGCGCCAGACCTTCCAGACTGGTAAGACGCGACAAAGCCACGTAAACCTGTCCCGGAGCAAAGGCATCGGAGAGATCGAGCACCGCTTTTCCGAAAGTTAATCCCTGGCTTTTGTGCACTGTCACCGCCCAGGCCAGCTTTATTGGGAAATGGCTGAAACTCCCCAGGCTCGATTCCTCAATCTCACCATTTTCCTCATTCAGCGTGAATCTTTTATTATCCCAGCGATACCGCTCAACCGTTACCCTATCGCTGTCGTCATCGAAACCAACTTCTATTTCATCTTCGTCCAGACTTTTTATTATCCCGATGCGGCCATTGTAGTAGCGGCCTTCGCCCGAAGGATCATTTTTGATAAACATCACCCGAGCCTCTTTTTTTAGCGACAGCACCTGATCTACCGGATAGCTGTGTGTCGAAAATTCCCCGGTTACTTCAGCCGTGTAGTTGTATGTTTTGCCAGGTAGTTGCTGCAAAGCATTTTTGTTGATCTGATCTGCTTTGTAGTTATGGGTGGTAATTAAAATGTAGCCCTCGTCGATTTTCTTTTGATAATCGCGGCAGTAACGTCTGTTGAGCAACTCCACGTCGGAGGCAGCTTGTTGGTTGTTGCGAAAACGGTTGAGCAGGTCGATAAACTGCTGGTCGCTTTGGCGGTAAATCTTGTCGAGTTCGATGTAGATAGGTGGATTTTCGCGTAATGCGTGTGCTTCAAAAAAATAGGCTGACGGATAATAGGGCGCCAAATACTGCCATTCGGCGTCTTTAACAACGGGCGGCAGTTGCAGCAGGTCGCCGATAAAGAGCATCTGCACGCCGCCAAACGGAATGTGGCGCTTGCGGCGCAGTGAGCGTAGCATGTGGTCGATGGCATCGAGCAGGTCGGCGCGCAGCATGCTCACCTCATCGATAATTAATAGCTCCATCTCACGCAGCATATTTATCTTGTTGCGGTTGAAGCGCCGCTGGCGCAGCAGGCTCTGCGGCGTGTTAATCTCAACAGAAAAGGAGGTTTGTCCTGCCGGAATTTCAGCCGGGATAAAACTCCCGAACGGCAGTTGCAGCAGCGAGTGTAGCGTTACGCCGCGGGCGTTGATAGCTGCGATGCCTGTGGGTGCCGCTATCAAACATTTCTTGTGTGTAGATTGGCTGATGCTGTGCAAAAACGTTGTCTTGCCGGTTCCTGCTTTTCCCGTAAGAAAAATATGCCGTTCGGTGCTGTTGACGAAAGCGGCGGCCAACTGTGCTAAATTTCCGGTAGTAGAACTCATGCGGTGCCTGGTTTTGGATAATTTTGATGGGATAAAAGTAACCAATTTTGCTGCACTGCCAAAAATGGAATCCGCGAATTAACAAGAATTAGGCTACTTCACACAAACACACACGGACGGTTGCAAATCAAAAAATCTTCGGGTACTTGTAGGGATTTACATCGTGCATCAGGTTGTAAACGGCATCAAACACATCTTCGGCGTTGGGATTGGAGAAGTAGTCGCCATCGGTGCTGTAGGCCGGGCGGTGCGCTTTGGCGGTGACAGTGCGCGGCTCGGTGTCGAGATAATAATATCCTTTTTGTTCTTCCAGCACTTTTTGCATCATAAAAGCGGTGGCGCCGCCGGGGACGTCTTCATCAAAAAACAGAATTTTATTGGTTTTTTTGAGCGATACCACGATGCTGTGGTGCAGGTCGAAAGGCAGCAGCGACTGTACGTCGATCAGCTCCACGTCGATGCCGAAATCCTGCAACTGTTCGGCAGCATCTTGCGCAATACGCACGCACGAGCCGTACGTCACCACGGTGATGTCGGTGCCTTGCTTCAGGACTTCCGGAATGCCTATCGGCACACGGAATTCGCCCAGGTTTTCGGGCACGCGTTCGCGCAAGCGGTAACCGTTGAGTGGCTCGATGATGACCGCCGGGTCGTCGCCTGCCATCAGCGTGTTGTAAAATCCCGCTGCTTGCGTCAGGTTGCGGGGCACCAACACATGCATGCCGCGGATGGAGTTGATGACCATGCTCAACGGCGAGCCTGAATGCCAAATGCCTTCCAGCCGGTGGCCGCGGGTGCTCACAATCAGCGGAGCCTTTTGGCCGCCTTTGGTGCGGTAGGTGAGCGTGGCCAGGTCGTCGCTGAGGACTTGAAGCGCATAAAGCAGATAGTCGAAATACTGGATTTCGGCAATCGGTCGCAGGCCGCGCATGGCCAGCCCGATGCCTTGTCCGATGATGGTAGCTTCGCGGATGCCCGTGTCGAAGATGCGCTGCTCGCCATATTTTTCCTGCAAGCCCTCATAGGTTTGATTTACGCCGCCGATATGGCCTACATCTTCACCAAAAGCTATCAACAGTGGATATTTTTCGAAAAGCTTGTCGAAGTTATCACGAAGGATTTCACGGCCGGGCGCCGTTTTGTTATCATCAGCATAGCGGGCAGCCACAGGAGCTACTTTGAGTGCCGAAAACTGATCTTCGCTGTAAAGGTGCGAGTTGAAGCGCTCGCGGCTTTTCTCCATCTCCTTGTCGAACCATTCGGTGATGTTAGCTTTGAGCGAATTGGTCGGATCGCTGCACGAATCGCAGATGAGCCGGAGTGCGCGTTTGGCGTGCGACAGCGTATCCTTGCTGATAGGCTCGGCGATGCGTGCCAGGTCTTCTTTTAGCGCGGCAATCTTTTTGGTTTTAGCGCAGTTGCAGGTGCTGATGTCGGTGATGCGCAAAAATTCATCCCGCTTCTGCTGCAAAGGTTCCATAAAGTTTTTCCAGGCTTTGCGGCGGGCTTCTTTTACCCTTTGCGCGGCCTGCTTCTCGATTTCATCCAGCTCTTTGGCGGTGGCGATTTTTTCGGCTACGATCCATTCGCGCATTTTTTTCAGGCCATCATAATCGTCTTCCCACTTTAGCCTTTCGGCAGATTTGTAGCGCTCGTGCGATCCGCTGGTAGAGTGTCCCTGCGGCTGTGTGATTTCTACCACATGAAACAGCACCGGAATATGTTCTTTACGGCACAGCTCGATGCCTTCGGCGTATGCGCGGCACAGCTCAGCGTAATCCCAGCCTTTTATTTTATAAATTTTAAAACCTTTACTTTTTTTGTCGGCAGCAAATCCTGCCAAAGCCTCCGAGATGCTGCTTTTGATGGTTTGCAGATCGCGCGGCACGGAGATGCCGTAGCCATCGTCCCACACCGACATGGCCATGGGAACTTGCAGCACGCCGGCAGCATTCATAGCTTCCCAAAAGATACCTTCTGAAGTGCTCGAATCGCCGATGGTGCCAAAGGCTACCTCGTTGCCACCGGAGGTGAAATTTTTAAAATCAGCAAGATCTTTATTATGACGATAAAATTTGGAAGCATAAGCCAGCCCCAGCAGGCGCGGCATTTGCCCTGCTGTGGGGGAAACGTCGGCGGAGGAGTTTTTCAACTGCATCTGATTCATCCAGGTGCCGTCGGCATTGATGTAGCGCGTAGCAAAGTGGTTGTTCATAAGCCGGCCTGCTGTGCCGGGATTGAACTCCTGGTCGGTGTCGCCGTAGAGCTGAGCAAAAAATTCTTCGAGTGAAAACATTCCGGTGGCCATCATAAAGGTTTGGTCGCGGTAGTATCCCGAGCGCCAGTCGCCCTTTTTGAATTGTTTGGCCATAGCCAGTTGTGCTATCTCTTTGCCGTCGCCAAAGATGCCAAATTTGGCCTTGCCGGTAAGTACTTCTCGGCGTCCCAGAAGGCTGGCCTGGCGGCTTTCGTGCGCCAGCCGGTAGTCGGCGAGAACGTCTGTCTTGTTGAAATTCAGTGCGATAGTATCTTTACGTGGAGTGGATTTTGACATAAGTAGTTAAAATTGTGTGAATTAACGTACAAAAGTAGCTATTTTCTATCAGCGGAGAGGTTGTAATGTGCTTAAAAATTCATAACTCCGCCAATTTGTAGCCTTTTGCATCAAGAACATTACTTTTGCTGCAAAATTAAACGAATGATTCCATTTGAGAAATTTACTTTAGAAAACGGATTGCGTGTCATTGTGCACCGCGATACCAGCACGCCCATCGTGGCTATGAATATCCTCTACGATGTAGGTGCCCGCGACGAGGATCCTGAACGCACAGGCTTTGCACATCTTTTCGAGCATCTTATGTTTGGCGGCTCCATTAACATACCTAAATACGACGAACCCCTCGAAGCAGTAGGCGGGCAGAACAATGCTTTCACCTCCAACGACGTCACCAACTATTACCTCACCCTGCCACGGCAAAACCTCGAAACGGCCTTTTGGCTTGAGAGCGACCGGATGTTCGGACTGGCATTTTCGGAAAAAAGTCTCGAGGTGCAGCGCAACGTGGTGAGCGAGGAGTTCAGGCAGACGCATCTCAATCAGCCTTACGGCGATGTGTGGTTGTTGCTGCGCCCGGTGGCGTATCAGGTGCATCCCTACCGCTGGCCTACCATTGGCAAAGAGATTAGCCATATTGCCCAAGCTAAGATGGAAGATGTGCGTGCTTTTTATGACAAATTCTACAATCCTGATAATGCTGTGATGGTGGTGGCGGGCAATGTTACTACCGACGAAGTGCGGCAGCTCTCGGAGAAATGGTTTGCTCCCATTGCCAACAAAGGCCGCTATGTGCGCAATCTGCCACAGGAGCCGCAGCAGCATGAGGCGCGCCGCATAGAAGTGGAGCGGCAGGTGCCGGCGGATGCCATCTACAAAGTGTGGCACATGGGCAGTCGCCTCGACCCGGGTTTCCATACCACCGACCTTATCTCCGACGTGCTGAGCAAAGGCGAATCTTCGCGTTTTTATCAACATCTTATCAAAGAAAAAAAACTCTTTTCTGAACTCGACGCCTTTATCATGGGCAGCTTCGACAAAGGTTTGTTTGTAGTTGCCGGTCATCCCGCAAAGGGCGTTAGTCTGCAAACTGCCGAAGCGGCTATCGACGAACAGATGCACGCGCTTGTACAGCAGCTTCCTCCGGCTGCGGAATTGCAAAAAGTGAAAAACAAAATAGAGGCTACGCTGGTGTTTTCACGAATGAATGTGTTGGATAAAGCTATGAATCTGGCTTTCGCCGAATTGTTGGGCGACGCAAATCTGATTAACCTGGAAACCGAAAAGTATCAGGCGGTTACTCCGGAGATGTTCCGTGAAACGGCAAGCACCATTTTCCGCGACACGAACTCCACCACTTTATTTTATAAATCCATAGAACCCGAAAACAATGACACAGGAATTTAGAGCTGTAAGTCCACCGCATTTTGAAGTGAGCAATGTGCCGATGCTGCAACCCGAGTATTTTCAGCTCGACAACGGAGTGCCCGTTTATGCCATCAATGCCGGCACACAGGAGGTGGTAAAGATCGACCTGTTTTTTGCTGCCGGCCATGTGCAGCAACAGCAGCCATTACAGGCGTCGCTCACCAGCAAATGTTTGGTAGAGGGCACGGCGCATTATTCGGCCAACGAAATTGCCAATTTGATGGATGAACGGGGAGCCTACCTGCGCAATTCCTCCGACCTCGACGATGCCCGGCTTACGCTCTACGCGCTCAATAAGCACCTGGAATATGTGATGCCCGTCTTTTCGGAAGTGGCCCTGCGGGCTGTTTTTCCTGTGAGGGAGGTGGCTACGATCATCGAGAAATCCAAACAGAAGTTTTTGGTGAATAAGGAGAAAGTGCGCTATGTGTCGCAACTGTATTTCAACAGATTGCTCTTTGGAGAAGATCATCCTTACGATACTTTTCGCACGGCTGATGATTATGATCGCATAAATACTGATGTGCTGCGATCGTTTTACGCAGCCAATTATGCCACAAGTTCTTTCCGTATCATTGTTTCGGGGCGGCTGCCGGCAAATCTGCAAACGTTGCTCAACAAACATTTTGGGAGGCATACCCCCGTTGCTTCTGCTGCGGTGCCCGATGCTTCTTTGCCCGATGTTGCTGCTTCGGTGCAGCATATTCAGCGCGCAAATGCTTTGCAGTCAGCGCTGAGAATCGGGAAAGTTACCATCAACAAACGCCATCCTGATTTTATGGGTCTGATGCTGCTCAACACTATTCTGGGCGGTTATTTCGGCTCACGGCTTATGACCAACATCCGCGAAAACAAAGGCTACACCTATGGCATTGGCTCCAGCCTAATGTCGGTGCAGCAGGCCGGCATGCTGGTGATAGCTTCGGAAGTGGGCAACGATGTGCAGCAGAAAGCAATGGATGAGATTTTTATAGAAATCGAAAGGCTGCGCCGGGAGCCGGTGCCGGCTGGCGAGCTGGAGCTGGTGAAAAACTACCTGCGCGGAACTTTGCTTCGCGGAGCCGACGGCCCTTTCCAGCTTTCGGAACTGCTCAAAGCTGCCCTCGATTATGGCTTCGACCTCTCGTGGTACAACAACTATATCGAGACCATTAAAAATATTTCGGCAAACGAAATACAGCATTTGGCCGTTAAATATCTTGAACCAGATAGTTTTACACGTTTGGTGGTTGGTAACCAACAGGCCGAAAGTACTTCAGATGAAAAACCTCATTAGAACATCAGCACGCATTTATTTCGCAGCATTCATACTGCTTTTGGCGGGCGCAACGGCTCAGGCCCAAAGTTTGCAAACTCCTGCCGTCGATTCCATCAGCATAGATGCAACGCATCCTGTGATGAGCTGGTTTCCTAATATCGACAATACGGGTGGGTATGTGATTGTAAAGCGTGTGAATAACGCAGGCATTTTCATCTGGCAGCGCATCGACACGGTGGTTGGCATCAACCAGACCACCTATACCGATTTTTCGGCTGATGCGTGTGTGGCGCCACAGTGGTACCGCATCTACGCCACCTCTGCATCGTCGCTGCCCGACTCACCCTGGTCTGACACACTGCGAACCCTGTTTTTGGAGCAACCTTTCTTTGATATTTGTGCCAACACAGTGCAGTTGCAATGGAATTCTTACCTCAACATGGTGAATACTTTGGGAGGATATCGGGTTTTTGCTTCTGAAAATGGCGGTAGCTTTGCGCAGATTGGCCAGACTGCTGCCGATGTAACTCAGTTCGCGCACACCAACCTTTCTGCCGGCACACTTTACGCCTATAAAATTCAAGCCTTTAATCAGGACGGCACCCGCACCTCTACTTCATGCCAGCGCACCATCATGAGCCGCACGTACCCGAAGCCGGAGTTTGTTTATTTGAAATATGCTACCGTCGAAGACAACGATCATATCAAAATAGCCTGGCTTACGGATGACGCGCCGATAAGCAAATACAATGTGTTGCGCAGCTTAGATGGTGCGGCTTACGACACCATCAGCCGCATCAGCGACCTGACCACTTATGCGCCTTCCCAATTTTACAACGATACCTCCGCCGACTTCAACAGCCGAAGTTATTATTATAAAATAAATGTTTGCGACAGTTGCGGCTTTACCAGACAGGTGGCGGTTAATTTCGCCCAAACGATTTTCCTGAGCGGAGGCCCGGCTTTATCAGGATTCGTTAACGAGCTGCAATGGAATCCCTACCAAGAGTGGCCGCTGGGGGTGGAAAAGTATGAGATTTACCGTAAGGTAGACGGAGCACCCAACCCCGCGGGAGCGCTTGCCACAGTTCCCGGCAGCCAAACCGATTATCAGGACAATGTTGCCGGATTCAGCGATTTCAAAGGGCAGTTTAGCTATTACGTAAAAGCCATCGAAAACGTTGGCGACAATGGTTATGAGAGCACAGTAGATAACAGCATCTCCAACGAGATTATCATTTCGCGCGAAAGCCGCATCCTGGTTCCCAACGCCATTATCGCCGGGGGCACTCCGCCAGACGATGAGTTTAAACCTGTGGTGCAATTTATCGAGCAGGAGGAGTATCAGTTGATCATCTTCAACAAATGGGGGCAGCAACTTTTTGCCAGTCGCGAAATAAGCGAAGGGTGGAACGGAACCTTCAACGGCGAATGGGTGCCGGCAGATACGTATGTATATCTGATAAAATACAAAGATGCTACCGGTGCCCTTGCCGAGAAACGCGGCACCGTGACAGTGATCAGATAGCTAAAATGAAGTTCTAAATTCCAAATCCCAAAAGACAAATAAATCCCAACCGTCGGTAGCCGGTGTAAACAATTCCAAATTTCTAAACTTGTGGTGGTTTGGCTTATTGAATTTTTATCATTGGGTTTTGGAATTTGACCTGACATCCTATAAACCCTTTTTATCTCTTAACAGCCCTTGTGATGTGTCTTTTTCCTGCCGGCCCGGGTAGCCGCTCCACCTCAAAACCAGCTTCATGCAAATTGCGTTTCACCAATCCTTTGCTCGAATAAGTTACCAAAATTCCTCCGGGGGCAAGTGCGTCAAAGATTTTTTTAAAAACGATGGTTTCCCAAAGTTCGGGCTGGACATCGGGAGCAAAAGCGTCAAAATAAACCAGATCGAAAGTGCTGCTTTCAAGATTGATCTGCTGGATTTGTTCCCGTTTTTTTATCAAAATAAAATGTTCCGTAATTTTGGTAACGAAATTTTCCGGCGCCGACATCAGTGATTTGTAGAGGGTACCGGCTTCAGCTTTCGCTAAAAGTTGGGGATAATTGAGTTGTGCAATCAGCAGCGGGTCGGGCGGGAAGGGTTCGATGGCGGTGTAGTTGATGGGGATTTCGGGTGCATGAAGCAATGTAAGCAGCGCGTTGAGGCCGGTGCCAAAGCCCACCTCAAGAATACGGAGGTGCGATTTTCCCGGTAGTGCAGCTTCCAGGCCGGCGTTAATAAAAACGTGCATCGACTCGGCGATGGCGCCATTTGTAGAGTGGTAATGCTCGTTAAGCTCCGGCACCAGCAGGGTGTGGGAGCCGTCGGCGGTGTGTACGATCGTGGGCAGCATCATCGGGCAAAGGTAGCATTCATGTCCGGAAAGCATCCGCGAATCCACACGAAATAAAGCCTCCACGAATTCACGCGAATTAGGCGAATTCACACGAAAAACGCATTAAGAACCTTTCCTCTGCCTCTCAGCGTCTCGGCGGTGAAAGCCAAAGAAAAACCAC
>LSQX01125557.1_pt2 | contig 12116 bp, 11 predicted proteins | sample 654561 | NCBI WGS metagenome assembly LSQX01 (sample SAMN04489861, study PRJNA283612) | anaerobic digester metagenome | isolation source: 4 biogas reactors fed with cattle manure at either 37C or 55C with and... | place: Denmark: Kongens Lyngby | collected 2014 | reverse complement strand
AAAAAAACAACGCAACACTAGTGTTGTATTATAAATAAATAAATTTGCAAGGTAAAAAGATAAAAAATTACAAGTAATGATAATTTATAATAGCCGGAATCAATAAAGATCTAAACAGCGAAACCAAGAAGTGGAGGAGTTCATAGGGTAGAAACTAACAGATCAGCTACTGATTCTTTTAATGATTCAGTGAAAAACCCTGGGTTTTCAAGTAAAAATACTGAGAAAAAGTCAAGACCAGGGATATAGTTTTGTCTTATATAAAATATAATAAAACGTGAAAAAGTATTATGTAAAAACAACCTCTTCTGGAAAAGAAGTAACCAGAGTCAACGTTTTTATTCAAGGTGAGGATGAAAAAGGGGTTTGGGGTCATTATTCCGGCAGCGTAGAAGATTATATGCCGCACGGACCAGGGCATTTGGAGTTCATTGATGGGAGTGAATACATCGGGGATTTTTTTGGAGGGGCATTTCACGGGTATGGGATTTTTATTAGAAAAAATGGCAAAAAAATTGAAGGCTTTTTTGAAGATGGAATATCCCGGAACCCATTGGCTAAAATTACTATTGATGATCAAATTTGGATGAAATATAACCTTAACGTAGATAAGTTCTTTAATGGCGACCCCATACCTTTTGTAAAATCAAATGAAGATTGGGTAAAGGCAGGAGAAGAAGGCAAGCCTGCCTGGTGTTATTATGAAAATGATCCGGAAAATGGGAAAAAATACGGAAGGCTTTACAACTGGTATGCAGTGAATGACCCTAGGGGACTTGCGCCAAAAGGTTGGCACATTCCTAGTTGGGAAGAGTGGTGGTTATTGGCCAATAATTATAAAAACCTTGGGGCCAAGCTTAAATCAAGAATTGGCTGGGCGAATAATGGTAATGGGATAGATTATTTCGGCTTTTCGGGTTATCCGGGTGGTTTTCGTAAGTTGGATGGAACTTTCGGCGATGTGGAATACGTTGGCATGTGGTGGTGTACCGGAGAATGGAGCCCAAAGGACAGGGAAAATACTGAGAACAGCTTTAAGGACGCCTGGAGCTGGAGCATGCACCACAACAGTCTTGAAGTGAAGGACTCGTTATGCGATAAAGGAGATGGCTTTTCTGTTCGTTGCCTAAAGAATAAAAACAAATTGCCAAATTTCAATACGGTTTTAAGTTTTTTCCGAAATTCATTAAAAAGATAAAATGAACATCATAAGCCATTAAGGTATGAACTCAGAAAAAGAAAACTATTTTAAGATTCTTAAAGATCTGGTTAAAATCCCCAGTCCATCAGGAATGGAAGAAGAACTTGCCAGGCATATTGTAAACACTTACAATGTAAATGACTGGGAGGGGCAAATGGACAAAGTCCATAACATCCTTTTCTGCCCCCCTGGTGATAACCAATCAGAAAAATTACCACTGCTTTATGCGCATTTGGATACGAGCAAACGCAGTCAACCAACCGATGAATCATTACGACATGAGGATATTATTCGGCTTGATGAGGCCGGGCAAGTAGCAAAAAGAAATGACGTTGATATACAAATGGGCTTTGACGATAAAGCCGGAGTAGCTGCAATACTTTATCTGATGAAATATACAGACCTAAAGTTCAGAGCGCTGTTTGTGGTGGAGGAAGAAAAGGGGTTCAACCTGCCAACCAAATATGGCAGAAATGGTGGTGGTGGAATTGAATTTGTTATACAAAACGAATTACTTGGATGGGTTTTCGAAAAATCTTCATACGTGCTATCGCTAGACAGAAGAAATGGCAATGAAATAATAACAAGCTATGGCGGTGATGGGGGGAGGGATCATATCGATTTGTGCAGTGAGGCTTTCACAGAATGGGTCATAAACTGTTCTCAGGAGGCAAACTATTCTATGGCAGTAAAATATAGTACCAATGTGGCTGATGTCTACAATATCAAGCGGGCTTTTAATGAACTCAACTGTGTCAACCTTTCCATCGGCTATTATTGTGAGCATAAGAACTGCGAATATCTGAAAATTGATGAAACCCTGGGTGTCATTAAAGTGCTTCAAAAATTACTGGCTGGAAATCCTCAGGGATAAAACAATCGGGGTTGCCAGAACCGAATTGATAAGTCATAAAAAAAAAGAAACGTATGAGTCAGCTTATAAAAAGGGGGAATGAATTGATCAGGATCAACCCCGGCAACAAACAAAGAATTGAATTCTCACAAAATGATGGCAGAACGTGGTTCATCCGTTATTCAGGTTCTTTTTGCGGGGAATTTAATGATCTGAGCGATAATGGCAAGGAGATTCTGGCAATGACTTCCAAAGGCCTTTTCTTCTCAACCAACGACGGCAGGTCGTGGTTTAAGAGAGGCTAAGGTTGCTTGGTGCTATTGTGTACATTGCCATTCCTGGTTTTGCTGTAGGGTTGTAAACAATTATGCTTTAACGGCTCGCTGTTATGGTGATTATGAGCTGTTTTGTGAAAAATGATTATCGTACATCGAAATTAATGCCTGATCAGGCGATAAATGATTGCAATAATCGGAAATAAATTGTCGTTATATGAAGAAGTAAAAAGGACATATGGCAAGGATTCCAAACTTGGTCAAGGATGCAGTTCACGAAAAGGCAACCGATGTTTTTCGAGCAACCCTGGGGGAAATTCATAACCTGAAGTTTTACAGTTGGGTTTATAGTTGCACCCATATTATGAGTCCTGAATTATCCTCCTATCGAAGACTAAGCGACATTCCCTTTAATCCCTGGAAAGATGTTCGCTACCTGTTCTTTGATGACGATGCCATGCAATGCGTGGAAGAAAATGAGCTGGCGGGATATCCGGGATTCTTTTACTCCGATCACCCTTTGAAAGACCTATACAGAGATTTTTTAGGCAATGAGTATATTGAGCAATTGACCGAGAAGGGACTTACTCCTGAAGATGTTTACATTGGAGTCATCGACCTCAAAGAGGGAGTTTATCTCAGGGTTAATGGCGAAGGCCATTCGTATCCCTATCAACCCGATAATCTCCGGGAGGGAGACCCGGAATGGAACAAAAGGTGGTTTTTTTTGGTAACGTAAAAAAAAGTGTTGCCAACATAAGATTTTTTTATATCGACAAACACTGTTAGGAAAAAGCCATATTTCTTATTTTGGACCTAAGGATAAGATTTAGATTAGCATATAGACTATATTAAAAACAAAAGCTATGAATAAGTTTATTCTCAAAAGATCTGGCCCTGAAGAAGAAGTTAAAAAAGTCCAAGTTAATTTGCAAGAAGAGCAAGAAAAAGAGGCCTCTGCTTTGTATTCGGGCAGTGTGGAAAATAATAGGCCACACGGACCAGGTCACCTGGAGTTTTTCGACGGCAGTGAATATATCGGTGATTTTTTTGCAGGGGCATTTAACGGGAATGGGATTTTTACCCAGAATGATGGATCCAGATTCCAGGGGATTTTTGAGGATGGAGAAAGAAAATCAGGCACGATGTACTATACCAACGGAGAAATTTATAATGGGGATTGGAGCAAGGTTAAAAGAAATGGTCTTGGAAAACTTACTTACACCAATGGAGATATTTGGGATGGGTTTTGGATTGATGATAAAAGAGAAGGAAAAGGAAAACTTATTCGTAAGGATGGTGATGTTTTTGAAGGATTCTGGATTAATGACAGGTATCATGCATTAGGTTCTTTTGACCCACTATTTGCAGAAGCCGGAGAATATATCATATCTATGCAACAGGTAACAATAAGTTTTTTACAGGTCAAATTCTGCACAAGTTATTGGCGAACCTCCCGTTTAATTAACCAGCTTGAAAAAGCAGGGGTCGTTGGATCTTTTGCAGGTGCTAGATCAAGGGTTGTATTAATTAAGGACTTATGTGATTTTCAAGCCTTGTTGAAAAAGCTTAAGATTGATTGATTCCGTGTAATTTTTGTTTTTTACTTAAAAGAATAATTTAAAATATTTATTAAAACTTAAAAAAAACATTAGCTGGTGTGATAAAATTTATCTTTCATTTAGTAATATTCTGATTTATATGTAATTTTGTTAATAGATGAGATGCTGAAAGAATTGAGCAAAAATTGGCTATTAAAGCCTGAAAAGATTTAGAAAACCTTAAATTTTTTTTATGAGCCTAAGAGAAAAAATGAAACCCAAAAGCAAGGAAGAAATTATTGGTATCCTTAAACAAAAAGGAATTCCAGAACCGTTACTTAAAAAAGTTAAAAAATCTCCTGAACTTTTTGATCGGGTCGCTAATAGTCTTGGAAATATTCCCGGTGAAAAGCCACTTCTTGTAATTTTCAAAAAAATTCCCAAACTACCTGATATCATCAATTCAGAGGGTGGAATTTTTGAAATTGTAGAAGGAATTTCATTTAGTATAAGTAGTAAAAAATTCATCACAAGGAAAAATTTATTCAATAAAGGGATAACAAGAGGAGGTAAGTGCCGGGTTTATGCCAAATTTAATCATCAGTCTCTTGAACTCTACTTTCAAGGACGAATTACCTTAATTGAACTTTTTCTTTTAAGGATGGATGAACCTTATGTTGTAGAAACCAGGAGGAGAAATGAAAAAGGTTCAACTGGATATAAACAGGACTTCGTGTTTTACGATGATGATTTTGAGTGGTTATTGCTTAGCAAAATACAATGTGGAAGCGATTATTATTTCCAGCTTCCAGAAGGAATGCGAATTGATAATCCAGGTGAAGATGTACTTGACTTTTTAAAGACCAGACTATAAAAATGCTATTTGTATAAATAATTAAATTTGAAAAACACCTTAATCAAAATGAAATGTTATGGAAAAAATTAAATTTCAGGAAGTAGGGGGAATAAAAGATATTCTAAATGCGGAGGGCACAATATTGGCCTTAAGAGAGAATGACGATCCCGAAGGCGATGCCCAGAAAGAACGCTTGTATATTATGGGAGAATGCGATAAGAAAAACCTAAAAGTGTTTACCAAGGTAAATAACAAGGCACTTGAGCTCTTTTTTCAGGGGCGTATATCCATAAAAGAACTTTTTTTGCTTCGTTTGGATGAGCCATACGTAATAGAAGAAAGCCTTGGAGGAAACGCCGAGATTAAACAATCTTATGTTTTTGCAGATCAGATTTTCCTGGATGAAATACTTGGAGATCTCAGAGGGGTAAATCAACATTATTATTCTTTCTGCAAAAACACAAGGCAACATAAGGATCCTTTCAAGGAAGTGCTACAAATAATTGACCTTTTTTATTATAATGGTGTAAATGGTCCCGACTCAGGGGTATTATTGGGGAAGCAATGGTTATCTGAAAATAAGATCAATGAGAAACCAACAGTTTGATTTATCTTGTTGTGATTCTGGCTTATTATCAGGCCAAATCCTATACCCTTATAGTATTATATAATCAGCGAAAAGCTTGGTGTGTTAAGGGTTGTCAAGCGATGCTTCTCTGATGGTTTTCCTTGAAACGATTCATAAACATGCATCATGCTCATTAACGTAAAATAAAAAAGTTTTCTCTTTTAACAACCAAAACCCAAACGACATGATGGAAAGAATAGACAGCAGATTTTTCAGAAACCTGGTGGATAAAACAGTTTTGTTTTATGCTTCCTCAACTCGATACTATGAGCAGTACTTAGATTTACCGTTCGATTACATAATCTTATGCAATTATGAGTATTTTAATCAGTCGGGGATGAGATTATTTAATAACAAAGTAATTGAATGGCCCTCGGACAACAATCGTGCATTGAGAGTTTTGATGCAAGCTGGGGTTAAGATTGATTGCTTTGTGGGAATTCAGGATGGTTGTATAGACGGTGGAAACTATGAATGTGTAAGTTCAAACTCCTTCTTTGCTAGGTTAAGTCCTGTTTTAAAGGATAACGTAATTTATATTACAAATCATTGGGACGCACCAAATCATCAATACACCGAAAACGTTGTTCATACGCATGGTTTTTTAAATAACCACTTTACCCCTTTAGCAAGTTTTGATGAATTACCCTATGTCGACCCGGCGATCAAATTAAGTGAACACGAGCGAGATGATAGTAGGAAGTTTATAATCCCAATTAAACGAAAGGACCCGAATACCATTGAAGCAAAAGTAAACCGGATAAATATTGCTGCAAGCAACGCCTCTGTTTGGGATTTTGAAAAAGATTTTGACTGCATTGTTCATCCTCCTTATAATTATCAACATCGTGGAGGGCACCAAACCAATAAGTATAAAAACCCTTTTGTTTTTAATCATAGAGAAAGGGACTTTCGTGTGTACAAAACCTATCAAAAAGATCCGGTTTTATTGTTCGAGGATGCTGTAACCTATAAATGGAAGAACATAGCAACAGTGCCATTCTTACAAGGGAGATATGATGAGTTTTTAGAAATCTGTAAAAATTGGGATGAAAGATTCCCTGAAAAAATTCACTTTTTTCATTTGGAGGATCGTGATTTGGGACAATTAAGGCTCAGGCTGGAGCAACAAACGCATTGAGTATCTGAAAGCACTTGGCTTCGATCCGGAACAGTTTGTAAGTGATGAACCGGAAGGCCAAACCAAAAATCTGAAGCAGCAATGGCTCGAAATCATTGGCGAATAATGTTTCAAATATTAAAAAGCCAGACAAATTTAAATTCTTTAAAGTCGATCATAACCTTTAACTTATACATTTTATAATCTATACCAAACCACTATGATCCCCAAGTTCAACATTAACAGATCCGGGCCACAGCCTATGCTTAACAAAGCATTCTTGTGGCAGGTCATGATTTCTTCGGGGCAGAACTTCAACCGGATTGCTCCGCTGATTGAAAATTTATACGGGCACAGCCTGGATCATTATATTCCTATGGTTTTTTCGGATGCCCCATCCGGGCAAACAACAAACATCCCGGATATAACAGGCTTAGGTGATGAAGTTGTCCTGGCTATCCTGACACACGAAAAGATGGACGTGCTTCCTGAATTCTTTTTCTGGTTTAGGGAAAAGGATATTGCTAACACCGATGACTTCCTGAATTTTCCTGAACTATACACGGGGATTGAAAAAGTTTCCTTTGATAAAGGAGGGTTGATCGTGCTCAGCCAGGGTAAGGGCAGGAAAAAGCTTTTCACAAGTCAGGGGGACCCCCTGACTGAATTTGTTGAAAACATTAGCCTTGGCATTATGGGATTGCTGCGAAATAGCATTCACGACGAAGAAAGAGGCGAAGGATGGGATGAGTTTTTCCTGTTTGATGGTCAGTCTTTAAAATTGCTTGATACCTATCATTACGGGGCATTGCAAAAAATGAGTGGTGAAAAAGGTGAAAGGTTCAATGATATGTATTCCGATCCCTATTATTTTCCGGAGGATGTCTCTTCGCTGGGCCCAAGAGATGTAATTGAGGAGATGTTGCCAAAAGGAGAAAAACTTGCCACAGCGTTTGATATATCGCAAGTTGTTACTGAACAGCAAATGGACGAGGAGTTGCAGCATAATCCACACACTGAGATCTTCTTCAGAGATCAGTATGCTGACAACAAAAAGCTGGCAGCAATTGTCCTAAAGCATAAGCCCATTGCCTATAGCTGTCTTTCAAGGAAGCTTCAAAACGACCGCAATTTCATCATCGAGGTAATTAAAAAACACAAATTATATGAGTTGCACCCGTTTCTTCGCAGAAAGCTGAGAGAAGACATTATAATAGCTGCCCTTTGCAAGCCCTTTAAACCTGATGGCCCTGATTTGCCTTTTTGAAATATGCCAATTTTTACATATAATTTTTCAGCAGGTTTGTTTATGACACCTGATTTGGAAAATTTACTTGTCGAGCCAGGCAAACGATCTGAAACTTTTTACTAAAACATTTACTGGTAGGCCTTTTGACAAAAAAACTTAAAATAGGTGGGTAATGGTCCCCAAAAAAAAGCAAGCACATTCAGACAATTCAGTTCAGGACTTCAAAAGCAGGAGTGAAAATTTTCAAAAATTCATTCAGATTACTCCTGCAGATCAGGATCCTGATAAGGTCCTGGAGGCGGCCCTTGCTTTGGTTGCTTTGCGCTATGAAAAAGCCAATAGTGCACCATATGTCATTGAACTCTTGCGCAGAAATGAAGTTGAACTGGCATTAAAATGCATTGAATATTTTGAAGGAGACTTCAGGTGGCAGCAACCATCCTATCGCTACTGGCGGAAAATCACGCTGTATATCCTTTGTCTGGCAGAATTAACCCTGGTAAATAAATTGGAAAGTGCCCAGAACAGGGAGGCCATTCAAAAAATCCTCAAGCATTGGAAGGAGCATATTCCAAAAGATCCCTTATTGGTTCTTTGGGAGGATTCGTGCTCTTCATTCCTGGTCTTTCTAGTGGCAGTAGAAATCCATAAGGCAGGTGAAGACTTTAGTGTGCTTTATCCAAACGGAACGGAATGGGATTATGACTGGATTTTATTTCAAGGTCCTTATTCAGATCCGCAGGTGGAAGTCCTGCTTAGGGGAATTGCGGCTATATCCTATGAGGATCATAGAAAGAGAGCCCTAAATTTGCTCGTTAACGTGCTTACGGGACAAGGGAATGAGCTTCTTGCTGAAAAGATCCGTGAAACCTACCAATGGGCAGATGAGCAATTGGATAAAAACTTAAAAAGCAAACCAAACTATGGTTTGCCCGCTTATTTGGGTACGCGCCAAAAGGATTTTTCTGGAGGGCAAGATTCAAAAGACTTTGGCAAAGCAATTTTTGTCTTGCTAAGAAGAGCCATTGAATTGCAGGGGCTTGGTGAGGCAGAAAAGGTGTATGAAAAAATGGGGAAGGCCTTTGAACTTTCAAGGGAGATCACTGAAGAAAAAGTAAGATGTGAAATCCAGAAAATCCTCTCAGGGCATATTGCAAGTTTCGGGAGTTTTAACCAGGCCTTTCAGGTGTATAATGCAATTACCGATAAAGCCGAAAGGGATGAAGCCTGCCTGGGGAATGCACACATCCTTGCCCTAAACGGAAGGATAAAAGAAGCTGTCTCATTCACGCAGGCTATTCTCGATGTTCCTGTGGGGTCTATGTCCCAAAACGAAAAAGAAAGAGAATTGAGGCACCAGGCCTTTGAATTAGGGAAGCTAGGAAAATTTGAGGACTGTTTCTTTCTTCTTGGAATTCTCTCGGATGAGACAGAAAAAAGCCAGTTGATAATTGAACTGGTTAAACATCTGCATTCCAATGGAAAAATTGAGGCGGCCTTAGCTTTTGCAAAAGAAATTCCGGAAGCGTATTTCAAGGTAGAGGCATTCCTTGAGCTGTGCAATGTTTTAACAATGCAAGGGGAAAAGGGGGTTGCCCTGAATCTTCTGCAGGAAGCGAAAGGCATTGCTGAAAGAATGGCTGAAGATTTTCAAAAGTTTTCTTTATTTGGGAAAATTGCCCTTAATTTTATAAAAATAAAAGAAAAAGAGTCGGCCATTGATCTGATAAAGAAACTGCTGCAGATAAAAAAAGTTTCCCAAAAAGCAATTACCGGAAGGCATTTCTTAGTCGATTTGTATGAAATGCTAATTCAGGAGGCGGATCTTGAGCAAGCAAATTATATCATTTCAACGATAGAAGATCAGAAAATTAAAAACCGGGTATGGTTAGCCCTCGCTGTAAAATTTGCTAAAGCAGGGAAAACCGCTGAGGCTTTATCCATATGGGGGAAGGTGGTTGTTAAGGAACTGGGGTTTTTTCCGGTTGATTTTATTTATGAACTCACCTATCAGGGAAACTTAAAGGATGCCATTTTCCTGGTTGAAGACTACGGCAGTAAAAAAGACAAAGATTCAGCCTGGGGGCGTGTTGCGGAGGCTTTGGCCGGGAGAGGAGAGTTGGATAAAGCATTGGAAATGGCAGAAAAAATAAAGCACCATTTCAATAAGGAAACAGCATTGAAAGCAATTGCCAGGGAATATGTAAAGGAAGGTCTAATTGCTGATGCCTTGGGGTTGCAAAAATTACTGCCTAAACAAATCAGAGAAAATTTCTTGGCAAGTCTCGTGAAGATTTTGGCTGAGGCAATTCAGCCTGAAACAAAAAAATCCTACACAAAAGAAATCCTGGGAATTACTTCAAGAATGACCCGCGGCCAGGTATTTGATCAGGTTCTTAATGAGATTAGCAGGATATTGGCAGAGAAAAAACTATATCAAGTTGCTGAAAAAGTGGGGTCCAATATTTCATCGGGCGGAATCAGGGCGCAATTGTGGCATTTAATGGGGCTTTTAGCAGCGGAAAGCCACGGGGGTGAATCCGCTTTTTCAATTGCCAAAAAATTTGAGTTTGAGGAGACAGCCCCGTCTTTTAGAAAAGGAATCGTATTATTTTATGAAATGTCAAAGAGCTTAAAAGAAGTGCTGAATATTCTTGTTGAACTTAAGGATGACTTGCCAGCTCTTGAATCCTTGCTTAGAAGCGTATCATTGAATGAGCTTTTCCAGGGTGAGCCTTCTCAGGATGTCATCAGGCGGTTCAACACCTCTTTAAACATCCAGTGGGCCATTGATATTACAAATGAAATGCGGGACTACAAGAAAAGATTGCCAAAAACCGTTGATGTGGAAGATGATGATTACCTCCGATTTATTCATACCTAGGCAAAGAGGTAGAATATTTACCTGAATTTTCCAAAATCATTAGAACTAAAATATGAAGGATTTCGAAATTACGACATTTACTGATCCCCGGGATGAAATGGAATACACGGCCATAAAAGCTGGGGATTTGCTTATAATGAGAGAGAATCTTAATTGCAAGAGTTTTTGTAACGGGGAACCCATCCCTGTTGCGGAAAATGCCAGGCAATGGAAAAAAGCAGGCAAAAGGCCCAAGCCTTTTATGTGTTCGTTTAATTTTAATCCAAACGCTTCGCCGAAGCTCGGTAAGTTTTTTAATGAGAACGCCATAACAGATTTGCGTGGCATTGCACCTGAAGGTTGGAGAATTCCAACTCGGGAGGATATGGAGTACATTTTTTCCAGGATCGAAAAAATTAACCCCAAAATAACAAACAATATTTCGGTGAATTATTTTGATGGAGAGTCCTATGAGTCCGTCCCTAATTATAAAATAGGGTTGGCCCAGGTGTTAAAGGGCATGGTAAATTTCAGTGAGTTGGGTTTGGATGAAAGCCCTGCCATTAAGAATTGGAATTCAATTGTAAGTGAGAATGGAAATGACTCAATGAATTTCTCGGTGCTTCCCACAGGTTTTATTAATCCTAAAGGGGAATTCCAGGAAATTGGGGAGAGCGCTTATTATTGGGCTGATTTTGGAAACAACAACTACTATCAGTATGGAATATCTTCTTTTCGGCCTCAGGAGCACCATGTAGGTTGGTGGAACGGGAGGAGGCAAGGTTTTGGGTATTCCGTCAGGTGTGTTAAAGATTTTTCTTCAAAAACCTGATTCCCAATACTGAAAAATCAGCATAATTACTGATTTATAAGCTTTTGGAATCTTTTACATTTGCAATAAAGGTTGTTCGTTGTTTTTTCATTAGGAGTTCCGAAAAACCAAATTATTCTTTTATCTAATAGAGGCTTTATAATAATCATTTCAAAAGAGCTTTTGATTATGGGAGAAATTGTTTATAAGAATCTAAAATTCAAACCAACGGTAAAAGAATCAAAGGCTGGAACGCTGGACATTTTCGGCGAGAGGAGAGAAATTATTGATTGGTATAAAGAAAGAATACATATTCTCTTCAGTAAAAGGATCGTGGCAGAAGGGCTTACAATAATTTTTCTTATAACAGGGATTGCTTTCAGCCTTTTGGGCTTCCCTTACATTTTCATTCCTTTTTCTTTATCCGTCATAACGCTAGTGGTAAGATTCCGGTTGGCTGCCCTGTACAGAAAAGAAAGGCGTTTAATGAATATGTCCGTTGCTTTTATGGATAAAAAGATTTTTCAGGATTATAATATCAGAATGTAAGTTGCTGATCCTGTATGCATTAATTTTGATTCATGAAATTACCTTTTATTATTCATATACCCCATTCATCAGAAAACATACCTTCTTATGAGGGATATCGAGTTGAGCATAAGGTTATCGAAGCAGAGATAGATAAACTGACAGATTGGTTTACGAATGACCTTTTTTAC
>LSQX01307268.1_pt1 | contig 12118 bp, 7 predicted proteins | sample 654561 | NCBI WGS metagenome assembly LSQX01 (sample SAMN04489861, study PRJNA283612) | anaerobic digester metagenome | isolation source: 4 biogas reactors fed with cattle manure at either 37C or 55C with and... | place: Denmark: Kongens Lyngby | collected 2014 | reverse complement strand
TACGGTGTAAATCGTGATACTGTGATGTCCGCTTCTGTTTTAGAGATGGGATTTGTTACGAATGAAAGTGATAACGCTATTTTTGACTCTAAAAATGATGCCATAGCAAAAGCTATAACAAAGGCGTTATGCTCCATAGTTGGCATAAATTATAAAGAAAAAACAGAGCCTAAAGCGCCTGATAATAATAAAAAAGTGAAATACATTGTACAAGCGGGAGCATTCAGTGAAAAAAAGAACGCCGAAGCGCTCGTAAAAAAACTTAAAACGGCAGGCTTCGACGCTTTTATTAATCAGATTGACGGTTAAGCATTTAAATTAAAAATTATATTTCTAAGGTTATCGAAATCCTTTTCCTCAAAGACAAAACCGTCAATTCCTGCTTTTTTCGCTCCTAAAATATTAGCTTTCATATCATCAATAAAAAAACATTCAGAGGCTTTAAGGGAGAAAACTTCAAGAAACTTCAGGTATATTTCCGTATCGGGTTTCAGCATTTTATAATCCGCGGAAATAAATATACCGTCTAAAAGCGCCATCACCGGAATTTTATGTACATAGTCGTAAAATTTTGGGGTGGCGTTTGATAATAGATAACAATTAAAGCCGCGGTCCTTTACTTGTTTTACAAGTTTTTCACCCTCCTCAAATGGTGGCATCCACGGATAAAAATCCATAACCATAGGGGCAACCGCGTCCCTTATTTCTTCCGGCAGTGCAGAAAGGATAGAAGGCAAAGCCTCTTTAGCGTCTAAGATGCCTTTATCCATATCAGACCACGCTTTATTACCAAATACATTTTTAAGCACAATATCCTGATACTCTTTAGAAAAATGCTGCCGTACAGTCATTTTTGGGTTAAAATCAATAAGGACGCCGCCCATATCAAATACAATGTTTTTAATCATTAGGCGACCTCTCTATAATCTTTCTGCCCATAATAACACCCATAACAGACGCCATCATAAGCCCTCTTGTCCATCCAGAGGAGTCGCCGAGACAGTGAAGACCGCCGACATTTGTGTTTAAGTCTTTGTCCATCTTTATGCGATTGCTGTAGAACTTTAACTCAGGAGAATACAAAAGCGTTTCCGTAGAGGCAAAGCCGGGCACGACATTGTCAACAGCAGCTATAAAGTTTATGATATTCGTCATAGCACGGTAAGGCATAGCCGCCGTAATATCACCGGCAACGGCATCAGGTAATGTGGGGCGCAGATTAGACTGCAAAAGCTCCTTAGGCCATGTGCGTTTTCCGTCTAAAATATCGCCGTATCTCTGTACAAGAATATGCCCTGCGCCGAGCATATTTGTAAGCTCGCCTATTTTCTGCGCATATTCAATAGGTTGATTGAAAGGTTGGTTGAAGTTGTGAGAGCAAAGTATAGCAAGGTTAGTATTATCCGATTTATACTCCTTATATGAGTGACCGTTTACGACTGCAAGGTCATTATCATAATTCTCTTGACTTACAAACCCGCCGGGATTTTGACAAAATGTGCGAACCTTGTTCTTGAACGGGTGCGGATAGCCTATAAGCTTTGATTCATACAGAGTTTCGTTTACTTCCTCCATAACCTCGTTTCTGACTTCTACCCTCACGCCAATATCAACGGTGCCCGGTTGGTGCGCTATATTATGCTTTGCGCATATTTTCTCAAGCCATTCCGCGCCGCGCCTGCCCGTTGCTATTACTGTATGACTTGCTCTAATCTCCGTTTCTTTTCTGCCGTCATAAATATGTACCCCAAGGCAGGCGTCATCTTCAAGAATGATGTTTGAACATTCATGCTCGAAAAATATGTCTACACCGTTTTCAATGAGATACTTTTCAATAGAAAGATATAAATCGTGTGCTTTCTCCGTACCTAAATGACGGATAGGGCTGTCAACAAGCCGCAGCCCCGCCTGTATGGCGTTTTTACGGATTTCCTTTACTCTGTCACTGTTATTAACACCTTCTATTTTATCGTCTGCACCGAACTCAAGATATATTTTATCCGTATAATTAATAACATCCTGCACGAAGTCCTCTCCAAGAAGAGAGGGTAAATCCCCGCCGACTTCCGTGCCAAGTGTCAGTTTACCGTCAGAAAATGCTCCTGCGCCTGAAAATCCCGTAGTGATATGGCAATGCGGCTTGCAATTAACACATTGTTTTGTTTTTATTTTGGGGCAATATCTGTTTTCAACAGATTTGCCTTTTTCAATTAAAGCTATCCTTTTTTTATTCCCGCTTCTAATAAGCTCAATAGCAGTGAAAATACCGGCAGGACCCGCGCCGACTATTACAACATCATAAACCATTTTACTTTCCCTTTTCTTTTTTAAAAACTATTAATTTACTGAAAATATAATTTAATATAACAACAATAAAGCTGATTATTATTTTTGGAAGAAATGCCTCTACTCCGAAAAGCGTTTTATCAAAACCTAACCGTACGGCAAAATGAAGACCGCCTATTTCAAAAACTCCCGATAATGCCCGCGCCGCAAAAAAAAGCCAAAACTCCTTTAATATAATCTTGATTTGCGTACCTTTACTGCCGAACACCCAAATCTTATTCGTAATAAACGCAAATATAACGGCAGAAAACCAAGCTATTGTATTACTAAAATCTAAATTAAGGCTAAAATATTTTACAAGAACGCTATAAACAAGCCAATTAACCGCCGTTGTAAGCACACCGAAAATAAGGTACACAATTATTTCTCTGTATTTTTTAATTAAAGTCTTTATTTTATTTATCATTCGTTATAACCTCTTTGATTATATAAACAGGTCTGTCCTTAACTTGAATATATATTTTTGATATATATTCGCCTAAAATCCCAAGCGCGAAAAGCTGCATACCGCCAAGGAAAAGCAGCAGCACAACGATAGTCGCATATCCCGGAACATTTATTCCAAACGCCAATTTTTGAATTATTACAATTACACTGTATATAGCGGACAGTATAGCGGAAATTAAGCCTAATGCCATAGCAATTTTAAGCGGCGCCGTAGTAAATCCGACTATTCCCTCAATGGCATACTTAAATAATTTAATAAATGACCAAGAGGATTTCCCATGCCGGCGTTCTTCAACTACATATGGCATAAAGAAAGTGTTAAACCCAACCCAAGAGAAAATACCCTTTGAAAATCTGTGGTATTCCGTAACGCTCAGTACGGCATCAATCATTTTACGGTTCAGTATTCTAAAATCACTTGCGCCGGCAAAAAAGTGCGTGTCCGCAATCTTATTTATTATTTTATAAAAAGCGTTTTTGAAAAATGTGAGGACTGCGCCTTCTTTCCTCTCCTTTTGATATGCCGTAACACAGTCATACTCCGTATTTTCTATAAGGGTTTTATACATCTGACAGCCAATTTCAGGGCGTTGCTGCAAATCGGCATCAATTAAAAGCGCATAGTCACCCGTACACTCGCGAAGACCGGCGAAAATTGCCGCCTCTTTACCGAAGTTTCTTGAAAAGTTAATAACCTTAATCGTATGAGCTGTATCACTTTCACAAATTGCCGAAAGGTTTTTAAGCGTATCATCAGAGCTTCCGTCGTTTATGAAAATAAGCTCATAATTGCACCGTAATTTATCAAACACCTCTACAGACTGCGTATAAAAAGGCATTACATTATCCTGTTCATTGTAGCAAGGCACTATAACTGATAAAACCATAGAAGAAACCACCTTTCAAAGGAAAACAATACAATTAATTATATAATAAAGGGCAGTTAAAAGTCAACTGTATTCAAAGCGGCTATCTGATATGCTATTTCAACTAGCTCATCAAAATTTTCAATAAGATTAAGCTTTGCTCTATAAAGAGCGGCGCCTTTTATACCTTTTATATACCACGCGGCATGCTTTCGAGCTTCCCTCATACCTATATAGTCACCCTTATATTCGCAAAGCTTTTCGATGTGCTTTAGCATCACGCGCATTTTCTCGCTGACGGGCGGTTCCGGTAAAACCACACCGCTATTTAAGTATGCGTTAATTTCGGCAAAAACCCAAGGGCTGCCGACAGCACCTTTGCCTACCATAATCATATCACAGCCCGTTGTTTCCAAAAGAGCGGCAGCTTCTTTTCCGTTTGCAACGCCGCCGTTGCCGATAACAGGTATATTTACGGCTTTTTTAACTTGCCTTATTATATCAAAGTCAACCGGAGGAGCAAACATCTGTGTGCGTGTTCTGCCGTGAACAGTAATGGCAGAGGCGCCCGTTTCCTCGCAAGTCTTTGCAAAAGACACGGCATTTTTACTATTATCATCCCAACCGGAGCGGATTTTAACCGTAACGGGTACGCCTTCTGCCGCGCGCACCACATTTTTTACAATTTCTGACGCCAAAACGGGATTTTTCATAAGCGCCGCGCCGCCGCCGGAGGATATGACCTTAGGCACGGGGCAGCCCATATTTATATCAATAAAGTCCGGATTAAATAAAAGGGCCTTTTTTGCCGCTTCATACATAGCGTCAGGGCAGCCGCCGAAAAGCTGTATGCCGGCAGGTCTTTCGCCGTCTGTTATACTCATAAGTCCGGCGCTTTTGCTGTCACCAAGGCTGATACCTTTTGCGCTTGCCATTTCACAAACGGTAAAAGCCGCGCCATAGCCTATGGAAAGCTCGCGCAAAGCCCTATCCGCCACGCCCGCAAGAGGTGCAAGAGCGGCTTTTCCGTTAAATTTAATATTACACAGTCCCAAAGTATCCCCACTGTTCCAAATATTTATTTTCATGATATTAAAATATTGTATTAACAAACCCTTAGTATTCTACCATAATATTTTTAAAAGTCACGCATTTTACCGTTATTTGTGCTACAATAGATAAAGAATATAACCTTTAACAGCTTGAAAGGAGCTTATCATGATACTTCTTGCAGTGGATGGAAACTCAATATTAAACAGGGCGTTTTATGCTATCAGAATGCTTTCTACTAAAGACGGGCGCTTTACTAACGGCATATACGGATTTATGAATATATTGCTAAATCAGATTGACGCATATAAGCCGGATGCTATTGCCGTTGCCTTTGACTTAAAGGGACCTACTTTCCGCCATGAAATATACAAGGAATATAAAGCGGGCAGGCGCATGCCGCCCACAGAGCTTGTTGAGCAATTTCAGCCATTAAAAGAGCTGCTTTTAGCCCTTGGTTATACGGTTCTTGAAAAAGAGGGCTATGAGGCGGACGATATACTTGGAACACTCAGTGCCAAATGCACGGGCGGTGACTTGTGCTATATTGCCACAGGAGATAGAGACAGCCTTCAGCTTATAAATAAAAACTGCAAAGTGCTTTTAGCGTCTACAAAAGCGGGGCAGTCAATTACAACCGTTTATGACGAGGGCAAAATAAAAGAGGAATACTGCGTTACGCCTCCTCAGCTTATTGATATAAAAGCTATTATGGGCGACTCGTCTGACAATATACCGGGTGTAAAAGGAATAGGTCAAAAGGGCGCGATAGACTTAATATCAAGGTTTAATAGCTTAAAAGAAATATACGATAACATTGATGATATTGATATAAAAGAGCCTGTGAGAGCGAAACTGAAAGCATCACAAAGCGAAGCGTTTTTGAGCTATGAAATAGGCACGATAAATAAAGAAGTATCGGGAATAACCTCTATTGCAGACTACATTATAAAACCTGCAAACGAAGATGAGGTCCGCCGCAAATTAGCGTCGCTTGAAATGTTTAAGATGATAGAGCGGGTACTGCCGAAAGCCTCTGCCGTATCTGCAACACAAAAAAGCAAGGCATTTGAACTTGAATTACCCGAAAACTTGGGCGCGCTTTTTGAGGAGCTAAAAGACGAGGGTAAAGCATTTTTTGATATAGAGTATAACGGTACCGGCATAGATTTTTTAATATTAAGTCACAGAGGAAAACTTTTTTTAGTATTAAACGACAGCTTTTCATTTATAGAATTTTCGCAAAACCTTTTTTTGGACAATACTATAAAAAAGTTTACAACAGATGTTAAAAGACTGTTTTCATATTGTGATGAAAACGGATATTCCTTAAATAATATAGGGCTTGATACTTCTTTAGCGGGATATCTATTAAACCCAAACGCCTCAAGCTACGCGGTAAAAAACTTTGCCGTAAAATATAATCTGCCTGAGGTTGAAATATCGGGGGGAGAGCTTTCAGCCTTTGTATCAGACAATGAGCAAATAGTAAAGTCTTCTGCACTTCTGCCGTCTGTTTGTAATAAGCTTATTTCCGAAATAGAAGAAAATAATCAAAAAGAGCTTCTTTTTGACATAGAAATACCCCTTGCAAGGGTATTAGGCTCAATGGAGCGCGAGGGTTTCAGAGTAGATGAAAACGGCATAAAAGAATTCGGTCAAGGGCTTGAAGAAAAAATTCAGAAAATACAATCAATAATATACGAGCTTTCAGGAGAGGAGTTTAATGTTAATTCACCGAAACAGCTTGGCGAAATCCTCTTTTCACCTCTAAAGCTAAACTTGCCGCACGGTAAAAAGACGAAAACAGGCTATTCTACAAATGCAGATGTTTTAGAAATGTTAAAAGACAGTCACCCAATAATTCCCGAAATTTTAGAATACAGAACGCTCTCGAAACTAAAGTCGACATATTGTGACGGTTTACTAAAGGTAATTGACAACGACGGCAAAATCCATTCCACACTAAATCAGACGGAAACAAGAACGGGAAGAATATCATCAACAGAGCCGAATTTGCAAAATATACCCGTTAGAAGTGAAATAGGCAGGGAAATACGAAAGTTTTTTATAGCAAGCGAAGGAAATGTATTAATAGACGCGGATTATTCGCAAATCGAGCTTCGTGTACTTGCTGCTTTATCAAACGATAAAACGATGATAAATGCTTTTAATAACGGTGACGATATACACGCTATCACAGCTTCGCAAGTGTTCGGTGTACCGTTAAAAGATGTTTCGGATACATTAAGGTCAAACGCAAAGGCTGTAAACTTCGGGATTGTGTATGGAATAGGTGCATTTTCCCTCTCCCAAGATATAGGCGTATCGGTAGCTGAGGCAGACAGATATATAAAAAGCTATCTTGCCAACTACTCAGGCGTTCGTGCTTATATGGACGAAATGAAAAAGACGGCAAAGGAAAAAGGCTATGCCGAAACTCTTTTCAAAAGAAAACGCTATTTACCGGAGCTTACGGCATCAAACGCCAATATACGCGCATTCGGTGAAAGAGTGGCTATGAACACGCCAATACAAGGCACTGCTGCCGACATTATAAAAATTGCTATGATTAAAGTGTATGACAGGCTAAAAAATGAAAATATGCGCTCAAAACTTATTTTACAAGTACATGATGAATTGATAGTAGATGCTCCTGAAAATGAGGCAAAAAGAGCGGCGCAAATCCTCAAAGAAGAAATGGAAAACGCCTGCGGCATGAAAGTGAAGTTAAAAGCAGATGTCAGCATAGGCAAAAGCTGGTATGAGGCTAAAGAATGATTGAATTGAAAATAGGAAATTAATTGTCTGCGGCGCATTACAATAAAAACGCGCTGCCGTTGGACTTGAAACGATAAACATATTCCAAACACTTGCCGCATATGTGGACGCAAAGCGGGAATTGGAGTTTCTGATGCCAGAATGATACTTAGTGAAGCAGTAGATTTACAAGGCTTCTAAACTGTAATGTAAAAACTAAAATAAGCGCGCGGCATTCGCTGCGCGCTTATTAATTATAGCTACCCCCGGAAGCGTGTACTATTTATTTTTCAAATAGGCTTAATATATGACAAAAATATCCTTGACAAGTTGTCTTATAATGCGTATAATGCTAAATTGCATTATAATGGACTTGTTTTCTCTTTTCCATTTAAATATGCAACAAATAATTGTATGAATAAAAGCTTTTTATAGTTGATTTTATCTTGTTTTCCGCAGTTTAGTGAAAGTCATAAATACAAAAAAAGAACGGAGTGATGTTGTCTTATGCTTAAAGAAAAACCGGTTAAGCTTGGCAAAAATGAAAGAATAAGTTATGCGGGCATCAATGAAGTAATGAAGATGCCTAACCTCATAGAAGTACAGAAGAACTCCTATAATTGGTTCCTTGAAAAAGGGCTGAGAGAGGTTTTTCGTGATATTGACGAGATTACGGATTACACCGGAAACCTTGTCTTGACTTTCATTGCTTATCGAATGGACGGCGTTCCGAAATACTCCGTGACGGAATGCAAAGAGCGTGACGCTACTTATTCAGCGCCCATGCGCGTAACGGCACGGCTTTATAATAAAGAGACAGGCGTTATTACTGATAACGAAGTGTATATGGGGGACTTTCCTGTAATGACTGATAGCGGCACATTTATTATTAACGGTGCCGAAAGAGTAATTATTTCACAGCTTGTGCGCTCTCCCGGTATTTATTATGGCTTAACGCACGATAAAAACGGTAAAAAGCTTTTTTCAACTACGGTCATACCGAATCGCGGTGCGTGGCTTGAGTATGAAACTGACCAGTACGATGTTTTTAGCGTCAGGATTGATAAGAACAGAAAAATTCCGATAACGACATTTATCCGCGCTTTGGGGCTTGGAACAAATGAAGAAATACTTGAATATTTCGGAGCGGATGACAGAATTTTAGCAAGTTTTGAAAAGGATAATACTGAAAATGCCGAGGAGGCACTGCTTGAGGTTTATAAAAAGCTGCGCCCCGGCGAGCCGCCAACGCTTGACACTGCGCAGTCACATATTGACGGGCTTTTCTTTGACGCGCATAGATATGATTTGTCACGAGTAGGGCGCTATAAATACAATAAAAAGCTGTCTATTGAAGAACGCATAACGGGCAGAGAGGTAATTAACCCTGTAATAGACCCGCTTACGGGTGAGGTTTTAGCGGAAAAAGGCGAAAAGCTCACGCAGGAAAAGGCTGTTAAAATCAGCAGAAGCGGCGTGAAAACAGTGGATATTGACGCTGACGGCAAAGAGTGCAGAGTAGTTTCTAACGGCATGGTAGACCCGCTTGATTTTCTTACGGGGATTTCCATTGAGGAGCTTGAGGACATTTCGATTAATGAGAATGTCCGCTTTACCGTACTGTGCGAGATTATGGAAAACTGCGGTGACGATAAGGATGCCCTCCTTACAGAGTTAGAGGCAAGGTGTGACGAGCTTATTCCGAAACACATCATAACTGATGATATTTTAGCCTCAATAAACTATCTAAACTGCTTAGGCGTTGATGTAGGGCATACGGATGATATTGACCATCTTGGCAATCGCCGCATTCGCTCGGTAGGCGAGCTTCTTCAAAACCAATTTAGAATAGGCTTTACCCGTATGGAAAGGGTTGTAAGGGAGAGAATGACGCTTCAGGCACAAGAGCCTGATAAAGCTACTCCGTCAAACCTTATTAATATAAGACCCGTTGTAGCGGCTATAAAAGAGTTTTTTGGCTCGTCGCCGCTTTCACAGTTTATGGACCAAGCGAACCCGCTTGCAGAGCTTACGCATAAACGCCGTCTATCCGCATTGGGACCGGGGGGACTTTCAAGGGACCGCGCCGGTTTTGAAGTTCGCGATGTTCATTACAGCCATTACGGTCGTATGTGCCCCATAGAAACACCGGAAGGACCGAATATAGGACTTATTTCTTACCTTGCCACATTTGCGCGGATTAATAAATACGGTTTTATAGAAGCGCCTTTCCGCAAGGTTGACAAAGAAAAGAACATTGTACTTGACGAAGTTGAGTACATGACTGCCGATGTTGAGGATAATTACTATGTGGCACAAGCGAACGAGGAGCTAAATGATAAGGGGCAATTTGTAAAAGACAAGGTTACGGTTCGTTTTCGCGATGAGTTCCGCGAAGTTGACGCATCTATGGCGGATTATATGGATGTTTCGCCTAAAATGGTTGTTTCCGTTGCAACGGCGATGATACCGTTCCTTGAAAATGATGATGCCAACCGCGCATTAATGGGCTCTAACATGCAGCGTCAGGCAGTGCCGCTTTTAAAGACGGAGTCGCCGATAGTCGGAACGGGTATGGAATACAAAGCCGCTGTGGATAGCGGTGTTGTAATCATTTGCGAAAATGACGGAATTGTTGCCCATGTCAGCTCCGACAGAATAGAAGTTAAAACGGACGACGGTCAGACAGATATATATAATCTCATAAAATTTATGCGCTCAAACCAAGGTACCTGCATAAATCAAAAGCCTATAGTGTCAATAGGGGAGCGCGTTGAAAAAGGCGATGTAATAGCTGACGGTCCCGCAACTTCAAACGGTGAAATATCACTCGGCAAGAATGCTCTTATAGGGTTTATGACATGGGAAGGCTATAACTACGAAGACGCCGTTCTTATTAATGAAAAAGTCGTGCGTGATGATGTGTTTACATCAATTCATATTGAGGAGCATGAAATAGAGGCTCGGGATACGAAGTTAGGACCGGAAGAAATAACGCGGGATATTCCTAATGTCGGTGAGGACGCACTTTCCAATCTTGACGAAAGCGGCGTTATACGCGTTGGAGCGGAAGTTCATTCGGGCGACATACTTGTAGGAAAGGTAACGCCAAAGGGTGAAACAGAGCTGACGCCGGAGGAAAGACTTCTACGCGCCATATTTGGCGAGAAAGCAAGAGAAGTCAGAGATACCTCCCTTAAAGTACCGCACGGCGAATACGGTATAGTCGTTAAAGTTGAAGTGTTTACAAGGGCAAACAGTGAGGAGCTTAATCCCGGCGTAAATAAAGTAGTGCGTTGCTATGTTGCGCAGAAACGCAAAATCAGCGTTGGGGATAAAATGGCAGGCCGCCATGGAAACAAAGGCGTTGTATCACGCATTTTACCGCAAGAGGATATGCCGTTTCTTCCTGACGGCACCCCGCTTGATATTATACTCAACCCGCTTGGCGTTCCGTCACGAATGAATATCGGGCAGGTTCTTGAGGTTCATTTAGGCTATGCCGCAAGGTCGCTCGGTTATAAAGTCATGACACCGGTATTTGACGGCGCGCATGAAAACGATATTCGTGAAATGCTTGAAAAAGCAGAGCTAAGCCCCGACGGTAAAGTCACTTTAATAGACGGGCGCACAGGGCTTGAATTTGATAACCCTGTAACAGTCGGAATTATGTACTTCCTAAAGCTTCACCACTTGGTAGACGATAAAATACACGCCCGTTCAACGGGTCCTTACTCACTTGTTACGCAGCAGCCGCTTGGCGGTAAAGCCCAGTTTGGCGGTCAGCGTTTTGGAGAGATGGAGGTTTGGGCGCTTGAGGCATACGGCGCGGCATATACCTTACAGGAAATTTTGACAGTTAAGTCAGACGATGTTTTGGGTCGTGTAAAAACTTATGAATCCATAGTCAAGGGACTTAATATTCCGAAACCGGGCATCCCCGAATCTTTTAAAGTTCTTATTAAAGAGCTGCAATCATTAGGACTTGATGTAAAGGTGCTTGATAAGGATGACAACGAAATTGATTTAAGACAGAATTTTGAGGGAGATGAGGTGCCTATTCCGATAGCTGATGACGAGGCGTTCTCCGAAGTAAACGATGCTGAAAATGCCGCAGGATACGCTATTGAAGATGCCGATGATGAATACGGTACAGTGTCGGATGATGACGATGAATACAGGGATGACGATGAAAATGATGAAGCAGAGGAGCCTGATTTTGATACAGAAGATGAAAGCGAAGACGACGAAGACTAATTCTTTAATATCTAATTAAATAGGAAGAAGGAAATGCGAATGTATAAAGACTCAAAGGTTTATCAGGAATCCGAAAACATTGATTTCGAGTCGATTAAAATCGGCCTTGCCTCCCCTGAGCGGATTAAAGAATGGTCAAACGGAGAGGTCAAAAAGCCTGAAACAATTAACTACCGCACGCTAAAGCCGGAGAGAGACGGTCTTTTCTGCGAAAAGATTTTCGGACCCACGAAGGATTGGGAATGTCACTGCGGTAAATATAAAAGAATTCGATACAGAGGAAAAGTATGTGAGCGTTGCGGCGTAGAAATTACAAAAGCAAAAGTAAGGCGCGAGAGAATGGGGCATATAGTCCTTGCGGCTCCCGTATCCCACATCTGGTATTTTAAGGG
>LSQX01133549.1_pt2 | contig 12118 bp, 11 predicted proteins | sample 654561 | NCBI WGS metagenome assembly LSQX01 (sample SAMN04489861, study PRJNA283612) | anaerobic digester metagenome | isolation source: 4 biogas reactors fed with cattle manure at either 37C or 55C with and... | place: Denmark: Kongens Lyngby | collected 2014 | reverse complement strand
CATATCATAAACATAAGGGGTGAGAGCTATAGACTGAAAGACAGGTTAAAAAGCGGCATCAGGGTTGTGCCTCCGGCCGATATTCCGGCAGAGGATGATCCGGCGCAACGGAAAACCGGCCAAACAAATTCCGGCGATTGAAGACCGGCGATTGGGTCAATTATTAACCGGCGTTTCAGTCAAAAATATTCCGGCGTTGACAATCGATGGAGTTATTAAAATTAGATGATCATATAGCTATTTACAAGCAAGAGGCTGATAAGAGGATTATTATACCATGCCATCAAATCAAGGCTATTGAATATGAATATGAAAAAACCACCATAGCTTATTTTATAGATGAAGAACACTAAGAGCACACAGAGTTTATAGAAAAGTGATGAGTGAGAAAAAGTTTTGACTCATTTGCATGGAAGAGCATGAGGTCGATGCGGTTCAAGTAGCGGTGACGTGAGGTGTGCGGTTTGAAATTACTTTACGTATGGATAGAAAAGTTCAGAAACATAGAGCGACAGGGGTTTGTAGTTGACAATGAGTATCTCGTTACGGTTAATTCGCCTGACACAGAGACCATCGAATATTTGGACAGTGAAAACCATAGTGTTAGATTTTGCGGTACACCTTCAGGATTAGAACTATTTAGAAAGATTTATCACAGAGAGATACAAATCAATAAGAATGAACAATACAAAGAGGGAATAAAAGATTCGACTACCATTAGAAATATTACTGCTCTTGTAGGTGAAAATGCCTCGGGCAAGACAAGCATTATAGAATGTTTGCATATGCGCGCAGATCAGTTTCACTACAGAAATGAAGAGCAGCGATATTATTTTTTGGTCTTTCTCCATGAAGCCACCAATTCCATTGTTATCCGATCAAGAAATGTTTTGATTAGTGGGAAAGATGTCACAAAGCTCAACCTGCCACATAGCAAAGGATATGAGGAGTATATTATACCTCTTGCTGAAAATTCCGGTGGTGCATCAACATTAATAAAAGACACTACCAATATCGTAAGTGTTTTTCAAAAGTATCGTCAAGAAACGGAAGGGACACATTATAATGTATTGGGAATGCTGACCATGCCTATCAACTTAGCCGATAGCGGCTTTCGAAACGCATTTGCAGGCATGTTTGACTTTTTTTGTGTTTTCCATGAACTTGGAGGTAGGGACAATAGACTTGTCATATACCTAATTGATGATTCACGAGAATACCAGGGATACTTTGCAAAGAATGCAGTAACATCTGAGGAATATAAAACCTATTTTATTTATAGAATTGCCAATCTTCTTTTCCGGAAACTGCGGGATTTTCTGTATCACGGGCAACCTCTAGTAATGCTTTCGGGAGAAATAATTTGGAGCCCAGAGAAAGATATCTTAAATAAGGAAGATGTGGAATGTGCCGAAGTGCTATCTTTTTGTAATATTTATTTCCCTAGAAAAGGTAACACGTCACTGGTTTCAATGCATCTGGATACTCCATCTAGGGGACAAATTTCACAAGCCATTTCATTTTTTAGGAACAGTACGCATGTTCATAATGGAAAACGTTTGTATGACAAATATCTAGATGCACTTGAAGAACTATTTAACTGTCTACTTGATGCCGATGCTGAACTTTTTACTGCTTACTATAAATTAGAAATTCCGTTCATAGACCATTATAAAAATATCATTGCATCCTTTTGGAATTGCCTAGAGCTAGATGATCCTCATCGAAACTGGTGTGAAAGCATCAATGTGGATTTTGAATGGCTATCGGCCGGTGAATATCAAATTGCCACTATGTTTTCAGGTTTGTACCAACGATTAAGTGAGAAATCTGAGGGATCTGAAAATCGCGATTTGATACTTTTACTGGACGAGCCGGAAATGCATATGCATCCAGAGATCGGTAGACGCTTTATTAGTTATTTAGAGAGAGCATTAAATGAATTCAAAAAGAAAGGTCTGATAAACCATTGCCAAATTATTATGGCAACCCACTCCCCTTTTATTATCCGAGAACTAAGCAATTATACAAACTCAATAGCATTGGTGGAAAAAAAGAATAACATAATTACAATTCGTGATTTTAACGACTTAAGCCAACTTATTCTGCCCAAGCGTAACAGTTAAACAAGGTAGGACATCAATAGTTACCAGGAAGGAAGCTTCTATTGGAATACGATAAAAACGCCATTTTAATGGAAGGTCATACGTTGTCGGAGTTTTTTCCCGAATATAATGAAATGATTTACACCTATGATATGGGAGATTACTGGTAATATGGGAGATTACTGGCAGCACAAAATTGAACTTGTGCGCGTAATTAAAGACTATGATAAAGGATCTCCTTATTTGCTCGGAGCCATTGGCCAAGCTTCGCCAGAGAATGTGGGCGGGATAGAAGGTTTTTTGCACTTTCGTGAAGTCATGATGAACCCCAATCATTAGGCACATGAGGAGTATGAGGCGTGGGCTGAATATTGGACAATCGAGCTTCATGACTGGGACAAGCGCCCCCCGGGTCTTGCATTTATTATAGAATAGAAATATAGATTACTACAGAATGCGATTGCGAATAGAGTTAAAGAGTTAATCATTTATTACGATCCGGGAACCCCTGGCCTCTTGATGCGGGAGCATATCGAATTCATTTTCCTGACGTTTCAACAAGAGAAGAAGCCGAATATGCAGTAAAGTCGTGCAAATATGCGCCTTTGGACTGGCGAGAAATCGCCGGCGGCCAGCGTGTGAAAGAATTTAATTCCACCTATCGCTTTTCAATCTCTTGCCCTGGGCAAAGCTAACAGCGAAAGGCAGCGTTCCACATGAACAAAATACTATTGTCGTTGCTTTTTATCCAATCACAGCCTGAAATAAGTTCAAAAAGCAACGACAGATCCCATCTCAAACCGATTCCCGCTGCCCCAGCCGAAAAAAGGCAGATGCACTGTTATTACGGTAGCGGGTCTCAAACGCAACGGGAGATATGTATTCGGGAATCCGGATTGGGAAAATATACTGGATATAATCAAAACTATTTGATATGATTCCGGTGGTATGTGATACTAAAATATGCTTGGGGTGAAAATATGAAAAATAGAATAAATCAAAAGAATGTACTGTTGATTCTTTCGGTAGTTGCGGTACTTTTTCTTGCAGCAGGATGCAGTTCAGCTGTAACGGAGGGGGAAGATCCATTGTTGGAGGATGAGGCCCCATTATTAAAGGTAGGGCTCATGCCGGCAGTGGATTCCGCTCCTGTTTTGTTGGCTGAGAAGAACGGGTACTTCCAGGAACTCGGTTTGGACGTAGAATTGCAGATCTTTAATAACCCGCAAGACAGACAAAGCGCACTTCAGACGCATAATATTGATGGCACTATAACGGACCTGATCGCGGTGGCCGTAAACGTGGACGGAGGGTTCGATATCAAAGCCACTACTACGACAAATGGTGTATTCCCGGTGCTGTTGAAGGAAGGAGCCGACCAGAAGAAAGAGATCAAGGTGGGGATGATGGAAGTCAGCGTAACCAATTTCCTGATCGATGAATGGCTGGGAGACGAGTATATCATAGAAAAAGTATATATCAACGATATTCCTGCCAGACTGGCGGCCATCGGAAGCGGCCAGCTCGATATGGGGTTGTTTCCCGAACCCATGGCATCCATGGGTGAGCTCAGTGGCCTGGTAAAGAAAAATTATGAGCCGCAAGACGGGATTTGCCCGGATGTTTTCGTATTCACCGGTAAAGCATTGAGCGAAAAAGAGAACGCGATCAAACTCTTCCACGAAGCTTACAGCAAAGCGGTGGATGAGATCAATGAGAATCCGCAACTCGCAAGGGAGATTCTTATGGAGAAAATCCCGAACCTGAACCCTGAAATCAAGGATAGGATGCTTCTTCCTGAGTACACGAAAGCGTCCTTGCCGGAGAATGCGTATATAGATAAAATCATTCAATGGACCTCTGAGGTTGTGAAGAAAGAACTGCAGGTCAGTGCAAACGATCTGACAGAAAGAAAGTTTATAGAAGAGTGATACAGACCAGGGGTTTTGGAGTAAAATACGGCGAAAGAAAGCTTATAGAAAAATGATACAAATCAGGGATCTTGGAGTAAAATACGGCAATGAAACTGCCCTGGAAAATATTAATCTGGATATTCTCCGGAACAAAACTTGTGCCATTATAGGCCCCTCGGGCTGCGGCAAGACAACCCTGCTGTACACCATGGCAGGGCTTATTTCACCGTCTTCGGGAAAAGTTCTGATAAACGGGGAAGAGCTGAAGTCCACTCGAAAGGAAACCGGTGTCATTCTCCAGAACGGAGGACTTCTCCCATGGAAGACGGCCTGGGACAATGTTGCCCTCGGCCTTGCGGCTAGAGGTGTGGATAAGGCCGCAATCAATGGGAAAGTCACCTCTATCTTGGAAGAGCTGGGGATTTTGGAGCATCGGAATAAATACCCTAACCAGCTTTCCGGCGGACAGAGGCAGAGGGTCTCCATTGCGAGGACGCTCGTGCTGGAGCCGGACCTTCTTCTCATGGATGAGGCTTCTTCATCCCTTGACGCGATAAACAGAGAGCATATCCAAAACCTGATCCTGAAGCTATACACGAAAAATCCAGCTACCATGGTAATGGTTACCCACAGCATCGAAGAAGCGGTTTTTCTGGGACAAACTATTGTCATAATGGAGAGAGCTGCGATAAAGCATATGATCGAGAATCCGTATTTCGGCGACGAGGATATCCGTTCCAAGCCGGAATACTATAATATCTGCCTTGAGGTGCGAAAATGGCTGAGTAACGAGTTGAGTGAGGAGCAGGGTAAGGAACTGGATAAGGAGGCGAGCAAGGGGCTGGACAAGAAACTTAGCAAGGAGCTGAGTAAAGAACTGAGCAAGGAGGACACTGGGAAATGAAGGTCTTCAAAAAACTCCTCCATAGCAGAAGCTTATTCGGATCTTTAACCATTTTGATTCTCTGGTACGTTTTACATCTGGCCATCGGATCGAAAATCATTCCGGGGCCTTTTGAGACAATCGTTACATTTTTGAATCTTATGACGGGATCTCTTCTGCTGCATATTTTGAGCAGTATTTTACGAATCTCTGTGGCAATAGTGCTGTCTATGGGGATCGGCATACCCTTGGGTCTGTGGATGGGCCTCTCCAAAAGAGCTGACTCCTTCATTTCGCCCATAGCATACATCCTTTATCCAATTCCAAAGGTAGCGTTTCTGCCGCTTTTCATGGTGCTATTCGGCCTGGGAAACAGCTCCAAGATCATTCTGATCCTGTCGATCATCGTCTTTCAGATCATACTGGCTGTCCGGGATGGTGTGAAGGAGATCCCAGAGGATTACTTTTATTCGATGGCACCCCTTGGACTTAACCGGTGGCAGATCTATAGTAACCTTGTATTTCCGGCAGTGCTTCCAAAGATCATGTCAGCGCTGAGGGTGAGTATCGGGGTGAGCATTGCCACCTTGTTTTTCAGCGAAAACTATGCCACGACTTACGGAATCGGCTACTTTATTATGAATTGCTGGGTCATGGTCGACTATGTGGAGATGTTTGCCGGGATACTGGCCATGAGCCTGATGGGAACATTTATTTTTAAGGCAGTCGATTGGGCGGAAAGGAAGATTTGCCCGTGGATCTAATTTTCTACTTGTAAAAAGTGTCTGACACCAAATACAACACCAAATACAACAACGCCAAATGCAAGACATTAAATACAACTGAGTGCGGTTTATGATCTCTGCGATTCGGACGAAGCTACCATTTGCGGGGATAAGCAGTGAAATGGTTAGCTTTTCAACCTTCCATACCGTCTGAAGCATTTGGGAAAGGTATCAGGCACCAAAACAAAACACCTTGCCTAAGCATGGGGTTTTATTTATTATGCCAAGCAAGTTCGTTTTATTTGTACGGACTGATTCCCAGCAGTTCATCTACGGTGACAAATGTGTAGCCTTGGGACCTGAGGGAATGGATGATTTCAGGCAGAACTTCCTTCGTGACGGACTGGGAGAGGTAATCGTGCATGAGTATAATAGAGCCGTCCCTTATGTTGGGCATGGTATTGATCAATACTTTGTCGATATCCATGTCTCTCCAGTCGTTGGTATCAACAGTCCATTTTATGATCTTGTAGCCCAGGTCTTGCAACTGCCGGATGTTTTCGTCGGTGACAAAACCGTAAGGAGGACGCATAAGTGCCGTGCGAAGACCGGTAATTTCGTAGATTTGGTTTTCCAACGTCAGCATTTCATTTCGCACCTGTTCTGCCGTAAGCCGGCGCAGATCCGGATGGGTTGTGCTGTGATTTGCCACAGTATGGCCTTCTGCAACAATTCGTTCAACCACGTCGCCGTTTCCCGGCATATTTCTCCCCAAGAGGAAAAATGTGGCGGGGACTTGATATCTTTTTAGAACATCAAGCATGGCATTGGTCTCTATCCGATCAGAACCGTCGTCGAAGGTCAGGGCAACTCTTAGTCCATTAGGCTGACCTTTATAAAAGAAGGTGCCTGGGAATCGGGCGGCTACCGGAGCCAATTCATTTTCGATAGCGGCAAGCTCTTCCCGTTGAGTAGAGCGAAAGGGAACTATTAAGGTTTGGCCTATATAAATGTAGCTTTGCGAGCCAAGGTTATTTTCTACCAGCAGATCCGTCAGATTTACGCCCAGTTCCTGGGCAATGCTGCTCAGAGTATCCCCTGCTTTTACGGTGTATATTTTGGGAACTACGAGAATTTGGCCGGCATACAGGAGATTTATGTCGGCTATATCATTTATGTCCGCAAGGATGGGTATGGGTACCTGAAATTGCTGTGAGATTTCAGAAAGAGTATCCCCGGGTTTAACCACGTAAGCCTGCATGTTGGCGTCGGGAATGATCAGAACCTGTCCGGGAAATATTAAATTCGGATTGACGATATATTGGTTGTTCCCGAGAAGGGAATCTGTGGTGATGCCGTAGAGATTAGCGATACCGCTTAGGGTTTCACCGGGGGCTACCCGGTGAACCTGTTCTGCGTATACAGGCGTCCATAGGTTTGTGGCTATGATGCATATGATGCAGAGGATGATTCTTTTTGCGACAGCCATATCAATTCACTCTCCTGCCGTGTTACGGTTTTTTTGCGGATATCGGGATGCCGGTAGATATCCGACTTTGGTTAAACGCTATTAGTATGTGCAAATGCATAAAAATAATGCATGGCAGGGTGTGTTGAAGCAGGCTTTTAAAGCTCTATCTGAATGTAAAGGTATGTGTGAAAATATGATTTACATCAGGAATCCAGGGAATATATAAACATAGCACACGTGTATCGTGTGTAGCGAGAGAATATTTTTGGGATTCAAAGAATAGGAGAGAGAAATGATTAAGTTTGACAGTTCACAAAAAATAGGAGATATAGTAGTTACATTTCCGAAAGCTGCAGATATTTTAAAAGAGTACAAAATAGATTTTTGCTGCAGGGGAAACAGGCCTTTAGCAGAGGCCATCGAGGCGCAAGGGCTGGATGAAAAGGAAGTATTGGGTAAAATTAATGATCTGTATGAAAAATACCATACGGAACAGAAGGATAAAAACTGGGGAGAAGCAAGCATTACCGAACTCGTGGATCAGATCGTCAATAAACACCATGCTTATCTTTGGTCGGAGTTGCCTAAAATCAGCGAATTGACGACTCTGATATTGAGGGTGCACGGGCCTAGCCATCCGGAGCTTGCGAAGGTTCACAAACTGTTTCATATTCTAAAGATGGACCTTGAATCCCACTTGACAAAAGAAGAGGCGGTACAGTATCCGGCCATCAATGATTATGCGAAGAGCAACCTTGAGTCTGACCTGAACATCGCCCTGGGAGTTATCGAAGAGTTGGAGCAAGAGCATGATGCAGCGGGCGATATCTTGAAAGAGATGAGAGAAGTGACCGGCGATTACAAAATACCGTCGGATGTCTGCGATACTTTCATCTCTACATACAATAAGCTTAAGGAGTTGGAGAACGATATGTTCCAGCACATACATCTTGAGAACAACATCCTGTTCCCGAAGCTCAGAGGTATGCTGAAGGCCTGATAAGCGGCTTAGCATGCTGAGGTCATAGATTAACATAATGCCGGGGATCAATTCCCGGCTTTTTTTATTTGTATTTGTGTCTGGCACCAAATACAACTTGCTGTAAAAAGTGTCTGACACCGAATACAACATGTGCTATAATTCAATTCGAATGAATTGAGGGCGAGATGTTACCCGGGAAGGGAACAGGCCGGATAGAAGCTTAAACGGAGAGATTCATGCGTTACAAAAAAGCAAAAACAGTTTTGTTTATAATGTTCATTCTGTTGGCTGTTATAGGTGTGACCGCATATGTAAGCAACCAATTTATCCTGGTGAGCGAATATGAGCTTGTGTACAGCAAACTTCCGGCCTCTTTTGACGGATACAGGATCCTGCAGTTGTCTGACTTGCACAGCAAGGAATTTGATGACGGAAACGATAAACTCTTGAAGAAAATTCGCGGACAGAATCCGGACATGATAGTACTGACCGGAGATATGGTCAATTCCACGGATCTGGATTTCAGCGTTTTTCTATCCCTTGCCAGCGATCTGTCCGCCGGTTATGAAATCTATTATATCGTCGGAAATCACGAACAGTCTCTTAGCGACAGCAGTTTGAAACATCTGCATTCCAAGCTGGAAGAGATGGGTGTTCAGATATTGGACAATGAGAGAGCGGTCATAAATAGAGACAACGACAGCATCGATCTTTATGGTCTCTGGTTCAATCTGCGGTACTACAGTGACAGGTCCAATGATTATGTAAAAAATGACGCTGAGACTTACTATTTCAGCGTAGACAAAATAAAGAAAGTCATTGGAGAAAATGACGGAAGCAGGTTCAGTATCCTGCTTGCCCATAATCCTCTTTATGCGGACACCTATTTTAAGTGGGGTGCGGACCTTACCTTCAGCGGGCATGTTCATGGAGGCATGATTCGCCTGCCTTTTCTCGGAGGCATTTACTCCCCGGAAAGGACATTTTTCCCCGAATACGACGGCGGGCTTTACACTTTCGGTGAGCAGAACCTGATCGTAAGCAGGGGAATCGGAAACGGCAATTTGGGTTTTCGGTTCCTCAACTGCCCTGAAATCGTAACGGTTACTTTGAAAAAAGCTGCTGAATAACACAGTAACCGAGTATATATAACCGGGCACGACAAATAAAATTGATGCATTTGGGAGCATATACTACATCATGAACATAAAAAATCACAGACTGGAACAAAATCAGCGCGTAATATTGATTGTAGCCGTACTTACGGCTCTTTTGACGACCTTTACAGGAAGTGCGTTAAACTTATCCATACCCTCCATTGATAATGAATTTCATGCGGGAGCTGCTGCCATCGGATGGGTTATCAGCGGATATATTCTTGCGGCGGCGGCTATGTCGGTTCCTTTCGGCCGATTGGCAGACCTTACGGGGAGAGAAAGAATACTGAAGATAGGCATATTGATCTTTTCTCTCTGTTCCGGCGTTCTCTGCCTCGCTAATTCCATAGAAGTTCTTCTTTTATTCCGAGTCGTTCAAGGTATAGGAGCCGCCATGATCTTCTCCACGAACCAAGCCACTCTCATCAGCGTCTTCCCTCCTGAAAAGCGGGGGAAGGTGCTCGGATATCTGATCGGCGCCACATATACGGGTCTAACTATCGGCCCTGTATTGGGAGGCGTTTTGAATCACACCTTCGGCTGGAGATCTATCTTTGCTCTGTTGTTTGTCGCGGGTATTTTAACATTTGCCTTTGCGGTAAAAGGATTGGGTGGGGCTTCCGGAGCATGGCAGGGACAAAGAGAGAACCTGGATCTTTTAGGGAGCGTTCTATATGTTTTAGTTATAGTCAGTATGATGTACGGATTGTCTTCTTATTCTACGAATACATTTGCCAAATATCTGATTATCTTATCGATAGCCTGGTTTGCTTTATTCCTTCGCCACGAGCTTCGCGTGGAGAGCCCTGTAATCCAGGTGAGGCTCTTTAGGAGAAACATCAGTTACACCCTGTCAAATTTAGCGGCGTTATTGAATTATGGCGCCACCTTTGCGCTGGGATATCTGATGTCGCTGTATCTGCAGCTTATCCGTGGTTTTGATTCCCAGACGGCGGGAATCATTCTGATCAGCCAGCCTTTGATCATGGCCTTGTTATCGCCTTATGCAGGCAGGCTGTCCGACCGGATATCGCCGCACAAGCTGGCTTCTTTCGGAATGGGGCTCTGCGCTTTGGGACTGTTTCTCTTCATCTTTATTTCAGATGATCTCCATCTGGCTCTGATTGTCACGTATCTGGCAATAATGGGGTTGGGTTTTGCATTTTTCTCTTCTCCCAACACCAATGCGGTGATGGCATGTGTGGAACCCAAGGACTACGGGGTGGCTTCTTCTCTGTTGGCCACTATGCGCAATCTGGGCCAGAGCAGCAGTATGGCTATCGTCACTTTTATAGTGGCTACTTTTTTAGGAAACATTCCCTTGGAAGAAGCCGATCCCGCTGCTGTCATGCATGTCATGAAGGTTATCCTCATCGTATTTACGATTCTTTGCACAATCGGAATTTTCATTTCATTAAAGCGTAATAGGGCATAATTCATTAGTTTTACCGGTTAAAATGATAAATTATAAAAAGTTCTGATACCAAACACAAAAAAACATGTTGACAAATCCCGCTTTAGTGATATAGTTAATTACATAAGTAACTAACCAATCAACAAGGAGTTCGACAGCCGGGATAATTTTGACCATTTAAAAGCATCAAAGGCTAAGAAAACAGCGAACAGCAACCTATACGGCAGATTGCAAGGGGGATGCACGTCGGAAAGGAGGAATCAGACCATGAATTTTGAAGATGAAAGACCGATATTTCTGCAGATTGCGGAATATATTGAAGACGGCATTCTTATGGGTGCCTTTGAGGAAGAGACGCAAATTCCCTCCACGACGGAAATCTCCCTTAGGTATAAAATCAATCCGGCCACCGCGCTGAAAGGGATTAATCTTCTGGTAGACGAGGGCATCGTTTACAAAAAGCGGGGAGTAGGCATGTTCGTCAAGGTGGGAGCAGTAGAAGCCATTCGCAGAAAACGCAGGGAAGCGTTTTATAACGACTATATTGAAAAGGTGATTGCCGAAGCCAAGAAATTGGAACTGGCTAAAGAGGATATCATCGCCATGATAGAAAGAGGGTATGACAGATGAGAGGCATAGAAGTCAGAAATATAGCGAAGAATTACGGGGAGGTGCAGGCGCTGAAAAACGTCAGCGTTTTCTTTGGAGAGAATAAAATTTACGGCTTGCTTGGTCGAAACGGCGCCGGAAAAACCACGCTGCTCAATTGCATTACGGGAAGAATCTTTCCTGACAGCGGCGAGATCTTTGTGGACGGAGAGCCTGCCATCGAGAATGATAGTGCTCAAGGGAAAATTTTTATGATGGGCGAGAAGAATTTCTATCCGGAAGGAATGAAAGTGAGAGATGCGATTAAATGGACAGAGGAATTCTATCCGGATTTCGATGGTGACTATTGCCTGAAATTGGCGGAACAATTCGGGCTGAATCAAAACAAGAAAATAAAAAGCCTGTCAACGGGCTATGGCTCCATATTCAAACTGATTCTCACTTTGTCCACCAACGCACCATATTTGTTTTTCGATGAGCCGGTGCTTGGCCTTGATGCCAACCACAGGGATATGTTCTACAAGGCGCTTCTCCAAAAGTATGTCGAAAAGCCTTTCACGACGGTGATTTCTACGCACCTTATTGAAGAGGTGTCCGGAGTTATTGAAGAAGTAGTCATCATTAATAAAGGGGAGATTATTCGAAATCAGTCTGTGGAAGAGCTTCTGTCAAAGGGCTATACCATATCGGGAAGCGCTTCCGCAATTGATGGTTTCATCGAGGATAAAACCGTTTTGGGTGTGGATTCTCTGGGCGGATTGAAAACCGCATATGTAATCGGAGAGATAGATCCCCCATCTCTTCCGGCAGGTATCGAAACCGGCAAGATGGATTTGCAAAAGCTCTTCATCCATCTGAC
>LSQX01338009.1_pt1 | contig 12119 bp, 10 predicted proteins | sample 654561 | NCBI WGS metagenome assembly LSQX01 (sample SAMN04489861, study PRJNA283612) | anaerobic digester metagenome | isolation source: 4 biogas reactors fed with cattle manure at either 37C or 55C with and... | place: Denmark: Kongens Lyngby | collected 2014 | reverse complement strand
TGGTCCTGCCGATTATTGCCTTTCCCTTGGACCAGAAGGTTCGTACTTTAAGGACCAAGAGAAATGGGGATAAATCCGGCCAAGAGAAAATTGCAGCAGGCGATCCCCGGTACCGATTATTGTCGGGATTGGCAGTTGACGTTTTTGATGCCGTGGGAGCCCAAGATGTGGTGCGAATTGATTTCAAGGAAGACGGTGAGGGCAAGCCAGTGGTTATCGATATCAACGGGAGCCCAGCTCTGACGCCGTCGGCTTCTCTAGCCCAGATGGCCGCCTGGGCCGGGTTTTCTTACCAACAGTTTATCGAGCTGTTCATAAATATCGCCTTGGAACGGGTTTGTGGCCAAGTTGACAGTATGAAGAAGTTTAGAAAGTACCTGTGATTGCGGTGGCACTGACTCTCGCTGAATTGGGCGCCAATGATAAAGAATTTGCCAGTGATCATATTATGATAGCCTTATAGGCCGGGATTTTGTTCCTGGGCTGAGAAATATTCTGAGCAACTCGCTTACCAGCAGGAATAGAGGAATTTGATCGCGAATATGATGAATAAGGGTATGTTTCCACTTGTTGGGGCCGAACCCATAAATAGCCTTTTTGAATAGGCAATGAAAGCTACAGGGGGCGAGCATGATGCTGAAGCGTTACCTGATAGAACTTGGCACCGGAATCGATCAACACGGCCAAGATCCCACAGCAGCGGCGAAGCGAGCCGTAAAGGACGCTATCTCCAGAAGCTATCTTACCGGCATACGGGAGATTCTAGGAATCCAGGATTTTAACCGGATGGTGGTAAAGGTCAAAGTGGCTGTGCCGTATGCGGACAAGGTAAAGGCCGAGGAGGTGCTGGCTCCGATACCTTTTGGTAACAAGTCGCTAGAGGTTGTGGAAGGTGGCTTGGTGGCGGAAGGGATGACGATACCGGAACTGGGCGATGCCGGACCCGAGATTATTATGGCCAATGCGGCTGTGACTGTTTGGGTGGAGGTTTGAGATGGGCGGTAAGGTAGGCATTATTGCCAACCCCGCCTCCGGCAAAGACATCCGGCGTCTGGTAGCGTTTGGTTCGGTATTTGACAACGAAGAGAAAGTAAGCATTGTCCGCCGCATTTTGTTAGGGTTGGAAGCGGCTGGGGTGGAAGAGATTGTGATTATGCCCGATACTTACGGTATTGGCGACCGAGCTTTGGAAGGATTGGGAAAGCGTAAGTTAAGTCCCAAAGTGGATTTCCTTACCATGGAAATCGGTCATGGCGGCGCTGATTCCACCCGAGCGGCCGACAAGATGCAGGCTTTGTCGGTGGCGGCTATTGTGGTGCTAGGGGGCGACGGTACCTGCCGGGCGGTGGCCAAAGGATGTGAACAAGTGCCGTTGGTGGCAGTGTCTACCGGGACTAACAATGTATTTCCGGTAATGGTGGAGGGGACCATAGCTGGCCTAGCGGCCGGAGTGGTAGCCACTACCGACGCAGGGGTTATCCGCCCAGCGAAAAAGCTGGATGTTTACGGCCCTGAGGGCTGGCGGGATTTGGCGCTGGTGGACGCGGTGGTGACAAACGAGACCTTTATTGCTTCTCGGGCTCTGTGGGATATGGAGCGGATTGAAGCTATTGTAGCTACCAGGGCGGAGCCTCATACCATCGGTCTGTCAGCAGTAGCCGGCTGTCTGTCACCGGTAGGGCCGGAGGAACCGGCTGGAATCTATCTGGAGCTCAATCGAAAGCAGCCTAGAATTACGGTGCAGTCACCGGTGGGACCCGGTTTGTTTGCTGCTGTCCCGGTGGGTAGCTGGCAGCGGCTGGCGGTGGGAGAGAAGGTCACGATAGGGGCCAGTAGCAGTCCCCGGTTACTGGCCTTGGACGGTGAACGGGAAGTGTTGCTGCGGGCCGGGGAAGAGGCTCAGATTGTACTATCGGCGGCGGGGCCGTGGGTGGTGGATATTACCGCCACCTTACGGCAGGCGCAACGGTGCGAGTTTTTCAGTCGCGAACAAGCTAAGTAGGAAACCTAAGTGGGCAAGCAAGCTCCTGCAGGGAGAGAGGACTTCACTAGGCACAGAAATCTGTATATTGGGAAAAATGAAGTTAGCTAAGGGGGGTGAGGTGTATCTTTGTTAGGTCTTCGACAAAACTTGAGGAGGTGTACTGTCCGTGGAAAAAAGTAAACTGATGGATCTTTACCGGGAAATGGTACGGGTGCGCGAATTCGAAACCAAGGTCTCGGAACTTTTTGCCCAAGGTAAGATTCCAGGTTTTGTTCACCTCTATATTGGCGAAGAAGCTACAGCAGTGGGAACCTGTGCTAATCTAAGGGACGATGACTATATTACCAGCACCCACCGTGGTCATGGTCACTGCCTGGCCAAAGGCGGTGACATGAAACTGATGATGGCAGAACTGTTTGGCAAGAAGACCGGCTATTGTAAGGGCAAAGGCGGATCTATGCATATTGCCGATGTGGACATGGGCATCTTGGGTGCTAACGGGATCGTGGGCGGCGGCCTGGCTATTGCCCCGGGAGCCGGACTGGCGGCCAAACTGCGGGGTACCGATCAAGTAACGACCTGTTTCTTCGGCGACGGTGCTTCCAACCAGACCACTTTTCACGAAGGTATTAACTTGGCCTCTATCTGGAGACTGCCGGTGATTTTTGTGTGTGAGAATAACGAGTATGGTATTTCCCTGCACCAATCTCGTCACCAGCGTATTGCTGATGTTGCCGACAGGGCGGTGGCGTACGGCATTCCGGGCGTGGTGGTGGATGGGAACGACGTGATGGCAGTGTACGAAGCCGTGGCTGAGGCGGTCAAGCGGGCCCGGGCTGGGGAAGGCCCCACCCTAATCGAAGCTAAGACCTATCGTTGGCGCGGCCATTTTGAAGGGGATCCTACTGTTTATCGGGATGAGAAAGAGGTAGCCGAATGGAAAGCACGTTGCCCCATTGAGCGGTTCGGCCAACACTTAATCGAGATGGACATAGCCACTGAAAAGGAGCTCAATACGATCAAAGCCGAAGTGGATGCCGAGGTGGAAGAGGCGGTGCGTTTTGCCCAGGAAAGCCCGCTGCCGGCGCCGGAGGAAGCGCTGGAAGACGTGTACGCGTGAGGAAGGAGGGAAAACAATGCGCCAGTTAAGTTATGCCGAAGCTATCCGGGAAGCACTTCGTCTTGAAATGCGGCGGGACAGCAGCGTTTTTGTGTTGGGGGAAGACGTAGGTCAGTTCGGCGGTTGTTTCGGTGTTACCGGTGATCTGTGGCAAGAGTTTGGTGAGGATCGGGTCCGGGATACGCCCATTTCGGAGACAGCCATTATCGGCGCAGCAGTCGGTGCAGCTGCTACCGGCATGCGCCCAGTACCGGAGATTATGTTCTGCGATTTTCTCACTGTGTGCATGGATCAACTGGTGAACCAAGCTGCCAAGATGCGCTATATGTTTGGCGGCAAGGCGAAGATGCCGCTTACGGTTCGTGCTCCGGTAGGTGGCGGAATCTCGGCGGCGGCGCAGCACTCCCAAAGCCTGGAGGCGTGGTTTACCCATATTCCCGGCCTGAAGGTGGTGATGCCGTCCACAGCGGCCGACGCTAAGGGACTGCTTACAGCTGCCATCAGGGATGATAATCCGGTGATGTTTTTCGAGCACAAGTTGCTCTATCCGGTGAAGGGCGAGGTTCCGGAGGGTGAGTATGTTGTACCCCTGGGCCGGGCCGAGGTCAAGCGGGAAGGATCGGATGTGACGGTGGTAGCCACTTCCATTATGGTCCAGAAAGCTTTGGAAGCGGCAGACAAACTAGCTGCCGAAGACATTAGCCTGGAAGTGGTCGACCCCCGTAGCTTGGTACCGCTTGATGAGGAAACGATTCTGGCCTCGGTGGAAAAAACCGGCCGCGTAGTCATTGCTCAGGAGGCGGCTACTCGTTCCGGCTTTAGTGCCGAAATCGCCGCTGTGATTGCTGAGAAAGCTCTGGATTACCTGGATGCTCCTTTAAAACGGGTGGGCAGCAAACCGGCCCCGATCCCGTTTGCCGGTGTGCTGGAGCAATTTATCTTACCGGATACCGACGACATTATTGCAGCGGTAAGAGAACTGGCCTAAAAAGGAGCCCGCTCGGGCTCCTTTTCAAACCGCAGTTCAAAGCAATGAGCCAAGGAAAGGAAGGATACTGTGGCGCAGGAAGTGCTCATGCCCAAACTGGGTCTTACTATGACCGAAGGGACTATCGGGGCTTGGCTAAAACCGGAGGGCGGCTATGTAACTAAGGGCGAGCCCCTGTTTGAAGTAGCGACAGATAAGATTACAAATACAGTAGAGGCACTGGGCGAAGGAATTTTGAAAATAGTGTTACCGGAGGGCGGCACAGCCGCGGTAAGCGACGTGGTGGGATACTTATTGGCCGAGGGTGAAGAAATGCCGGATAGAGCTGTGGCCGTGGCCACGCCGACCCCGGCTGTGCCCGCGGAGGCAGCGGAGAAGGTGAAGGTAGCTGCTCAGCCTGAGCCGAAAAAGGAAAAGACCCGGATCAGAGCCACACCGGCGGCCCGACGACGGGCGCGAGATGCCGGCATCGATCTGGCTGAGGTGCCAGGCAGCGGGCCAGACGGCCGCATTGTGGAAGCGGATATAGAGGCTTACCTGGAGCAACAAAAAGTGCCGGCGGCAGCCGTAGCCGCTGACCTGCCGGTGAAGGCTACGCCGACGGCGGTGAAGCTGGCTCAGGAATTGGGCGTGGATTTAGCTGCGTTGGCGAAAGAGCGTCGCCTTACCAAGAGAGACGTGCTGGCGGCAGCCTTATTAGCTGAAGAAGGCGAAGAAGAGCACCTGCCTTTGACAGGTATCCGTAAGGTGATAGCAGAGCGCATGGCCGAGAGCTGGAGCCTAGCTCCTCATGTTACCATCAATATGGAAGTGGATATGAATCGGGCCAAAGCTATCCGACAGGAACTCAATGCTGATTGTGAGCCGGAAGACAGGCTCTCGTACAACGATTTTGTCATTAAGGCTACGGCCCAAGCCCTGACCGAGCACCCGGCTCTAAATGGCACCATAGCGTCAGAAGAGATTATCTACCATCACTTTGTCCATATGGGTGTAGCCGTGGCTTTAGATCAGGGGCTGATTGTGCCGGTGGTGCGCCATGCCGACAAGAAGTCCTTAAGAGAAGTGGCCCGGGAAGTGAAGGATCTGGCCCAAAGAGCCCGAGCTGGCAACCTCAACTTAGACGAGATTACCGGCAGCACCTTCACCATCACCAATTTAGGCATGTACGGTGTCGACGACTTTACCCCCATCATCAACCAGCCAGAAAGCGCTATCTTAGGAGTGGGCGCGATTAAAGACCGGCCGGTGGTGGTGGACGGCACCGTAGTCATACGCCCCCTGATGAAACTGAGCCTGTCTTTCGACCACCGCCTGGTGGACGGTTCGGTGGCAGCCGAGTTTCTACGCCGAGTACGGGAACTGCTGGAAAACCCTTATGGTGTCCGGCCCGAACTAGCCTAGAATAGCTTAAGGGAACAGCCTGCTTGGAAGCAGGCTGTTTTTGCTGGGGTCAGAGAAGGTCCCTGTACCTATTGCTATGTTAAATTTGCCACTACAGGGTTGTCTTCTAACCGTTGCCTGGCTGCCCGTACATGGTCGGCGGCATTTTGATTTCCTTCTGTTTCCAACGCACAGGCATATTCCTCCAAACCGCCGGTTGAGATCAATTTTATCCCCTGCTTGGAATCAACGAGGTCTATAGTGTACATATACAGGACGACGCGTGCACGTCTCTCCGAATCCAGAAAACCCATGGCCACCGACTGGGCTAGATCCAACAACGATTCGCACAACTCGGGATCATCATCTTTATGCTGATGGACCCACTGGGTAATAATATCGGTTACAGTGGTGCCAAAGATAAGGAAGTCTTCTTCCGAGATATCATGCTCGACCAGGTATTCTACATAATCTCGGAGGAAATTGCCGCTTTGTTTTGGCGTTTTCACAATCCAAGTTAACAGTGCCCGGTAGAAATCCCGTATACCGTTGATCACCGAATAAGGTGGGAACGACAAAATCTTACCTTCGGTAATCGCCATTAGGCCAGGTTGAATGCTCTCCAGCGTTTGCTGAGACAAATCCTGGGCTAGCAAAGGGTTGCCATCTATATACTCATCTATTGCTTCGCAGCCAGCCACCCATTCCTCTTTGGTGCAGTCTGGATGGTCAAGGTTGTACTTGTCCACTAATTCGGCTAGTTCTTCATGACCAATGCTTAGGTCGGAACAGGACAATTGAAACATACTCGTCCAGATCGGGTTGTCTGTTTTATAATCATCGTCTAAGGCCAAAAATAGAGCCCAGATGAGAGGAGGATAATCGTCTTCTTCCAGATCGGACTGTTGGAGGAAACCTATCAGTTGCCAGATCACTTTAGCCCGCAAATCTTCTGTCACCAGGATATCCAGAGCAGCAGCCAGTCTTTTTGCCATCTGCTCGTCGCTGATCTCATCGATTTTCTCTTCGTCCTCGACGAACTCTTCCAGCGCAGGATATAATTCATCGGCATCAAAGCGGATATGGCGGCCAAAAAAATGGTTTTCCAGCAAATCCATCAGCTGATCAAAAATGGTCTCACTTTCGTCTTCGTCCAAGTCCGTAACCGCAGCCAGCATCTTGTTCGCATATGTACCCAATAGTTCCGGATCCGGTAAACCGGCGTCGTCATCAACCGGTGCCAGTCCAGCGGCCAAAGCCAGCGCATCTACCGCTAGATGAAGTTGTGGGAAGTAGTAGTCTTCCGGCACTTGAATGATGCGCGATATTGTCTGTGCCGCTGCCTCTACCTTACCCCGGCAGCAGCGCTTGTACTTTTTCCCGCTCTCACAGGGACAAGGATCATTGCGCCCGATCGAAATCATTGTGCTCAAATCAAATACACCTCGTTTATTAAATTAGGTCGTGAGCAACAGCTCAAGGTAAATGGTTCCAGCGGTAGGGTCTTTTAACCGGTTGATCAATGATAATAATGTACTTTTTCCGGCACCGGAAGGTCCGATAATAGCTGCCACCGTTCCTTCCGGTACTGCAAGCGAAATTTTGTCCAGTAGAATCTTACCGTTTACTTCTCTAGATACGTTTTTCAGCTCTAGCTTTGTGTTCATGCCGTAGCTTCCCTTTGTCAAGTTGTGACTGTCTATTGCTATTTTACCGCAGGGCATCTAGTAAAACAATAAAGACCGGACTTTTTAGTCCAGTCTTCCTTAGCGGCCAGGCCGTGGGCACGATTTGTCAGCGGTGCTAATACCGCTCAGATAACCGGTGGAAAAGGCAATCTGTAAATTGTAGCCGCCGGTCAGGGCATCCACATCGATTATCTCTCCGGCAAAATACAGCCCATTAACAAGTTTGGACTCCATGGTGGAAGGGTTGATTTCCTTGGTGTTGATTCCGCCGCCGGTAACAATGGCTTCGTTTAAGGGGCGTGTTCCCTGTACGGTCAATCTAAGGTGTTTAAAAGTATAAACCAAGTGTTCTCGCTCCTGGCGGGTGATCTGGTCGATTTGCTTATGAATGTCTAGTCCGGACAACGCCAGCACCACAGGGATCATCTTGTGTGGAAGCAAGTCGTCCAAGGCATTTTTCAGCTGTTTGCCGGCGTATTTAGTAAAATCCCGCTGCAGACGCCGGTCTAGTTGCTCTGGTGACAGGGCGGGTTTTAAGTCTATATTCAGTGGCACCGGTTGCCTTAGGTATTTATGTATTAAGCTGCTGAGCGTTAAGATAACAGGGCCGGACACACCGAAGTGGGTAAAGAGCAGCTCACCGAACTGCTCGGCCTTCACTTTACCCTGGACCAGAACCTGAACGCGAATATTTTTTAATGTCAGCCCTTGCAAATCCATCACCCAGGGCTCTTGTGTTTCCAAGGGTACCAAAGCCGGCCGAAGAGGAGTAATGGTGTGTCCCAAGTGTTGGGCCATACGATAGCCGTCGCCGGTAGACCCCGTTTGGGTGTAAGACATGCCACCGGTGGCCAAGAGCACTTTCTTACTGTCCACTTCCGTGTTGTCGGCTAATAGCACTCCGCAAACCTGGTTCTGGCGGGTGAGTATTTGCTTTACGGTGGCATGGAGGCGGATCTCCACCTTGTTGGCCAGCAGGTGGTGCTGCAAGGCTTTGATGATATCGCTGGATTTGTCGGAAAGGGGAAAAACCCGATTACCCCTTTCCACCTTTGTTCTTACGCCCAGGGATTCCAACAGCCCTATGAGCCGGCGGTTATCAAAAGTGCTTAAAGCGCTGTATAAGAACTTAGGATTAGTGACGATATTGCTTAGAAAGTCATCAAAATCTCCATTGTTGGTGACATTGCAGCGACCTTTACCGGTAAGATAGAGCTTCTTCCCTAGTTTCTCATTTTTCTCCAGCAACAGTACCTTCAAGCCGTTAGCACCGGCCGTAGCAGCCCCCAGCATGCCTGCCGGTCCACCGCCGATTACAATTAAGTCATACGTCATACAATACATGCCTCACTTACTACTTTTCGTCAGAGATTCTAAACAGGGGTCTATAATAGAGCAGCAAACGTGTCCTCAAAGTCGCGCATAGGTTTACCTTGGGCAATTTCTCGGTCTACTTCTGATAACATCTGCCCCAGTCGATAACGAGCCACCATTTTTTGAGAGGCGGAAAAGCTCATAACCACTAAATCAGCTTCGCCGTTCTTGGTTACTAGAACAGGGGCCCGGGTTTCATGGCATGGCTTGGAAAATGGCTTTATTTCGGCACTGATGTTTCTGTTGTAACCATTCAGCTCACCCCTGGAACCATTATTATGCCATGATTGTATCATCCCTATTGGTGGGATACAAGAAAGCATTGGGCAAACTGGCCAGAATGGGGATCATAAAGGGAGGTATGGAAAAAGGGTTCCAGTTGTTGCTGGAACCCTACTTAATGTTGGTGCTAAAAAGCTGTGGCTCTACAATTTTATCAGCCCCAGGCCGCTAAGGAGTACGATGGTTATGGCTATGGGGGTGACATACTTTAGGATAAAGGCAAGGCCACGGAGAAAACTCTGGTTTTTCAGTTGACCGTTATTCGATGCTTCGTCCACGATAGCTTTGCTTGTCAATACCCAACCGGCAAAGAGGCTGATGGCGACGCCGGCCAGGGGCATAAAGATACTGGAGGTAACGAAATCAAAGAAATCGAAGAAGGTACGGCCCCAAAGCTGGACATGGGACAAAATGCTGGTGGAGAAGCTGGCGAGGAGGCCGAACGCTGCTACCACTAAAACGCTTACCAGAGTAGCTTTTGCCCGGGGCCAATTCTTTTCTTCGGACAGATAAGCTACAGGGACTTCCATCAGCGAAATCATGGCTCCGGTAGCGGCGATAGCTGTCAAAATGAAAAACAGGGTAAGGAACAGTTGGCCCAGTGGCATAGAATTAAACACCATGGGAATGGTGATAAAGAGCAGGGACGGACCGGCATCGGGCTGGTAACCGAAAGCAAAGACAGCGGGGAAAATGGCCAGTCCGGCCATAATGGAAACTACTGTATCGGACAACGCTACTTTAAGCATGGAGCCTGGCAAATTGTCTTCGGACCCCATGTAGCTGCCGTAGGTGGTCATTACCCCCATGCAGACAGACATTTTGAAGAAAGAGAGCCCTAAAGCGGCGAGAAAGACAGCCGGTGTAATCTTGGAGAAATCGGGCCGGAACAAGAAGTTTACGCCGGCAGCGGCTCCGGAAAGAGTGAGAGCCCGAAGGTCGCACACTAAAAGGAGAAGGAATAGGACAGGAAGGACAGTTTTGGCTACCCGTTCAATGCCGTTTTGGACGCCGGCGATGATTACGGTGCCCACCACAGCTAGCACTGCCCACTGCCAAACCAAGGGAGCGATGGGGCTTACTGTGAGAGCGTCAAACACAGCCGGGGTTTGGGCCGGATCCACAGCCGACAAGGCTCCGCTGGCGGCTTTGAAGATATAGGCGTATACCCAACCGGCCACTGTGGAGTAGAAAAACATAATGACTACTGCGGAGGTGACTCCGGCTACACCGGTTAGGTACCACAAAGTGCCAGGGGCCAGCTTCTTGAAAGAGCGTACAGCGTTAGAACCGGAACGTCGGCCGATGACAAACTCGGATAACATAACTGGGAGACCGGCGATGAACAAACAAAGGAGATAAACTAGAATAAACGCAGCGCCGCCGTTTTGACCGGTCATATAAGGGAACTTCCAGATGTTCCCTAAACCTAAGGCCGAACCTAAGGTAGCGGCAATGGCACCGAGACTGGTGGCGAATCCTTGACGGGTCTTGACTGTAGATTTTGGTTGAGGGGATGTGGGAGAAAGTGTTACGGTTCGAGCATTCATAGTATTAACTATACCTCCTTAGATTTACCCTGAAGATGGCTTGAGCCGGGGCTGTAATAGCAGAATGTCCAAAGCAAGAGCATATCAGGTCTTGAGTGGGCGTAACAAGGTAGGCAAAATAAAAAACCTCTCGTTCCAAGGGACGAGAGGTTCAACTCGCGGTACCACCCTTCTTGGCTTGGCAAAGAATGCGCCAAGCCCCACTTAAGGCTAGACTTCCTTGCAACGGAGGAAGAATCCGGACAGGCCTACCGGCACAGCTTTCGGCTGTCAGCTCTGGGGAGATGTTCGCCGCTGGCAAAGGTCACCGGCTTCCACCATCCCGGTTCGCTGTAGACATTCATCCAGGCTACTTGCCCCTTCAAGGCGATGTGGATTTAATTGATCAATACATTAGCATGAAAGTAGCTTCGTGTCAATGTCATAAATTAACAAGAAATCCCGGTTGCTTGACCGGGATTTCTAAAGTCAAATTTATTTTATAAGCGGCGAGCGCCTTTATAATTATTGAAATAGTAATTCTCGGCTAAGGAACTTGTTATTACCCTACCTCTGCCACTGGAAGCATGAATAAACTTATTGTTGCCTACATAAATACCCACATGCTGGATGCTGGCACTGCCATTAAGGCCGAAAAAGACCAAGTCGCCGGGTTGCAAATCGCTTTTGGCCACTGAATACCCCCGCTCGTATTGGGCGGCGGCGTTGTGAGGTAGCTGTTCGCCCACTTGAGCAAAGACATAAGCCGCAAAGCCTGAGCAATCGAAACTGGAGGGACCGGAACCGCCGTAGCGATAGGGGCAGTTTTCATACTGGGTGGCAATTTCTACGACGGAACTGCCGCCTCTGGTGCCACCTCGGGAAGAAGTGTTATGCCCTTTGTCGACGGGAGCGGTATCGGGGATAACGGTGACCGTTGGAATTAATAATGATTGTCCTGGATGAATAAGGGTGCTGGACAAATTGTTGGCGTACATAATCGCTTCCACACTAAGGCCATATTTTAGGCCGATTCCGTAAAGAGTATCTCCTGCTTGCACCAAGTGACGCACTTGGGTTGCAACAGCTAAAGATTCGGCTTGGTTTTCCGGGGCTGATGCCGTTGCGGTTGGAAAGGCTGCGGCAGCCGCCAAAGATGACTCTGAGTCGGTGGGGGCCAAAGCCGGGCTTATATCGGGTACAGTGAGTTGTTGACCGGGATAAAGCAAATCTCCCTCTAGGTTGTTCAGTGACTTTATTTGATCCACAGTGGTGTCGTAGCGCCAGCTAATGTTCCATAGTGTTTCCCCGGGAACTACCGTGTGCACAGCGGCCTGAGCTGTCGGTGTGATCAGCAGTACTCCGGCTGTGATTGCGACCACAGTAATTAACCCGCGCTGCCACCAATGCATAAACGCTGTTGTTTTCCAACCTGGTAAAGGCGGCGGTTCATTACCTCTAGTTGACATAGACTACCCTCCGACAACTTATTGTTTTCTATAGTATTCGACAGTTGCGCCAAGTTTCCTGCCAGGAAGATAAAAAGACTGGGCCGATTTCCTGATAATGGACAAAGGCCCAGTTCAGCCCAACAAATCAACCGGTGTAGCAACACTTTAGCTGGTGAGTTGCTAGTCTAAAGTCATGGTCTTAAACTTTCTGGCCTGCTGTTCAATGGCTCGTTCGGTGGCCAGGCGTTCAATGGACGATGCGCCGAAGAACCCCACCACACCTTGGGTGTGCTGTAGGATGTACTGGGCATCCTCCGGTT
>LSQX01079940.1_pt1 | contig 12119 bp, 10 predicted proteins | sample 654561 | NCBI WGS metagenome assembly LSQX01 (sample SAMN04489861, study PRJNA283612) | anaerobic digester metagenome | isolation source: 4 biogas reactors fed with cattle manure at either 37C or 55C with and... | place: Denmark: Kongens Lyngby | collected 2014 | reverse complement strand
CTACTGCCTACTGCTACTGCCGCCGCCCTGCAGGGCAGCGGCTCCACTGAACCCTGAACCCTAATAATGCCCCTCACCCCTGAAGTTCAACTCCCCGCGCCGCCGTTCGTGGTGGCCATCTGGCTCATCCTTGTGCTGGGGATGCTGGGGGTGGTGCTGCTTTGGCAGCAACTGGTGCGGGTGTTCGCGGACTGGGGCGCGGCTCGGCGGCGGGTGAGCAAGCGGCTGGCGGCCTTGCCGGCCGCCGGCCTGGATGTCTGGCCGCTGCTGCTGGTCTTTGGCTGGGGACTTGCGCTGACGGCACTGCAGATGCTGCAGCCTGAGTCAGCGGCCGCAGCGTTGCCGCCCTCGCTATTCTCGTTGCTTTCGGGCAGTTTGCTGCAGACGCTCCTGATGGTGTTGGCGATTGCCGTTTGCATGCGCCATGCGGAGCATGGCTGGCGCCTGCTTTTGGGCGCGGCCGGCAGCGACCGGCGGGAGAGTGTGCGCGCGGCCGTTGGTGCCGGTCTGCGCGGGGGCATCATGCTGCTGATGCCGGTCTGGCTGCTGGCCTTGTGCGGCGCCCTCGTACTGCAACGGATAGCCTGGCCGCTGGAGCAGCAACAGGCGATGCAGTGGCTGGCTGGTGGCCAGCTCGGCTGGGCGTGGGTCGTTGTAGTGATCTTTACGGCGCTGGTGGTGGCGCCGGTGGTTGAGGAGGTGGCCTTCCGGGGCATACTGCTGCCCGTGCTGGCGCGTCACGGTATGCGACCATGGCGCGCCCTGCTGCTGTCTTCACTACTCTTCGCCGCGCTGCATATGCATGCCGGAAGCCTGCTGCCGCTAGTGGGCGTGGGCCTGGGCTGCGGTCTGGGCTATATCGCGACCGGGCACCTGCTGACACCCATCGTGATGCACGCCCTCTTCAACGCCAGCAGCCTGCTATCGCTCTTCGCGATGCCCGGATGAGACAGGATGAACGACTTCCGTGCCGTCCGCACACAGGTGATTAACCGCCAAGACGCCAAGATTATCCGCATGTCGAGGGGATAGCTGTGCGAAAATGTGATAGATTACAAAGGGTTTTGATTCCAGTACGTGGCGGGTTTCGTCGATAGGAGGTTTTACCTTGAGCGCACTTGTCCCGAAATCAGCCGTCAGGCGTAGTTCGTGACGGCGGTTTTCAATGGCGGCCTTGACCCTGCTGCGTGCCTCGGCACAGGTTGCGTCAAACACGTATGCCAGCATGGCGCTGGATTCCTGAAATGGGGCGTAGCGGCCTTTGATGAAGCGCATCATCCCTTCGTCAATGTAGGCTTGTAGCAGATCGGCCTTCTTCCCGCCTGGGTAGGTGATGAAGAGTCGCTTGGCCTCGACCGCAAAGTAAGTCTCTGTTCCTTTACCGCACTTGAAACAGAAGTCAACCCGTCCCTTCAGATCCGGCAACCAGTGCTCGTAACTGGGTTCTATCGGACCGCTGTAGTAGCGCCGGTTTCGCATGAGAAGGGTATAAAGTTGTCGGTTCAGGTGCTCCTCTGGGCGTGTAACATCTTCTGGCGGCGATTTGAGACTGGGCAAGGCATCCAGGATGTCCTGGAGCAGGACGGGGACATATGATTTGGGAAACAGTTTGATTCGCCAGGATTGAGGGGGAGATGCGGAGTTCATCAGTGTGCCCTCCGTCCTGTCTGGAGCATGGCGAACAGTTCGTCTGCATCGTTGAGCGCGGCAGTGCGCGTCCAGTTCGCAAGCGACATCGGGCGCAGCACGTGGAAGGTGTCGCCATCGAAACCGAATATCCGTCGCTCGTAGCGCTCAATGACCCTCTGTTCGGCAAAAGTGTCGAACAGTCGTCTCCAGACTGAACCAGTCAGTGGCACATCCTGGTATGGTTCCGGTGTGCGAACCAAGGTGAGCGAAACCAACGCAAGCCCGCTCGCGGCATCGACGCCACCTTGCGCGGCGACACGCCAGCCGGAGTTCTGTTCTTCGGCCCAGCCGTTGAGCGTCGAAACAAGGGCATCGGCATAGGCTTGCAGGCCGTCGGTATATCCCGAAACCTCGCCCGCCTCTTGAACCGGCAAAAGCGTCGGCAGGTCGAACTTGTCGGCAGTAGTCGGGGTCGAGCTTGGCTTGAACACATTAACCGTATCGGCTATCAGCCAGCACGCTGACTCGGCAAGGTCAAAATATTGGCAGACCATCTCATCAAGGAACTGCTTGAGACCGGGTGTTCGCGCCGCCCGCACATCCAGCCATGCTGCGTCATCCATATTCCGCTTCAGGCGCAGTAGAGTTGCCTTCTCACCACGCAAACGGTTGGCAACCTTGTGCACGATCTGCGCGGCTTGTTTTGACGGGGCATCAGCAGGAAGAGGAAACGGCAGATCGAGAACCTCCTCCAAGCGCACGACATCGCGTTCTATGCCAAGCATCGAGCTGTTGTGGAAACAGCAATACAAGGCCAGATCGGATTGCAGGAACGCCAGCAGAAATAGCAACAGATCCTCCTCTCCGGCGGGGGCGTGGATGGCTTGAATGGCATCGCGAAAGAGAACCGGGAAGTCGGTATAGACGAACTTCGTGAACCCTTGGTTGAAAAGAATCGCGGGCGGCAGGAACAACTCCCTGTCTGGCGAACGATACAGCACCTCAAACTGGTGGCCTACCTGTTCACAATCCTGCTCAAACAGGATGTTGTCTGTTCCGAACCGACGGGATTTTGCATTGAGAAAAAGATGACTATCCTCCCACCAGCGACGTGGCAGAACACCCTTCCTGTCGCGTTTGTCCGGGATGAATCCTTGTCCCTTTATCCAGCCAGACTTTCGATCAGCAAACCGCTCACGTAAGCGAGGGAATGTATCCAGATGGTTGAGAAAACGCTGGTCGCGCGGGGTGCCCCAGAAAAGGCGTTTCCAAGTGATGGGCGCCATTCCCTGTTCGGCAGCCTGCCGCAGCCTGGCCTGCGGAACGCTCTTGCGATCCCCTTCGCTGATTAGCACTAGTCCCTGCCGCCGTGAGGCGATGTTGAACTTGGGGGCGTCGTACAGGAACTCATGCGTTGACTTGGCTGGCGGTTCGGGACTGAACGCTATAATCATGCAGGGGCACTGCGCCTCGGAGAAGAGGACAAATCTATAGTCCGCCAACTGGACGACGCGATGCAACGTGTTTCTGGCAAGCCATTGCGCCTGAAAGTCATTGCTGCTGAGGTTGAGAAAGAGGCGCGAGGGGAGCAATAGACAGGCGCTGCCGCCGTGTTTGGTAAACGGCTTTACGCCTTCAAGAAATTGGAACGCGATATCCCCCGAACCCCGTGCCTTACCACCCCATGGAGGGTTGCCGATAACCACATCGAATCTGTTCCTGAAAGCCTCGTCATTACCCGTCTGAAGATTGAGGGTGTCACGCGTGTGGATGACCGGGAGATAGTTTTCGTCGTCCGCATGAGCCGGGGGGCTTTCCATAAGCTTGGGAAGCTTACGGAACTTCGATTGCTTAATGTATTCACTGATCGTCGCCGGACTAAAGGCGTCGAGCAATGCCACATGGAGGCTGAAGCATGCCAGCATGCCGGCTTGCTCATTACGGTCGATGCCGCAGATTTGGTTGCGCAGGATTTTTCGCAGGGCATCATCCTTCCTCTCATTGTAGTTGGCATCCTCCTCCTGGTCACGGTGCTCGATCTCCCACCAGGTGGCTAGGCGGTTGAACAGCGTCACGAGGAAGACACCGGATCCGCAGGAGGGATCCAGATAGCGGAGCTTATGCCAATCCTTATTGTCGCCAATGGCGACATCGATGGCAAACTCGGCTAGAAAGCGCGGCGTGTAATAGACGCCCTGATCCCTTTTGCCGCGTCTTGGCAGTAGCCCCTCGTAGATGCCGCTGATCGTTTCAATTGGGATGAACTTGAAGTCGTAGGCCCAGAAACCCAGTGATGGCTGGCGGGTGTCCGGTTCGTCTCCTCGAAGCAAGTCAATGACGGCTTTGATACGCTCTGCAGTAAGATATTCCTTCTCGGCGTCGAGATCGGCGTCAAACATGCTGCCATTGAACTCGTGCTTGAGCCGTTTGAACAATTTATATAAGTAATCGCGCGCGCGTGCCGCATCTCCAATCTTGAACAGGGCTTCGTGCAAATGCAAGCCGGGGTAACGATCAAGCGTAACAATGCCCCGATCCACGAGATAGCAGACAAACAACAAGCGGCAGATAAAATTATGGGCGATATTATCCGGCAACTTCGGCCCGCCTTCGGAACGGATCAGGTGGTTGCGCAGGCTCATCAGGTTCTCGGTTAAGGACTGATCTACAGCCAGCGTCTGTTTAAACTTATCTTTGTAAACCCGGTAGAAATCGCCCGTGCGGACTGATTCGATGATTGTCTGTTCCTGTTCCGAGAATGTGGCAAGCTCTAGAAAATCCAGCAGCGGTGAGTCGGCGTCATCCGGATCGGTAATCTTGGGGTGGCCTCCTTGAAGTGGCCATTGGAGCCCGGAAAGGAGATAGGCGGTTTTCGGGTCAACTACGAGCAGGACACGAGCAACACCCTGATTCCAGAACCGCCGATGCAGCTTAATAAGCGTATCGGGCTCTACAATACTCTTGCTGTCAATGCGGTAGAGCGTTGGAACATGATTGACGCAGAGCACAGACGAGAGATCGAGCTCGCTCCAGGCTCGTTCCAGAACGCGAATGTAGCCGGCGAGTCGGGGCTGGGCATACACAGCGTCCAGACTCTTGTATATTTCCATGTTCGCGCCCATGCTAATAATACCCTCGAAACACGATTGTGTCACTCTTGTGGCATCAATTCAGACCGATTATAGGCAATCTGAAGGCGAGTCTCAAACACATAGTTGTGGTTGACGGTAATCGGCCAGTGGACAGGGGAGGCGCGCGGATGGTGCATGGAGAGCGAGTGAGACCGCAGCCCCTACTTTGTCGCGAGCTTTGTCGGTCACTTTGTCGAAAACGAAAGAGTAGGCGTAAGGCGACTAAGTGTGCAGTCGCTTCCTCACGCGCCCTTGGCGCACCTCTCCAGCACGCGCCGCGGATTGATGCAGGTCAGCCGCCTCACATCCTCTTCGGCAAGGCCCATCTTGTCGCGCAGGTTGGCGGCGGTGCGCTTCATCGTGCCGGCCGAGCCGACAAGATGCGAGCGGTCCGGTGCCCAGGCGGCCAGATCCTCGCCTACCAGCACCTGGAAGGCGCCGATACCGTAGAGCCCCGGTCCCATGCCGGCCGCCTGCATGGCGTCGGTGACGACAACGGCGTTTTCAATGCCGCAGGCGCGCAGGTAGTTGCCCAGTGCGAAGAAGGGGATGTGTACGCCGTCGGCAATGAAGCAGAGGGTCAGCCGGTCGTGCAGCGCGAGCGCGCGCTGGATGACGTTGTCGTGGCGGTGCATCAGCATGGGACAGCCGTTGCCCGTGTGGGTGAAGAGCGTGAGGCCGGCATCGGCCGCGCCCTGCAGCGTCTCGAGCGATGGGTCGCAGTGGCCGGCCGAGACCACCACGCCCTGACCGGCCAGCCAGCGGGTGGCCGCGAAGCCCTCGTCGCATTCGGGTGCCAGCGTCAGGATGCGCAACAGGCCGCCGCAGGCGTCGTGGAGGCGCTTGACCTCGTCCAGCGCGGGCGGAATGATCGCCTGCGCATCGTGGGCGCCGCGGTAGCCGGCCGCCGGGTTGATGAAGGGTCCCTCGATGTGGATGCCGGCGATGCGCTGACGGATGGCGGGGCGCGCCTCGCGGGCGGCCACGACTCTGGCAATGCGCCGTACCATGTCGGGAACCGGGGCGGTGATGATGGTAGCCAGGATGCCGTCCACTCCGTCATCCGCGAGGTGCGCGCACATCTGCTCGATCTCGTCGTCGGTGATGCCGTCACTATTGAGATCGACGCCGCCGTAGCCGTTTACCTGAAGGTCGAAGTAGCCGTTTTCCACCCTTTACTCCCGAGTTGGTTTTGCCGCCGGCAGGGGCTGGCGGCGGCAGACAAAGATCAGGCCGCCGAACGAGACGTAGAGCAGCGTGGCGGCGACATAGAGTATGGAGAGCGCGGCCGCCTCGTTAGCCCCGCGTCCGACGGCCTGCATGAACCAGCCGTAGCCGGTGTCGCGCAGCCCGATGCCGAAGATCGAGATGGGGATCATCTCCATCAGCGTGATAATGGGGACGAAGAAGCAGAAGGGGGCCAGCGGCACGCCGAGCCCGAGGGCCTGTCCCAGCGAGAAGATGGCGAGGATGGCGCAGCCCTGGAAGACGAAGGAGATCAGAAGCGCCTGGAACCATACGGCTGGGCGCTGCGAGTAGGCCTGGAACGAGTCGAGGATCTTGTCTGTTACGGACAGCACCGGTGCGCGGAGACGCCGGGGAAGCCGCGTGACGATGCGGCGGAGCCACTTCTGCTGGATCAGCGCTGCAAAGAGGACGATGAGCCCCGCAAGGGCGGCAGCGGGCAGCAGCAGGAAGCGGTCGTCCCAGTTGGGAATGGAGCCGCGCGCCACGAAGGCGGAGACCAGCCCGTAGATGGCGAGGGCCAGGAAGCCGGTCAGGCGGTCGGCCAGGATCGAGGCGGCGGTACGGGCGGTGCCCGAGGTGTGCCGCCCGATATCCGCGATGCGGTAGGCGTCGCCGCCGATGCTCGAGGGCAGGAAGAGGTTGAAGAAGGAACCGGTCAGGTGGCTGGCGAAGAGACGTCCCAGGGGCTGGACAAGGTTGTCGGCGGCCAGCAGCAGGCGCCACTTGATGGAGCTGATCAGCGTATTGGCCGCCAGCAGCACGAAGAAGAGCGCCAGCCAGAGGGGGTTCGCGTGGCGGAGATGTTCGCGCAGTGCGGCGAGATCGACGCGGCGGTAGAGCAGGAATATTAGCCCCGCGCTGACGGCGGCCTTGGCCAGGAACTGTAGGGTACGCTTCATGTCTTCATTAACGCCACCGCCCCCGCGGGGCGGCTGGAAAGGGTGAGAGACGCCACTTTGTCGCGAGCTTTCTCGGTAACTTTGTCGTAAACTGATTCATCAGACAGGTCGGTTCTTTACTAGCGCGTGGTATCCCCGGCTATATCTCACGTATGACTCGGGCCGGCACGCCCATGGCAAGCCGGCGGTCGGGCACCGGCCTGGTGACCACCGCGCCGGCCGCGATGACGCAGCGCTTGCCGACCGAGGCGGCATCCAGCAGCGTCACGCGGGTGCCGAACCAGCAGTCCTCGCCGATGGTGAGATCGCCGCGTGTGCCCATGCCAAGCTGATCGGCGAAGGGGGTGGCGTCCTTGTAGTCGTACTCGCCGCCGCTGAGGAAGTAGCAGTAGGCGCCGATCATGCAGCCTTCCCCCACCTGCAGGCGGTTGGAGGAGAAGAGCGTGCAGTGGGAGGAGATGTTGACGCGGTCGCCCAGCACGATGTCGCCGTTCTTGCAGTAGACCGACGAGTGGCGTCCGACATAGACACCCGCGCCCAGCGACAAGCCGTTGTTGGTCTCGCCCTTGGCGTCGAGCAGGGAGAAGTCGTCTATGATGCAGCCGCGTCCCAGGTCGATCTTGTGCGTGTGGCGCAGGGTGACGCTGCGCCCGAAGACCACCCCGCCGCCGCAGGAGCGGAACATGCAGGGGTAGAAGATGCGCCGCAGGACGATGCCCAGCGCGCCGGGAATGTTGGAGAAGAGCAGCACCAGCAGCTCGTTGCGGAAGACGCGCCAGAGCGCCACGTCGCCATGCACCAGACGGCAGTACTTGCGGAAGGCGCCGCCGCCCGCTCCGATGTCCTTGACTTTGACAGCCTCTGCCATGGTCGAATTCCTTGTTCGCTGGATCTAGCGCAACGCCTCGAGCAGCCGCGCCTGCACGGCGGCGGGTGCGTACTCGCGCAGTGTGAATTCGCGGCCGCCGGCGCCCAGGGCCGCTGCAAGTTCCGGCTGGTCGAGCAGCAGGTTCAGGCACTCCTGGAACTCCGGGTAGTCGCGGAACCAGAGGCCGCCGCGTGCCCGGCGCGTCTGCTCGCGGAGCACCACGCCGCGGTCATGCACCAGCACGGGGCGTCCCGCGAGCCAGCTCTCCAGCAGCACGATGCCGAGGCTCTCGTTGACCGAGGCGTGGCAAAAGGCCACGGCCCCGGCCATGAGGTCGTGCTTCGCCTGCTCGCTGACAAACCCCAGGTCGATCAGGTGCGCGTTGAGTCCATTGGGCACATCAACGGTACCGCTGCCGGTCAGCACCAGCTTGATGTCGCGCCCCGTGATGCGCCGGAAGGCGGCCCAGTAGTCGACCAGCAGCGGGGTGCCCTTCAGCAGTTCGCGGCGTCCGCAGTAGAGGATGTAGGGCGCGGTCACCCCCAGCCGTGCGGCGCCCGCCGGGTCGCAGTTGAACGGCTCAAGCGCGAAGCCGACGATTTCGGCGGAACGTCCGGGGGCGGTCAGTTCCGCCCCGAAGAGCCGTACCGCCAGCTCGCGTTCGGGCTCCGTGTTGAAGATGCAGCCGCGCACCTCGCGGAAGAGACGCGCAATGCGCCGCACGCGCGCGAAGGGCTCGTCGTGCAGACAGGGCACCAGCAGCGTGCGTTCCGGCGCCACCGCCGCTGCCGCGACGGTGAGGCCGAAGAGGTAGGGGCCGGTGACGATGCGGTCGTAGGCGGCCGTGTTTGTGCGCAGGTGCTCCTCGAGCGCGCGGCTGTTGACGCTGTTGGCCAGCCACAGCTCCTCGTCGGCATCGCTCACCGCCGTACCGGTGCAGATGGCCTCTTGTATGCGCAGGAAGGTCTCGATGTCGCGGTCCGTATTGACCGGAAAGCGGATCACGCGCACACCCTCGTGCCGCGTCTCGCCGGGCGGCAGGAGATTCTCCCAGGTGTGGTGGTCGCGGGCGCAGGTGGTCAGGAAGGTGACGTCGCAGCCGGCATCGCGGGCCAGTTGTGCCAGATTGAAGAGGAGCGTCTCGGCCCCGCCCACTGCGCCGTCCACTGCGAGGCGCGGCGCGACAAAGGCGATCCGCGGCAGTTGCCGGCGGGCGGTGTCATGCGGGGCGGTGTTCATGAGGACTTGCCGGCGGCGTCGAGGCGTGCCTCTATCTCGCTGAGACGCGCCTCGATCCGGTCCAGCCGCTCCTGGTCGCGCGTGGCGATGATCTCGGTGGCGGCCAGCAGCATGCCGTTGATCTGGTTCTGCTGCGACCAGAGGCGGTAGGTATAGAAGCGCAGCAGGCACCAGATGCCGCGCTTGAGGCGCTTCAGCAGCGGGGCGAGGCGCGCGCGGCGCTCGACGATCTCGAAGTCGTCGATGTCCACCTGCACCGCCTGCCGCAGGCAGGTCAGGTAGCGCTCCAGAAACTGGGCATCGTCCTTGAGGTTGGCGAGGTTGAAGCGCTCGGCACGGGCCACGGTGGCCTCGTCGTACTCGCCGCGCGCGCGGCGTTCCGCCACGCGTTCCCGCAGCTCGCGGACGATGGCATCGACATCGACCCCCTCGGCGCCGATCTGGAGTGGAGTGGTTTCTGACATGGTTACGGCTCTGGAGGTTGCACGCCACTGGGGCGGATTTATGGCTGCAGTGCCAGCGAGGTGTCGCAGAGTTCACCCGGATTGCGGACGGTCACTCCGAGCAGCAGGCTGATTTCGCTGTTGGCAGGCAGTTCGAAGGTCTCCGTGATGCGGCCGCGCGGCCAGAGCAGCGCGCAGCGGTCCGAACGGGGATCCTTGACCACCCGCAGCGTGGTCTCGCGTTCGAAGAGATTGACATTGATGGCGCGCAGCACCGTGCCGTTGGCCAGTACCGCAAGCTGGGCGGCGGGGCCGTGATCCTGGCCGGCCGAGAGATGCTGTGAGGTGAGCACAAAAGAGGCGGTCATCGTGCTGGTGTCGGGCACCTTCCAGACGAGCGCCTTGCCGAACCAGTTGCAGATGCCTATGCCGACCTGCCGCGGGCCGTAATTGCAGCGTCCCCAGAAGCGTCCCCTTCCCGTGCGCTCGGTGAAGGTGACGTTCAGTTCGTCGGGTAGATCGGGGTTGGTATACTGGGTACGCTCGCGTGCGAAGCGGTTGCTGCCGACATAGTTCCAGCGTGCCCAGTTCGGTACACTGCCGTAAACGGGTGTTGCATCCGACGAGGTGGTGGATCCCGGCCTGGTGACGCCATCGCTGCTCCCCGCCTGGTTCCCCAGCGCCCTCTGCTCCACGATCTGCAGCAGGTTGCCAGTCTCGACGCCCTTTTGCAGACGATCCGCCTCCTGCTTGACGGCCACGGCCTCCGCGATGCGTCCGGCGCGGGTCAGATCCACCTGAAGCTTTTGCAGGCCGCCGAGATACTTGGTGGCGAGATCGCGGATTTCACGCAGCCGGTGCGTTGCGGCGGCCTTGAAGCGGCCGACGTACTGCTCCTGCAACTGGCGCAGCTCCGCCGGGGCCGCAACGATCGCCTCGGCCGGCATTTCGGGAGTCAGCTCGAAGGGGTCGTGCTCGGCCGTGAGGGCGGCCGCGAAGCGTTTCATCTCCTTGTCCGTTGCCAGCACGCCATCGAGGTTGCCCTGCTTGCGGAAATGATCGTGCAGCACCTGGATGTCGCGCTGATACTGCTGGGGCAATGTCTTGATCGACTCTTCGTACTGTGCCGAGAGCTCGCGGGTGCGCTGGTAGAAGGCGCGGGCCATCTCGGCCATTTCTGGCGGGGGAGTCGCTGCCTGCTGGGCGCGCGCCGGCACCGGCAGCAGCCCGGCGGCCAGCAGTAGCAGCAGGGGGAGCCATATGGTTCGCATGGTAGAGAGCAGATTCATTCAGATGCCTTCAGCTTACATCCTAAAAACCCGTGCTAGGCGCTTTGCGGGGTGATGACGCACATCCACTCGGCCTCCGCCGCCAGCTCGTCGCCGACGTAGCAGTGTCCCTGCTGACGCAGCATCTTATGTGATACCCGCAGAGTGCGTATCTCGAAGCGTACTGTCTCGTCCGGAACTACCTTGCGCCGGAACTTGATATCCTTCATCGTTGCCATGAAAAAGTGATACTTGTAGGGGATGGCGCCCGACTGCACCAGTCCGGCACCGCCGCACTGCGCCATCGCCTCGACCAGGATCACGCCGGGCACGACCGGAAAGCCCGGGAAGTGGCCGGCAAAGAAAAACTCCGATGATGTGAAACGGTAGGATCCCACGATCACGCCATCGTCACGCGTCTCGACCTCATCCACGAAGAGGAAGGGTTTGCGATGCGGCAGAAACTTTGTAATTTCCGTACTCATGCCACGTATTTCCTGATAACCACCACGGCGTTGTGCCCGCCAAAGCCCAGCGAGCCCGAGACGGCGACATCAATCGCGCCCCGGACGCCGGTGTTCGGTACATAGTCCAGATCGCAGCCACCCTCGATGTCCTGGTTGTCGAGGTTGATGGTCGGCGGGTAGAAGCCGTCTCGGATGGCCAGCGTGCAGGCGATGGCCTCGACCCCGCCCGCGGCGGCGATCAGGTGCCCGGTCATGCTTTTGGTGCTGGAGATCTTCATCTTCCGGGCATGATCGCCGAACGCGCCCTTGATCATCCTGGTCTCCAGCGGATCGTTGAGCGGCGTGGAGGTGCCGTGGGCGTTGTAGTACTGCACCTCCTCCGGAGCGACTCCCGCGTCCTGCAGGGCCAGCCTGATCGCGCGCGCGCCACCCTCGCCCTCGGGATCGGGCGCCGTCAGGTGGTAGGCATCGCACGAGACGCCGTAGCCGGCCAGCTCGGCGTAGATCCTGGCGCCGCGCGCCAATGCATGTTCGAGGGTCTCGAGAATCAGGATGCCGGCGCCTTCGCCCATAATGAAGCCGTCGCGGTCGCGGTCGAAGGGGCGGCTGGCCTTCTCCGGTGCGTCGTTGTACTTGGTCGATAGCGCACGGATGATCTGGAAGCCGCCGATGCCGAAGCCGGTGATGGCCGATTCCGTGCCGCCCGAGACGCAGACGTCGCAGCGGCCGGCGCGCAGCATGTCGAGCGCCGCCCCCAGGGCGTCCGTGCCCGAGGCGCAGGCGGTCACGCTGGTCAGCGCGAAGCCCTTGATGCCGAAGGCCATGGCGATGTTGCCGGCGGCCTCGTTGGAGATGATCTGCGGCACGGTCAGGGGCAGGATGCGCCGCGGACCCTGGGCGAAGTACTTGCCCATCGACTCCTCGATG
>LSQX01010729.1_pt1 | contig 12119 bp, 7 predicted proteins | sample 654561 | NCBI WGS metagenome assembly LSQX01 (sample SAMN04489861, study PRJNA283612) | anaerobic digester metagenome | isolation source: 4 biogas reactors fed with cattle manure at either 37C or 55C with and... | place: Denmark: Kongens Lyngby | collected 2014 | reverse complement strand
GATTCAGACTTGGATTTCAGTGATGAAGTGCCGCTTCGCGAGTTCAGAAATAACCGTTCCTATGCGGTGATCACTCTTTCCCAGGATCGTTCCGTGAGTCTGGTGCTCTCTCGTCTCGACGTAAGCAAAGGTCTCGTCTCCTTCGGCTTTGACTTAAACGGTCACGGAACCGGACTTGCTGCTCTGGCTGCTGGCTCAGGTGCTGTTAGCGGAGTGGCTCCCGAAGCCAACGTAGTAGTTGTGAAGGCCCTCACTTCAGACGGCCTTGGAAGCTGGAGCAACATCGTAAAGGGTGTTGAAGAAGCCATCTCGGCCAAAGCAGACGTTGTGCTTGTAGGATCAGCCCGTGAGAAGGCTGGGGATGATGCTGAGTGGAACGCGCTTCAGAAACGCCTTGCAGATATGGGCACCCACCTTGTGCTCCCGGCCGGCAATGCAGGGCCAGGAGTGGGTACCATCACGGTCTCTCAGGGGTCGGATACGACTATCCTCGTCTCAGGGCACCTCCCCAGGACCAGCGCCAACCTCCTTTTGGGTCAGAACTACTCGGGCGACCTTTGGTACCCGCTGTCGTCTTGCGGTCCGGATCCCAAAGGAAACAGGGGTCCTCTGGTTGCTGCTCCGGCAATAGCCGCGCTACCTTCATTCAAGGGCGATGGGAGCGTAGTGTTTTCCAACATGGAAGGCACCTCGGTATCCGCAGCCTATGCCGCCGGATGTGTGGCGCTACTACGCCAGACACAGACCGCTGCAGGCGGAAGGCTCATGAGACCTGCTTCCTTCGTTACGGCAAGCCTCGCTCAAGGCGCCTCGAGGATCCCCGGGGTATTGCCCGTCGAGCAGGGCAGCGGGCGGCTCGACGTGGCAGGGGCTTTCAACATTCTCCGTTCGCGGACCGATTACCGCAGCATGATTTTCGTGGGGACTTGGGACGGGGTCTCGACTCCAGATGGTATATGGGTTAAGGGCACTGTTCCGGGGGCCTTTCCCGTATGGGTAGACAATTACGCGCCCGTTGCCAGGACGGCCCACCTTGCGTCAGATGTTCCCTGGCTCAGAATGAGGAGCGACCTTTTGTACATGGAGCCCGTGAGCCAGCGCAACACGGTGGCCTACGGGATCGATGGGTTGGCCCCTGGGTTTTACACAGGCGAGATTACGGCTGACGATATTGCAACTATGGGGATAGACACGTCCTTTGTTGTGAGCGTCAGCGTCCCCCACCAGTTCAACCCGTTGGGCAAGGCATCCTTCCAGATCCGCGATGACTCGTCTCCGGTGAGCCGGCAGTTCCTGAGATTGCCGGAAACCGCCGAGTCGCTGGTCCTGACACTAACCGGCTCACAGCCCGGACAGCGATATGCGCTGTACAGCCCCGACGGCTTCCTGGTACGCCAGGGTTCTCTGGCCGGCTCTGTGACCGTTAGGGTGGGTCTTCCCAAGCCGGGGCTGTGGCAAGTCTCTGTTTTCAACCCCGATGGAAAGCCGCTTAGCGCTCCTGTCCAGGTGCAAGCTTCTCTCGATGGCTTCTTTGGCCTAGAGCTGGGTTCGACTCTAAAGTCTCAGTACTACATGGTCGGGTCTCCGGGGACTGCGGCTACGCTCATGCCTTCGGCCACAACCCGAGAGGCTGAGTGGCGGTACAGAAACTCCTTCACCCAGGAGACCGGTAGGAGCACCCAGATCATGCTTCCCGATGTGGAAGAAACAGCGGCCGCTTTGTCCATTCGCTTCGGCACGGCCACCGGAAACGTCCTTAGGGCATACCTCATGCGCTTCGACAAGCTGTCTTCAAGGTGGATAGAGGTTGGAAGGGCCCTCACGACCAATTCGGGGGTGGGAGAGATCCACTTACCCAACCCGATTCTCGGCAAATATACCGTCTATATAGAGGCGTACGGTGCAGGCCCCCAAGCCTATGTAGAACTTGATATGAACCTCGTGGGAGCCGGAACGAGTACCCCACTGAAGGGAATCCCGACCTCCATATCCGCGGGGTCTTCAACCCTTGAGATCCCCCTACCTGAAGGCGATTCCGAGCCGCTCAACCTCCTCGTCCTCAGGCCGTCGGATTCAAAGGTGATCGGCGTCTTGGAGCGTTCTCGCCTCGATATAACCGAGATTCCCGTAGTCCAGGTATCCCAGGGTTCCGACCTGAAGACCGTGAAGGCGTTCTGGAGGGGCGATCTAAAGCCTGCGGACGTGTTGGTGAGCATCGGCGGAGTCAGTTACCAGCTCATAGACGGCCGCATGACTGCCCCCATCCCCGATGGGCTCTCGCCGGCCTACCGAACGAAGGACGGAACAAGGGTCGTGCTGGTACAGCCGGACTAGGAAGCGTTCAAGGCCTACCGGAGGTATAATGCAGGTACAAGCATAGAGAAGTAGTCTACTACGCCATTCCCGTGAGGAAGTGACTGCCGTGTTCAAATCAATGTCCAAGTACATACTCCCTTTAGGTTCGTTTGTTCGTACCTTCTTGGCTCTTTTCCTGGCACTAGCCCTCTCTATTCCCGCAGCGCAACCGGTTCTGGCTGCCGCCGCTTCCGGGGACAAGCCCCAGGAGGAAGCCGCTTATGAATTTCAGGTTCCGGAAGCAGAGAAGGAACTCATGGAGCTCCTCCTTCAAGTGAAAGAGCTCATTACTCAGGCCCACCCTTCGGAAGTCACCACAAAGGCTATGTACGAAGGGATGCTGAGGGGTCTTATGGACAGCCTGGGGGATCCCCATTCTGAATACATGACCAAAGAAGAACACGAGAAATTCACCACCTCCATACAGAGCACCTACTCGGGAGTGGGTATCGTTATCCAGCTCGTGGACGGCAAAGTCACTGTCATGCGCCTCATTAAAGGCGGGCCGGCTGAAAAAGCAGGGGTGAAGCCCGGGGACGTAATAACCAGCGTAGACGGCGTTGAATATACCGACGTGAATGATGTCGCCAATGCTCTTCGCGGTCCCGAAGGGACCGGGGTTGTCCTCCAAGTGACACGTCCTTCGACAGGAGAAGTCCTGTTCTACAGTTTGAGCCGCGAGCGTATCACTCCTTCCGCCGTAGAAGCCGAGGACCTGGGCGAAGGCGTGTTCTACATCGACATAGACCAGTTCGATAACGGGGTTGCCATGACTTTCGGTGCGGAGATCGCAAGGATCAAAGAGCTCGGAGCCCGTGGGCTGATCCTTGACCTCCGGGACAACCCGGGCGGCCTCTTGGACGCGGGAGTAGAGGTGGCCCAGCACCTGGTACCCAAAGGGCCCATTGTCGAACTGGAAGGCAAGGCAGGTAGGCAGATAGTTACCGGCTTTAGGGAAACGGAGCCCATACCTGTAGTAGTACTGGTGAATGAGAGGAGCGCAAGCGCTTCTGAGATAGTGGCGGGTGCCGTCCGCGACTACGGGGTGGGGATTTTGGTCGGAAAACGGACCTACGGTAAAGGAAGCATCCAGCAAGTTATCCCTTTAGGTGATGAGCTGGGAGCCATCAGGCTCACCATAGCCGAGTACTACACTCCGTCGGGCACCGCCATCTCGGGTAAGGGGCTTGTTCCGGATATCGAGGTCCATGACGACGCGGTTCCTCCCCCGAGACTTGAGTACAAGAGGGGAGTCCGAACGGGTTCGATAGGCCTTGATGTACTTGCGCTCCAGGAGACCCTCATCTTCCTCGGGCATTACAGGGGACAAGCCGACGGCATTTTTGGGCCCCGCACCGAACAAGCCGTAAGAGACTTCTTGGCCGGTAAGGGCAGATCTTACGCCGGGTACGTGGGTGCCGAAGAGATTGAGCTCCTAAATGAGGCGGCGCTGGCCAAAGTCAATGACGCTCCGGATGCTGCCTACCTTCGGGCAGTGGAAGTCCTCAAGGAGCGCCTTCAAACCGGAGAGTGGCCGGCTGCGCCCGAAGAGACTCAGCAAGCCGCATCTTAAGAGTCTGGCTTTCTCGGCGAGCGCCAGTACTCTATGACGAAGACCGCGAGGACCGACATAAAGCCTCCTAAGACCGTAGCAACTGCCGTGTTCAGTAGTTTCTGCGGCTTGATGGGACGGGTGGGTTCTACGGCCGGCGATACCACGTTCATCTGCGGCATGGTGGTGGTGAGTTTCCCGATGCTGTCTGTGAATGAACCAATCTGGCCTGACAGATCTCTTTCCTGCGACTCGAGCACGTTGAGCTGGTTCTGGTAATCGAGAAGAAGGGCGTATTTTTCCTCGTAATCGGCTTTGAGAGACGGGAGTGCCGTGGCGATCCCCTGGAGCCTTGTCCGCGTCTCGCTGAGTTCTACCTTCTTGAAGGCCAGGCTCTCACTGAGGCTCTTGTACATCTCGTTGGGCACTTCTGTGGGGTGTCCCGACCAGTCGGGCGGGCCGGGCACCGTAGCGGGTACCGATTCCAACGCAATCTCCAGCTCCTCAATGCCCTTTTCAAGTTCCCGTTCCCTGAGTTCTGCCTCGACTTGCTGTGCAAGGTAAGACGTGACCTGGCTCGCCAACCTATCCACTTCGTTCTGTAGGGCCACCAGGTTGGCGGCCTGTTTCAGCTCCGCAAGCTCTTTTCTGACCAGGGCCAGGTTTTTCTGGGCCGTATCTCGCTGTTCCTCGTAATACCTCACGGAGGAAGCAACGGTATCCTCATGGGTTTTCTTCACAAACTCAAGGAACCGAGAGGCGATCTCGTTGGCTATTTGCGTCGAGAGCTTGCTGCTCGTGGTCTCAACCCGTATGGTGGTGAGTGTATTCGAGGTCTTCGATGTCTCCAGCGACACGGCTTTTGAAAGCGAGAAGGCATCGTACCGGTCGCGGAGGTCGAGGTTGTCTATTATGAGGTCCATGAAATAAGGGCTCTTGATGACTTCAGCGGGTACCGGGGTCTGCGGGGCAAGGACCTGCACAGATGCCTGGTAGACCGGTTCCAGCACGAAAAAGCTCACGAGGGCGGCCGTGAGCGCCGCAATTAGGGTAACTCCAACGACGAAAAACTTCCATCGCCAGAGAACTTCGATGTATTCCCTAAGATCGATTTCGTCTGTATATGTATCCAATGGCCAAACCTCCAGAGCGCGGTGAGCCCAAGTGCTCGAGTGAAGTCTCTATCTGTCGGGTCTTACGTCCCTTCGAGCCTCAAACCAACCTACTTGGAAGGCCGGATGACACCGAAGTGAGAAGCCATCGCAAGCACTTCGACGGGATCCGGGGTAAACCCTTCAGGGAATGCCGCCTCATACCCCGAGACTTCGGCGAGAGCGGCCAGCCATTTGTAGGCCTCGCCCGCCAAGTTCTTGTCTTTGGCGGCAGCCTCAAGAAGTGCACCGCTCGCCTGGATCTCTCCACGCAGGTACGCCACCTGGCCCGCAGCGAGCGCAATTCTGGGGGTGAAATTGAGCCCGCTCGGGTTGAACACCTTTTCATATATCCCGGTGACGCGCTCTCTCTTCATGTCGAGGATTCGGAAAGCCGTCGACAGAAGTTCCGCGCAGTCGTTTAGTCTGTCAATGTGCTCTTTGCGTTCGGCCTCTTCAATCTCAGGGTTGGAGAGCGCTTTGATGTGCCCCTGGATACAGGTCCTTCCGAGGTCTGAAAATGACTCGTAGTAAGAACGGTTGGTCGGCATCATCAGGATGACTTCGTAGTGTGCCCTCAGTGAATCGTCGATCTCACCGATTTTCCGGAGCATCTGGAACTCCATGATCTGCCTTTCAAGGTTCGTCGGATCGGCTATCCTTGCCGCCTGGAGGTAAAGGGGTACCATGCCCTTGGATGTGGGGTTCTTTGTGGCGACATAGTCCTCTACTGCCCATTCGGCGAGCTCGAGGGGGTAAGACGGGTTCCACCTGTCTCGTTTGGCCGCCTCCACCAAGTAGCGCTGTGCCAGCTTGAGGTCTCCCGACGCGTGGGCGTAGACCGCCCTCGACCCGTACACGATACCGCTGTAGAGCCTGTTGGCGGTTAGCGTCACTGCCGGCACCAAGGCGAGAGCTGCGAGTACTGTGAGGACCATGGGCAAGGAGATAGACAGCCCTTCACCGGGTTTCCCGGCCCCTTTCTTCTGAGACCTTTTTCCGGGAAGTTTCGGCGTGAACTTGAAGACCGTGGACTTAAAGAGACTGGGGAGGTTGTCTCCCACGTCTGACACGAGGACCGCTATGGCGGCGTACATGGCAACTGCGATGGCGGGGAGCGAAAGGTCGAAATCCATCGCGCTGTGGATCCCTAGGGCGAATACGGCCATGGCAGACGACGCCAGCTTTGTTGCTGAGGCTGCGCCTTGGTGGGGCTCGCTCGATACGGATGACGGAGCTTCCGGTCCTTCGGCTTCATCGTAGGCCTTAAGGTACGCCTTGATGGCCGCGTAAGCCAGGTANNAGCCAGGGCTATCCACAAAGCCACATAGATAAGGAGACCGGGGAATCCGACCTCCACAAGCATCTGGGCGAAATGGTTGTGGGTTTCGGTGAACCAGTAAGGAGTCCGGTGGTACTGGTGGTAGAGGGCCTCCCACCCGCCCGCTCCGGTGCCAAAGGGATATCCCAAGGCGATGGAGAGGGCGTCCTTTGTCGCGAATACGCGGATGAGCATGCTCCTATCCAGCAGTGTGACGGTCTTAAGCTGGGAGATTACGCGCTCCGGCAGGATTTTGGCAAGGACCGTCTGGGTAGACGGGTTTCTGACTGCAGCGATTAAGGCCAGGCTGCCCAGGACCGCTGCGAGGCCGATGACGGCTACTCTAAAGAAAACCACTTTCGCCGGTGCGGGCCTGCTCTCTTGAGAAGGAGAGGACAGAGAGGGCGATGCCGTAGTCGCGACTTCGCTCGAAGGATGGACCGGGCGGCGGACAAGCTTGTCCAAATGCCTCCTGGCAAGGTCGAGGACCGCTGCAAGGAGGAGACCGATAAGAAGCCCTTGTTTCATACCGGACGTGTCATTGTCCTTAAGCGCCGCATCCATCTTTGAAGCCACGGCTGCGAAGGAGATCAAGCTGACCGCTACGCGCGAAGCAATCTCCCGGCGGTGCCCCTTGGGAAGGAGTGCCAGGTAGATGGCCAGGAAACCGCCGAACATGAGGAGCGTCGCCCGGGAGTTCGTGAGGAAGACCGAACCCACCAGAAGGAACGCTATGGCCGAGTATAAGACGCCGGCTATCGTGTCCCGTATAGGGCAACCGAAGCTCTCGGTCCAGGCGTAGTACACGAAAAACAAAAGGAACATGGCGTAGGCCGCAAGGGCGTTGGGGTACTGGAAGGAGCCCAATAGCGCTCCTGATTGCACCGATTTAGGATACTGGGCGATCCCCGCAGCCGTCAGGTACCCCGCAAGCGCCACTACCACGCCGCTCACTATGAGGAGGTTACGGACGATCCGTTGGCCCAGTAAGTTCGAGCACACGTACCGTGCCATGATGAACACCATGACGTACCCGCCGTACTTTAGGGCGCCGTCCATGGCCTTCATCTTTGATTGAGCCCACAGGTTGGTTAGGAAGTAGAGCCCTGCGATTGAAGCGAGGAGTATGTCTATGTCGCCCCGCCATATCCCGTCGCCTCTGAGTACGGCCAGGACCGAGACCAGGGCGAAAAGGATGCCTACCCTGGATAGGTACGGCAGGTAATCTTCTCTGAAGAAAAGCCCTCTCTTGAGGGTGGGGCTTAGAAGCACAAATGCAAGGATGCCTGATATAAGCAGTGTGACTACGATTGAGTTCTTAAGACCTGTCTTTGACAAACGGATTCCTCCCGAGAAACAGTAGTTCGCCGTATCGCGAAACCATCCCTGCCTGCGATCGAACCGGCGAAGAAAGCCTTACCCGCGGCTAGGCTCGGAACCGAAGACAGTTTTCGCATTACACGGACCGTCACGGGCCCTTCCGGTAGCCCACCATTAAAGGTAGAATCGGATTGGCGGTGGAGAGCTGGCCGGGATGCGCTCGGCAGCTCGAGGGCGGATTCCCTGGGCCGCCGCTAGAAGAGAGTTTCCCGAGAAGGTCCCTCCCGAATCCCCGGCGCCTATGCCGCCGCGAGGGTAAAATCCCAAGAGGTGAGCCGAATGGAGAAGAAAACGTGTCCCGATTGCCAGGAGAAGCTGCCCTCACACAAAACAGAAGAGACAGGTCTCCCCGCAGCCTTTCTCCGCTTCCGCGTGAGCCAAATGGACGTAACCTACGGAGGCGGGATAGTGGCCGGAGGCACCGTAGTTAAATGGTTTGGAGACTTGGCTACGGAGCTGTGTATACGGTACGATGGTGACGAAGGGCTCCTGGCTTCCTACGACCTATTGGAGTTCAAAAGGCCCGTATACGCCGGAGACTACCTTGAGTTCAAGGGCCGGATCACCAAAGTCGGCAACAGGAGCCGGCGCATTGAGATGGAGTGCTACAAGGTGATCGCTCCCGATCCCGACCGCGGTCCGACTGCCGCCAAGGTGCTCCCAGAACCCGTACTTGTGGCGCGGGCATCCGGCACGGTTGTGGCCCCGAAACCGAAGGCAAAGGAATAACCACATTAGGAGAGGTGCCCCTGAGATGGATCCCCTGATTATAACGGTGGCTCCCGTCGGTGCAGAGGTAACTCGATCCCAGACCCCTCATATACCAATCACGCCTCAGGAAATCGCCGAAGAATGTTACCGCGCGTGGAACGAGGGCGCGTCCATCGCCCACATACACGCCCGGAACCCCGACGGCAGTCCCACCCAAGATCCGGCGGTATACTCGCAGATCATAGAGCTTGTGCGGGCCAAGACAGACCTTATTGTACAAATATCCACGGGCGGGGCCGTCGGCATGACGGTCGAGGAGAGGGCAGCTCCCGTATCACTGAAGCCCGATATGGCCACACTTACATGCGGGACGGTAAACTTTGGAGACGGCATATTCGTAAACTCCTTATCCGATATGGAGCTTTTTGCTGAGAAGATCCGCGAAAACGGAGTGAAACCGGAGTTCGAGATCTTTGACGTGGGGATGATGGAGAACCAGCGCAGGCTCGCCACTAGAAAACTGGTCGATATGCCCGGTCACTTTGACTTCGTGATGGGCGTCCCTGGAGGGATCTCGGGAGACCCCCGGAACCTCATGCACCTCGTCTCGATGCTTCCCGGCGACGGGTCGACTTGGTCGGTTGCCGGTATCGGGCGGCATGAACTCCCGCTAGGGGCCATGGCCATCGTATTGGGAGGGCATGTCAGGGTAGGTTTTGAGGACAACATCTATTACTCGAGAGGAGTACTTGCCAAGTCCAACGGAGAGCTGGTCGCGCGGATGGTGAGGCTCGCCCGCGAACTGGGGAGGAGTGTCGCTTCGCCCGCGGAAGCCAGGAAGATACTGAAGCTCATGGACAACTAACGAAAGATTCTCCGTCTACGATTGAACCATATTGAAAGGGGCGCCATCATGAAGCTGTTTTTGGACACCGCGAACATCAAGGAGATCAAAGAAGCTGCCAGCTGGGGAGTGATCTCGGGAGTCACCACCAATCCCAGCCTCATCGCCAAGGAAAAGCGCGACTTTAGGACCGTCGTAAAGGAGATCACCGAGATAGTGCCCGGGCCCATCTCGGCCGAAGTGTTATCGGAGAAGGCCGACGATATGATCCCCGAGGCCAGGGAGCTAGCCAAGATCGCTCCCAACGTCGTCGTCAAGATCCCCATGACGGCGGAAGGGCTTAAGGCGGTAAAGGTGCTTTCCAAGGAAGGTGTGAAGACCAACGTAACTCTCGTCTTTTCGGCCTCCCAGGGGCTTCTCGCATGCCTCGCCGGCGCTACATACGTAAGCCCGTTCCTGGGGCGGCTTGATGACGTGAGCAACGAGGGCATGGATGTAGTCACCGACCTCGTAATGATTATTGAGAACTACGGGTTTAAAACCGAGGTCATCGCGGCGTCCGTAAGGCACCCCATGCACGTGGTAGAGGCGGCAAGGGCTTCCGCCCACATCGCCACGGTGCCTTTCAAGGTGCTCGAGCAGATGGTCCGTCACCCGCTCACAGACATAGGAATAAAGAGGTTCCAGGACGACTGGGCGAAAGTCCAAAAGGAGCTGGGAGCCCTTTGAATCTTGACTGGCCTTAATGCGTATGATAGGTTCGAGTAGGAAAGCGAGATTCCGCCTACCGATGTGTCCCCAGGAGTTCATGCGTACCCGGTAAACGTCTTTCGGCTTGCCGATTTCGATATGTCCTTCCAAACGCTCGGGCAGCGGACTCTAGGTTTGCCGACGCCCATAGGAGATGTGACGCAATGCCAAAGGAAGAAACCAAGGAGACAAAAAGCGCGGACGTGCCTCAGGGAGCGTCCAAGTCCAGGAGGCGGGTGAAAGCAAAAGTGAGCCCAGAGGACAGTCCGGCCGGCGAGGTTAACGAGAAAACCCAGGCCGCCGAGACCCTCGAAGAAACGCCTCCAGCGAAACGCCCCCGCAGAACCAGAAAGACCGGCTCCGAAGAAGCCACGCCTAAGACCGGTGAGGTTCACGAAATCTTAGAGCAGGAGGCTAAAGAGGAGCAGCCCGAGACCCCTAAGCGCACTACGAGGGGACGTGGAACGAGGCGGAAAGCCAAGCCACCCGACGAACCGGAAGCAACGGAAACGACCGAGCCTTCCGCAGTTACCGAACCTCCGGAGCAAGAACCCGAAAAGCCTGCAAAAGCAAAAACCACCCGTCGAACTAGGAAGAAGTCTGCCGAGACCGCTGAAGCTGTTTCACCGGCGGACGCCCCGAAGGAGCCCGCTCAGCAGGATGTGGCGGAAGCCCGCGAGAAAGCGGCCCTTTTGCAGCCTGCCCTCGAAGAGACGGTGTCTCAGCCCGTTTCTCCTGAGCCCGTGACTTCCGAACCCGCGGCTCCCGAGATGGCGGTAGAGAAGCCTCATGCGCCCGCACCTCTGGTTGCAGAGCCCGTCGCGCAGGAACCGGCTCCCGGAGATGCGGCTCCCCGGCCTGTGGCAGAGGAAGCGGCTAAGCCTCTTCCTGCAGCTCCCGCTGAAGAGGCGCCCGGCCGGCATGCGGCCAAGAGCGTCCCCGGAGAGGGAGTTTCCGCGGAGGTTACTCCAAAAGAAGCAGCGTCGGAAGAGCAGCCCGCGGCCGAGCCGCCGCGAAGGCCCGCACCCGACAGGTTTGGGCGCACCATCAGCGACAGGCCGTTTCCTGAGAGATACCCGTATCAAAGTGGTGTGACAGAGAGGGCTTCGTCCGTGTCGGAACGCCCGCCTCAGGCAAGGGCCGACGTCGAAAGGCCGGTTTCCAGGCTCACTACCCGTGCTCACCAGGAGAGGGTTCAGACCGACCGTGGAGAGCGCCAGCAATTCCAGCGGGTTACGTCCGACATGCCTAGGTTCAAGTCGCCCGAGCAGGTCGATCACCGGCCTCCTGCGGAACAGAGGCAGGTGGACGAGCGTGACTACCGCCAGGCTCCCACAAGGCAGGAACCCCCTGCCGACGTACTCTACGTGCGTCCGGCCAAGGCCTCGCGTGCCAGGCCTGATTCGGGGCCGACCATGAAGGAACTCGCCAACATGACCCTGGTCGACCTCCAGCGACTCGCCCGGGAGCTGGGCATCGCCGGGTATTCGAGCCTCAGAAAGAAGGAACTTGTTTTCGAGATCCTAAAGGCCCGCACCCAGGCGGGGGGACTCATTTTCGCCGAAGGCCTTCTAGAGATCCTGAACGAAGGGTACGGCTTCCTAAGACCTGCGTTCTACTTCCCGAGCAAAGATGACATATATATCTCGCCGTCCCAGATCCGCAAGTTCGACCTAAGGACCGGAGACCTCGTGTCGGGACAGGTACGCCCGCCCCACGACACCGAGAGATATTACGGGCTCCTCCGGATAGAAGCCATTAACGGAGAGGATCCCGAGACTGCCCGGGAGAGGCCAAACTTCGAGGGCCTTACGCCGATTTTCCCCAACGAACGTTTCAAGCTCGAGACCACGAGGGGGAACACTTCAGGACGGCTCCTCGACCTTGTGGCGCCTGTCGGGAAGGGTCAGAGGGGACTCATTGTCTCGCCTCCTAAAGCAGGCAAGACCGTCCTCCTCAAGAACATCGCAAACGCCATAACGACGAACCACCCAGAGACTTACCTGATGGTCCTCCTCATCGACGAGCGGCCGGAAGAAGTCACCGACATGCAGC
>LSQX01261337.1_pt1 | contig 12120 bp, 16 predicted proteins | sample 654561 | NCBI WGS metagenome assembly LSQX01 (sample SAMN04489861, study PRJNA283612) | anaerobic digester metagenome | isolation source: 4 biogas reactors fed with cattle manure at either 37C or 55C with and... | place: Denmark: Kongens Lyngby | collected 2014 | reverse complement strand
AGATGTGTATAAGAGACAGTTATTGGGATATATTAATTATCACAATATTCCTTGGTCAATGTTAAATGAACTGTCATATTTAAATAAAATAATTACTTTAAAAAATGAAAAAGAAAAATACACATATGTTTATGACAAAGTTTGTGATTTGTTAGACATTGATTATAAGTTACACAATCAATGTGAATTTGAAAACTCTAAATGTATTAATATGCGTTTATTAAATAAAAAAGAAAACAATACTTATGGGTGCTGTTTTATAGGTGGAAAAGTTTGTAAGCATTTTAAAAATAATTGCTGTAGTACAAAGTCATTATCATGCAAACTATTTGTGTGTAGGCATTTAAAAAAAGAAGGAAAAAGTTTAACGATTGATGATATATTAATTTTAAAACTGTTTTTTAATTATAGACAAAAAGACATATTAAATATGAATGTTTCACAAACAAAAGAAGAAACTATTAATAAGTTATTAAATAAAAAACATTAGAAAAATTTATGTATAAAACATAATGACAAGTAGACAATTGTCCTACATTATATCGGTTATTTTTTATACTTTTTTACATACTCATTAGGATTAAAACATAAATCTATATAACCATATTTAGTTGTTTTATTATTTGAATAAGCATCAATTTTCATTTTTGCTTCATAAGATATTTCACTAATTCTCTTAACGTTATCATTGGTTTTTACTAGTGGATTTACATATCTTGTTTTAGAATTAATTGATACACAATATTTATTTTCAACTGGTATTTGAGATTCGCTTACTTCTTTTTCTTGGAATAGTTTAAAAGCATCACTAATTTTAGTGTCAGGACAATTTAAAATTTTTGCTACTATTTCACTTTCTTTTAGCTTATATAAATCTTCTAATGATAAGTAGTTTCTATTAATCATGACCTTAATAATATCTGCAATAAATTGCATTGATACTTTATCAGGAGTTGATATCCACTTAGGCCACAAGGTTGAGGCAATATCAATGTAATTTTCACAAATTGTTAAATTTTTAAAGCCTATTTCCTCTATTCCATCTTCATTAATTAAAATGGTTAAATCATCATAAGTTTTCTTTATGATGTCCAAATCCCAGACTCTAAAAAAGTTTAAACCACTAGAAAATGTATACTCTAAACGATCTGATGAAAGTCTCGGAGTTTCATTGTCAGCAATTGGATACATTTTGTAATCAATTACTTCCTCAAAATTTATATTATCTCTTTTTAATAGATTTCTAATATCTTTTGAATTAACAATTATTTCTTCAGTTAAGTATTCAGTTGCTTCTTGATTTTCATGATCACCATGTAAAAAATCAATACAATGTTTAAAAGCAGGACAAGCAATATCATGAAACAAAGCCGCTAATGTTTGCTCTTTACTTTTTGTAAAGTTCCAAACTATTAATGCTGAGCCAACACTATGTTCAAGATTAGAATAAAATCTTGCATTTTTAAAACTGCCAGCATAATCCATGCCACAGCTAATACCGATATATTTCAATCTTTGCATTTCTTTAGTAAATATATAATCATCTAACCAAAGAGGGTATTCTGCAGTTAAAATTTTAAAGTATTCTTGGGTTTCATCATTTAATGTACTTAAATAATTAGACATATATATCACCTTGGTTATATATAATAACATGTTCATGATATAATTAATAGGTAAGATAGGTGATTAATATTGCAAGAAAAATTTATAAATTTACAGCTACAATAATTCAAAATCAGAATATGGATGCAGGATACATAGAAGTACCATTCGATGTTGAAAAAGAATTTGGTAAAAAAAGAGTTTTAGTTGAAGCGACATTTGATGGATATAAATATTTAGGACAATTAGTAAGGATGCAAACAAAATGTCACATAATTGGCATTCGAAAAGACATAAGAAAAGCGATAAATAAGACATTTGGTGATACAATTCAAGTAACAATTAAAGAAAGGAATAAAAATAATGATTGAAATATTGAAAAAAGAAGATTTAAATAAATATAAGGAATTAATAGATGCGTGTTTTGGAAGCAGTACTGATTTAATTAATTATGAAAAATATATGGAAAGTTCAAATTATACTATTCTAGTTTTTAAAGAAAATGAAAAAATAATAGGATCAGTTACTTATTATAAAATTGAATTATTTACATTTGGCTATTATCCAGCAGTTCAATTATTTAATGTTTGTGTTTTGCCAGAATACAGAAAAAATAATATTGCTGCAAAACTAATTGAAGAAGTGGAAGTTTTTTGTAAAAATAACGGCTATAAACAAATGTTTATAAATTGTTTAGAGCAATTAGGTGGGTTTTATGAGAAAATCGGTTTTACAAAAGATGATTCAGTTAAATATATAAAAATGGTATTTTAAATGTTTAATGATAAAGTTTATGAACTAACTAAATTAATTCCTAAAGGAAAAGTTACTACGTATGGTGAAATAGCTAGAAAACTGGGTAATAAAAATTATGCTAGGGCTGTCGGCAATGCACTTCATAATAATCCTTATCCAGTATTTGTTCCATGTCACAGAGTAGTTAATTCACAAGGAAATTTAGCTAAAAACTTTGGTTCTCATGGAAAAATTAAAACTCAAGAAAAATTATTAAAATCAGAGGGAGTTGAAGTTATAAACTATAAAGTGGATTTGGAAAGATATTTATATATATTTGAATGAAATTTGACATTTCATTCTTTTTGTATTACTATAAAATTATAATTGTTCTAAAATGAGTGATGAATTATGAAAATGGAAGATGTTAAACAAGTTCTTAAAAAACATGATATTCAACCAACTAATCAAAGGGTCATAATATTAAATTATTTGATGAATAATTATGATCATCCATCTTGTGATAAGATTTATGATGAGTTATCTGCTATTTATCCAATAATGAACAGGGCAACAATTTATAATTCTTTGAATTTATTTGTTGAAAAAGGTATTTTAAGCCCTATTTATTTAAATGATAAATGTAGATATGAAATTAAAAAACCAGGACACGGGCATTTTATATGTCAGGAGTGTCAAAAAATAACTGATTTTAGTGTGAATCTAAATAATAGTTATAGTTTAGACGGTTATGAGGTTTTAAATACTGATATAACATTTAGAGGAATTTGTCCATTATGTTTAGAAAAAAAGAAGGAGGAATAAACAATGAACAATGAAGAAGCAGTTCACAGAATGCCTTTAATTGGTGATAAGGCACCTAGCTTTAAGGCAAGAACAACACAAGGGGATATTAATTTCCCAGAAGACTATAAAGGAAAGTGGGTTATTTTATTTTCTCATCCAGCTGATTTTACACCGGTTTGTACGACAGAATTTATGACATTTGCTCATATGGCTGAAGAATTTAAAAAACTTAATACTGAATTAGTAGGGTTATCGGTTGATGGCTTAACATCTCATATTGCTTGGTTAAGAAAGATCCACGAGCTTGAATGGAAAGACATGAAAAATATTGAAGTTCAATTTCCATTAATTGAAGACATTAAAATGAATGTCTCTAGATTATATGGAATGATTCAAGGTGAATCAGATACTCAAGCAGTTAGAGCTGTATTTATAATTAATCCAGAAGGTATTGTAAAAACAATTATGTATTATCCAGCATCTACTGGTAGAAATATGGAAGAAATTAAAAGAGTTATTATTGCTCTACAAAAATCAGAAAAAGAATCAATCGCGACTCCTGCTAACTGGCAACCAGGTGAGGATGTTATTATTCCAGCGCCAGGAAGTTGTGGTTCTGCTAAAGAAAGAATGGAAAGTCAAGATGAAGATAACTACTGCTTAGATTGGTTCTTGTGCTTTAAAAAAGAAAAAAATAAATAGAGTTTAATGCTCTATTTTTTAAGACTATTAACAAAGTAAAGGCTTGGTAATAGTCTTTTTAAATGAAAAAAACAATTATTATTGCTCATTTATTAGTAGTTATAATGTCTTGGATAGCATTTTTATGGTTAGATTGGAAGTTGGTTTTTGTTAGTGTTTTGGTGTATATATTGTAAATAATATTGTCCGGTACCCGTGTTCTTTCAAAGGTACAATTCAATTATAAAGAAACACCTTTTGTTGGTTACTATTTTAATAAGTTTCTACGTTTGTTTAAAATAAAATAAGTATCTTTAAGATCACAGTAAATATACTTAAGATGGATTAACCCTCTATCAATTTTAACACTATCAATAATAATTCAATTATTTTTATTTGTTATTTTTAATATTTCTTCATAATTGTCGTCTCTAGCCATTATATTTTTTCGAATTTTATTACATTTATTGCATTGATAAATAATTTTATATTCACTTTTTTTGTTTTTTTCAATATCAACTGGTACTAATAAACCGTGGCAACTTTCTAAACGATCGCCTGGATTAATATCCACATGCTTAGAATATAAACAATAATTACAGTGATCTCTAGCCGTATAAAGAAGGGGTGTCACTTCCCTATTACAATTCTCACATCTAAAGCTTTCATCAATCATTTTAAATAATTTTCTATTCATAAAACCTCTAACATGTATTATACAACAAAAAAATAAAAGGAATTAACCTTTTATTTCAATTTCTTTTTTCGTAGATTTTGCATCTTCTTTTGGAAATTTAACAATTAGACTTCCGTCTTTAAATTCAGCATCTATGTTTTCTGGATCAATTTCTCCGACATAGAAACTTCTTTGATATGTACCATAATGTCTTTCTTTACGAATGTAGTTAACATCACTATCTTCACTAATATCTTCTTTAGTTGCAGTAATAGTTAAATAACCATCTTCGCTTTCGATTTTTACATCTTCTTTCTTAAAACCTGGAATATCCATGATGAGATTATATTCTCCATCTTTTTCATAGATATCACATTTCATATGTGGTCTATCAACATGTCTTTCTGGTAAAAATGTATCAAAGAAATCGTTAAATCCAAACCCTCTTGGTATTAAATCCATAATACTCATCTCCTTCCGATTCAATAATAACAAAAAAGTTAGCACTTGTCAATAGAGAGTGCTAAAAACATTTTTGTAAAATTACGTCAATAATAAAGTCATATATTTTAATGTGTGATATAATTATTATGGTGATAAATGATATGGAATTTATAAGCTTAAAAGATTGCTATAAGATATATCGCAACGGAGTAACTGCGGTTGCTCGTTTAAACCTGAAAATTGAAAAAGGAGAATTTGTTTTTGTTATTGGTTCAAGTGGATCGGGCAAAAGTTCAATTATTAAAATGCTTTATAGGGAAGAAAAACCTAGTAAAGGTGAAGTAATCGTTGGTGGTGTAAATGTTGCTAAATTAAGAGATAGCAAAGTATATAAATTAAGAAGAAGAATTGGAATTGTTTTCCAAGATTTTAAATTGTTACCTAATTTAAATGTTTATGAAAATGTAGCATTTCCTTTAGAAAGTTTTGGTCTTAAGAAGTCTGAAATTAAAACAAAGGTCCATAAAGCTTTAGATCAAGTAGGTTTAAGAGAAAAATATAAGAGTTTTCCAAGAGAATTATCTGGTGGAGAACAACAAAGAGTTTGTATTGCTAGAGCGATAGTTAATGAACCAAAATTACTTATTTGTGATGAACCAACAGGTAATTTAGACTCTGATACTGCTAAGGAAATTATGAATGTTATTGAAAAAATTAATAAAGAAACTCAAACTACTGTGATCATGGCAACTCATGCTAAAGAAATAGTTAATAGGATGAAAAAAAGAGTTGTTTGCATTGAAAACGGTGTTTTAGTATACGATAAAGAGAAAGGAACATATAAAACTCATGAAAATACTAAGGCTATTTAAAACTGGTATTAGAGATGCTTTTAAAGGGGTTTTTAGAAATTTTAGTCTAAGTTTAGCTGCTATTTTTTCAATTGTTATTACTCTTTTATTAGTAACTGCTTCAATTATTTTATCTGCTAATTTAAATAATATTACTAAGCAAATTGAAAAAGATATTACCATTGTTACCTTTATGCAAAAAGACGCAACAGACAAAGATGTTGATTCATTGAAAGGAAAACTAGAAGAAGTAGACAATATTGCTAGTTTTACCTACAAATCTAAAGCAGAAATAAAAAAAGAAATAAGTAATGACTCAGATGTATTTAATGCATTATTATCTCAATTTGATGATGAAAGCGTGCCATTAAAAAATGTTTTTCATATTAAAGTTATTGATGTAAGATATATAAATGATACTGCTAAAACAATAAAGGGGTTTGAAGAAGTGTCGGCTATTCAATATGGAGAAGGAATGGTTGAACAACTAGTTTCAGTATTTTCTGTAATTGAAAAAATTACTATTGGGGTTGTAATCGCGATGATTGTTGTCTCAGCATTCTTAATTAGTAATACAATTAAAATCACTATTTATAGTCGAAGAACAGAAATAGATATAATGAGATTAGTTGGAACTAGTAATTTTGCAATTAGATTTCCTCATTTAGTAGAAGGATTTATAATTGGGGCTTTAGGTTCAATTATCCCAATTCTCGCGACAATATATGGTTATACAATTATGTATTCAAATTTAGATGGCTATATTTTTTCAAAAATGTTTCTTCTTATTAAACCATATAATTTTGTTTACTTAATATCATTTGTATTATTTATTATAGGTTCATTAGTTGGGATGATAGGTAGTTATCGTGCAGTTAGAAAGTATTTGAAAATATGAAAAAGTTAGTTAAGTTAATCTTGGTTTTTTCATTAGTCTCAACATTATTTTTAAATCCCTTAGTAATTGACGCTGCTAAAGCAAATACCTTAGCAGCTCTTCGTGCTGATTTAAAAGAAATGGAAGCCCAAAAAGCAAAAAATGATCGGGCAAAAAAATTAACTTCTTCTCAAATTGATCAAGCTAGTAAAGGAATTGACTCAGCTCAAAAAGAAATAACAACTAACCGAGGAAAAGTTGAAGCAGCCAAAATTAAAGTAGAGGAATCTAATAAAGAGATCGATAAACAAAAAGCTAATATGAAAGAAGTAATATATGCTTATCAATTAGCAACAGGAAATAATGAATACTTAGAATATGTATTTAACGCAGATAATTTAACAGATTTAATTTACCGTTTTTCTGTTTCTGAGCAATTAATCGAGTGGCAACAAACTGAAATAAAAAAATTTGAAGCTTTAGTTAGAACTAATGAAAAATTACAAGTAGATTTAGCAAATAGAGAAGTAGCTTTAAACAAAGAAATCAACAATTTAGAAAGTAGAGTTGTCAAACTAGGTAATCAACTTGCGGCAATTACAGAAATATCTGTTGATCTTGTTGATGATATTAAAAGTGCTAAAGAATATATAAAATTTGTTGAAAAAGCTGGATGTGGCGAGAATCAAGATATCGATTATTGTTTAAGAGTTGTAACCGATACTGGTTTTAGATGGCCGTTGAATTCTGGACGACTTACAAGCCCATTTGGTTATAGAAAAGATCCACTTAATAAGAAAAGAACAGTATTTCATAATGCGATAGATATAGGTGGCAATGCTGAAGGAACCAAAGTATTTGCTTCTGCAGCCGGAGTTGTTGGGAAAATTATTCGAAAAGCAAGTTGTGGGGGAAACAGTGTGTTTGTTTGGCATAATGTTAATGGAAAAAAATATACAACTCAATACACTCATCTTTTATCAATTCGTGTTAAAATAGGTGATGTTGTTACGAGTGAATCGGTGGTGGGTACTGTAGGTGGCGGCTCGCAAACAAGATCTTACGACAAATGTTCAACAGGAGCCCACTTGCACTTTGCAATGGCGACTGGTCATTACGGAGGAGCAGGAAGTAATTCATATAGTTCATATTCAACTTATTTAACAAGATGTTTTGATGCTCAAAAATTCTTAGGATTACCAGCAAAAGGAGTAACCTTTAGCGGAAGATAATTTGTAAAGGAGAAACAAATATGACTTTTACAACAACTATTAAAGATGAAATTACTAAAATTGAAACAAGTAAAGTTGAATCTCTGACAGAATTATTAATTTATTTGAAAATCAATGGAACTTGGAATAATAATCAATTCCAATTATTTATTGAAAATGCCTCGGTTGCAAGAAGAATATTTAAATTACTTAAAAAAAATTATTCTATTAATATTCAATTAACAATTAGAAGACAAAAAAAATTTAGAAAAAAAGTTATTTATATTTTATCAATAAATGAAAAAATAGACGATATATATAAAGACATTGAATCATTTAATAAATTAACACTAGACTCTTTTGAAGAAAAATCTGCCTTCTTAAAAGGAGTGTTTTTAGCTTGTGGTTCGATTAATGACCCTAAATCTGGAATTTATCATGCTGAGTTTTTAATTAAAAACTATAAAGACACCGTCTTAGTTAATAAAACACTTCAATCTTTTGGCTTTAATAGTAAATATATCAAAAGAGAAAAGGGTTATATGATTTATTTAAAATCTGCTGAGGAAATAAGTGATTTAATTAAAATATTAGGTGGTATGAACGCATTGTTTTACTTTGAAGATATTAGGATATATCGTGATCATAAAAATATGGTTAATAGACTTAATAATATGGAACAAGCAAATACGGATAAAATAATAAGTACTGCTCAAGATCAAATTAAAAAAATTAATCATTTAAAAGAAAAAGGATTATTTGATCTCCTTGAAGTAAAAACAAAACTTGTTTTAGAATACCGTCTAAAATATCCTGACAGTTCCTACCAGGAGTTAGCGGATATTATTTCCTTAGAAACAGATACTAAAATATCTAAATCAGGAATTAATCATCACTTTCGTAACCTTAATGAATTATTCCAAAAACATGAATAATAATTGTATAAAGAGTCATTCAATGCTAGAATAATAATAGGTGGTTCAATGAAAAACAAACAAATTAAATATCGTTTTATCGAAGAAATATATTATGTAATAAATAATATTATTGATAAATTAATGAATTTAAAAGTTAATCTCTTATTTCTTTTTATTATTGAGTTAATTGTGATGTTAGCTTTTATTAGAGTTTTAAAAATACCATTTGATATTATTAAAAGCATAGGGCAAGATAGTTTTTCATTTATTTTATATCCAGCCTCGGTAATAATATTTAGGATTTGGTCAGGAATAATTGAATTCGTTTATTTTTTCTTTGCACTTGTAACATTTATTTTCATCTATAATAAAAAATATCCTAATACTAAAAAAAATAAGGTTGAAAAAAAAGAATACCAAAGAGTATTTACTAATCTTTATAAAGTTATTATTGTCTTAGTGATTAGTTTTCCTTTATTAATTACATTACTATTACTGATCTTTGCTTTATTAATTAGTCTATATTTATTGTTTCAAGGTATTACTTATATAAGTATTATTTTAATGGTTATACCTTTAATATTTTTAAACATTATATTAATAAATCGTTTATTTAAATACTTAAAAAGAAAAAGAAAGAAAAACATGTATATTCGGGGTTTAGTATTTGTTTGTTTAGCAATATTAGTTTTAGGTATTACATTATTTTCTAATGAATTATTAAAAACTAAGTTTTATAAACATGAGTTACCAAAAATGGATTTTTCAATTAAAACAGATACTTTAACAACTAAGATTGATGATAAGATGAAAGTAATATGTATTGGTTGTGATAAAGATTATGAAATTATTTATGATAATAAATTAAATGATGAAATAGTTATTGAAGTCTCATATTATGAACAATTTATTCAAACATTATTCTCAACAGATAGAAATATTATTACTATTAGAGGAAGGCAAATAAATGGTTTAAATGCAGAGATAAAAGAATCATTGCTACAAGATTTAAAAAACAAACAAATATATAATTATAATTTATTATATAAAAAACAATTAACAATCTGGGTTAATGAAAGTAACGCGGATAATTTAGAAATATTATCATATTAGGAGGTAAACTCATGACGAAAGAAAAATTAAAGGTTAAAAAAATAACTAATCGTAATCCTGTAATAAAAGAACCGATGAGGACTAAAAATGATTGGTTAACATTTGTTATTAAGTTAGTTATTAATACTGTAGTTATCTTGCTTGCAGATAAAATTTTTGCAAGTATGTCAGTTGACGGATTTTGGTATGCAATGTTAACCGCGGTTGTCATTGCCTTCTTAAATCAATATATTAGACCATTTTTAGTATTTTTATCTTTACCATTAACAATTGTTACATTTGGATTATTTTATCCATTTATTAATGTGATTATTCTTAAATTAGCAAGTTTATTACTTGGTAGCCATTTTCAGATTTCAGGTATATTTATTCCTCTAATAATTTCTCTTTTCATTTCATTTATGAATTATTTATTAGAAAAGCTAGTTTTTGGTGATAAAAAATGAATCCAGTATTTTTTAGGTTAGGTTCATTTGAAATTAGATGGTATTCCTTATTACTAATCGTTGGAATCGTTTTATCATTTTTTATAGTGAGTAAAGAAGCAAAAAAGTTTGGGATGAATAATGACTTTGTTTTTAATATGCTTTTTTGGACAATAATCTTTGGTTTTTTAGGGGCTCGTCTTTATTATGTTGTCTTTAACTTCCATTTGTATCGTAATAATTTGTCAGATATATTTAAAGTTTGGCAAGGTGGTTTAGCAATCCATGGAGGTATATTATTTGGTATCGCAACTTTGTTTTTATATTGTAAAAGATACAAAGTTAATACTTTAAGAATATTAGATATTTCTGCAGTACCCTTAATTTTAGCTCAAGCGATAGGTAGATGGGGTAATTTCTTTAACTCAGAGGCTTATGGGTCTGCAACAACACTTAAACATTTACAAAGTCTTCCAATTCCTAAGTTTGTTATTGATGGGATGAATATTGGTGGAATATATTATACTCCAACATTCTTCTATGAGTCTGTTTGGTGCATAGTTGGATTTTTAATTTTATTAGTTGTTAGAAGATTTAGGCATATTAAAATTGGTCAAGTAACCGCGATTTATTTAATGTGGTATAGTTTTGGTCGTTTTTTTATTGAAATAAGTAGAACAGATTCTTTAATGTTCTTTGGCTATAAAACAGCCCAGATAACTTCTGTCTTCTTATTTGTCGCAGGATTAATATTATTTATTTATAAAGCTAAAAAAAGCAAATTTGCTGATTTATACAATGATGAAACAAATATTCAAAAAATAAAATATTAGGAGGAAAAGAATGATTTACGACATAATTATTATTGGGATGGGACCTGCAGGAATGAGTGCAGGAATATACGCTAAAAGAAGTGGAATGAGTGTTTTAGTATTTGAGAAAAGTGCTCCAGGAGGCTTAATCAACAAAACAAGTAATGTTGATAACTATTTAGGTTTTGATGATATTTTAGGACCAGATTTAGCTTTTAAGATGTATGAACATTTTAAAGATGCTGATATTGAACATAAAATAACAGAAGTTACTAAAGTGACTTTAGATGGAGATATAAAATTAGTTCATACTGAAAAAGAAGTTTATAAAGCCCATACTGTTCTGATCGCGACAGGGAGAAAGAGTAAAAAATTACCTTTAGAAAATGCAGAAAAATTAGAAGGAAAAGGAATTAGTTACTGTGCTTTATGTGACGGAAAACTATACCAAGGAAAGGATGTCGCGATTGTTGGAGCGGGTAACAGCGCTTTTGAAGAAGGAACATATTTAGCAAAAATTTGTAAAAATGTTTATATATTAAATCGCTTTGGGATAAATGCTGATGATATTTTAGTAGAAGAAATTAATACTTATCCTAATGTTAAACTATTAAACCAAGTTTCAATTACTAAGTTAAATGAAACTGAAGGTCACTTATCTTCAGTAACATTAAACACCGGTGAAGAAATAGAAGTAGATGGAGTATTTGTTTATATAGGTTATGAACAGGCCTCTGAATCAGTTAAAGAATTAGGAATTACTAATGACTTTGGTTATATAAAAGTTGATCAATTTCATGAAACAAGTATTAAAGGTATATATGCTGCGGGTGATATTGTTCAAAAGAAAATATATCAAATCATTAATGCTGCCTCTGAAGGCGCTGAAGCCGCGATAAATGCTAATAAATATATAAATTCTTTAAGAGTAAAAAAATAAAATCAGAAATTTTCTGATTTTTTTAT
>LSQX01347153.1_pt1 | contig 12121 bp, 11 predicted proteins | sample 654561 | NCBI WGS metagenome assembly LSQX01 (sample SAMN04489861, study PRJNA283612) | anaerobic digester metagenome | isolation source: 4 biogas reactors fed with cattle manure at either 37C or 55C with and... | place: Denmark: Kongens Lyngby | collected 2014 | reverse complement strand
GAACCGTCCCCGTGCCTCGCCTGCTGATTATCCTTTATTAAACAGGTTGCGGTGCTCCACCATGATACAGGCATTGTCTATCAAGGTCATGTCGCTGTCCTGAGCTAGTTGCTGGCTTTCGTCATCACAATGGACACCCAACTGGGTCCAAACTACGGGAACCCCTTTTTCCTGGGCAGCCTTGACGATGTCGTAAACTTCTTCACTGCGGCGAAAGACATCAACCAAGTCTATGGCTACAGGAATGGACTGCAAATCAGGATAACACTTTTCTCCCAATACTTCAGTGAGGTTAGGATTGACCGGTACTACTTGGTAGCCCTGCTGTTGCAGATACCTACCAATACGGTTACTGGCCCGTTCAGGGTTATCTGACAGACCGACTACGGCTACAATTTTGGCTTGATCTAGAATAGCTTTTCGCTGGGTGGCATTATCAGGCATCTTGTCACTCCTTTAAAACTTATACTTAAAATTATAACCTGTCACATTATCTCCAAATTATTCGAGCTGGTTCACGTTGTGGGATACGCTGGTATTTATGAACCGGATAGCCTAACATTAAAGCCCCGTGAGGAACATGACCGTCAGGCAGGCCTAAGGCCTCCTGCAGGGGGGGGTGGTAAGTGGCGGCTGTATTAAGAAAGCCGGCCCAACATGCCCCTAATCCTCTGGAATAAACGGCTAATTCCAGATAGGCCAGGCTAATCACGCAATCAGTCCCCGCCCCGAACACGTCGCCCGGAGAATGGGCCATGATCACATGGGGAGCGCGGCGCAGGATTCGATCTATCCCCTTGTCCCAGGCTTCTATCAATCGGCCATAGCGCATGTTCAACGCTTCATCCTGACTCTGCGCCAGCAGCATACGCATCCAGTCTATTACCAGACCAGCGAGATGCTGCATCTTGGCTTGGTCTTCGATGACCAGCCAATAAACCTGTTGCTTGTTGCTGCCGGTAGGAGCATAACGAGCTATATCGATCAATTCCTCCAGCTGTTGACGGCTCAAGGCCTTTTTCTTAAAGGTGCGGGTAGAACGACGGGTCCTCAAAAAGTGATCTATCTGGTTTTGGTCGGGGAGGATATCAGGGTTTACGGCCGCAAGGCTTTCGGGATCGGTGCCCTCCCAACGCAAAGCTCCATGAGGACAAACGGCTACACAGTGACCACAGTGGATGCAAAATTCGTCAGCACGCTCTACTGCCGTTGGATAACTGTCTTTCTCGGAAAAAACAATCAGCTTACCTGGGCATTCGAGACCACAAATACGGTCGCGCTGACATTTGTCAGTATCAATTTCAATGAAGCTCATTTATAAAGTCCTTTCCTCATGTTTATAATCATTATAGTCTTAATTTTTAATAAGCAGGAATAATAACAATGCAACTAGGAAGGATTCCCGTTAGGGAAACCGAAAGGGTGAAAATACGCACTACAATGTCATTGGCTAGGGGGATCTGCATGGAAAAAATAGTTATCCGACAGTTAGTTCGGGATATGTCCCGTTATATTGACCAGTTGGTAGAGGTCAGCGGCTGGGTGCGCAGCAACCGCGACCAGAAGGCGTTCGGCTTTATTGCCCTTAATGATGGCACTCACTTTAACAGCATACAGGTGGTCTACGAGAAAGAAACCCTCGCTAATTTTGCCGAAGCCACTCGTTATCGGGCGGGTTCAGCCATCACGGTGCGGGGCGTAGTAGTGGCTACTCCCGAGGCTAAACAGCCTTTCGAAATAAAGGCCCAGCAGATTGTTCTGGAAGGAGATGCTCCCGAAGATTATCCTCTTCAACCCAAACGGCATAGCCGCGAATTCTTAAGAGAAGTAGCCCATTTGCGGCCACGTACCAATTTGTTTGCGGCGGTGTTTCGGGTGCGCTCGCTGGCGGCCTATGCGGTACACCAGTTTTTTCAGGAGCAGGGCTTTGTTTATGTGCACACTCCGCTGATAACGGCCAGTGATGCAGAAGGGGCCGGGGAAATGTTTCGGGTGACCACTCTAGATCATGCTCATCCCCCTCTGGATGAGAAGGGCGAAGTTGATTTCGGACAGGACTTCTTTGGTCGCCGCACCAATCTGACGGTCAGCGGTCAGTTGGAAGCTGAAGCCTATGCTCTGGCTTTTCGGGATGTCTATACATTCGGCCCCACCTTTCGGTCAGAGAATTCCAACACAGCCCGGCATGCGGCAGAGTTCTGGATGATCGAACCGGAGATCGCCTTTGCAGATTTGCAGGATGATATGCGCCTGGCGGAAGCTATGGTCAAGTATGTCATCAACTATGTGTTGGAAAATGCAGGGGAGGAAATAAATTTCTGCAGCCAATTCGTGGATAAGGGCCTCTTAGATAGGCTGCAGTCGATTGTTAGCCAGGAATTTGCACAGGTCACTTATGGGGAAGCGGTCAAGCTCTTGCAAGCATCGGCACAACCGTTCGAATATTCGGTGGAATGGGGCAGCGACTTACAGACGGAGCATGAGCGTTATTTAACTGAAAATGTGTATAAGCGGCCGGTTTTTGTGACGGACTATCCCCGTGATATTAAGGCATTCTACATGCGGCAGAATGATGACGGCCAAACGGTAGCGGCCATGGATTTACTGGTTCCTGGAGTAGGGGAACTGATTGGGGGCAGCCAACGTGAAGAGAGGCTGGATCGCCTGGAAGCCCGTATGGCGGAACTGGGTATGGCTAAAGATGATCTGTGGTGGTATCTGGAACTGCGCCAATACGGCGGAGTTAAGCATGCCGGGTTTGGCTTGGGCTTTGAGCGATTGATCATGTATTTGACCGGAGTTAGCAATATCCGCGATGTCATCCCTTTCCCCCGCACGGTCAAGTCGTGTGAGTTCTAATTCCAGATCTGGGTGGAGGATTACTCTGCTACTGCTCTTACACCACCTCTCCGGCTCCATTTGAAATCCTTTCGCCCGCCAGTGGGTACAATTAACCGCAGGATCATATATCTTCCGGGCGCATGATTGACCTTTCTTACCTGGCCCGTTGACCTCATCCAGATTAAACCCTCGAAATTTGTAGTTTTTTGATGAGTTAAGCGGTAGATAGGTCTATAATGTTAAGAATGATCTTTAAACTGAGGTGCTGAGATGATCGGACAGGGGCGGGGAATTTACCGCTACTATTTAGTAATTGTTCTGGCCATAACGTGGATGATAATTTATCTGCAGCGCACTAATATCGGCATGTTGCTGGTGGATAGCCGCTTTTTGGAGGACATGAATTTGCTGGGCCAGCCAGCCCAGCAAGGTCTTTTAATGACTGTTTTTCTATTGGCATATTCACTGGCCAATATATTATTGGTGCCGATAAGTAACCGTCTGGGTCCAAGGCGTACGATGATGTGGGGGATTGCAGCCGGCTCTATAGTAGTGATGCTGGGAGGCTGGGCCGCTACTTTTGCGGCTATCATTGTAGTTCGTATACTTTTGGGTATCACCCATGGTATTCAATATCCCAACCTTAGTGTCCTGGTAAAAAACTGGTTTCCCCCCAGTGAACGAGGTACGGCCAATTCTATATATGGAATGGGCGGATGCATAGGTCCTGCTCTGGCCTTACCTTTATATGGTTGGCTTATTCAGTCCTGGGGATGGGAATACAGCTTCTTTGTTCCCGCTGCTCTGGGACTGGTCTGTGTTATTCCTTTCCTGTTATACTGGGTTTCCGACCAGCCTGATAGTAATCCCCATACGTCTGATGCGGAAGTCAGATACATTAAATCAAATCAATGCAGTTCTGCGGATGCGGAGGACAGTGACGATAAATCTGCAGGAATCAGCCAGGTATTGAAAAATCAGTCTTTTTGGTGGTTGTGTATAGCTTACGCGGCATTTAATTGCAGTTGGTGGGGATTAATCACCTGGATACCTCAATATTTGGTACAAGCCCGTAATTTTGATATGTCCGGTATGACCAGTTATGTCACCATTGCTTATATAGTTGCCGTAGTCGGCGTTTTCACCGGCGGCAGACTTGTGGATCATGTACGTCGTAAAAGTATAGTGGGATTAGTGGCCTTGATAGGTGTGGCTCTGGCTACCTTTGGCATATCGGCCATCCCTTCCTCGATGGGGGCAGTGATCTGTATTGTTCTGGCGGTAGGGATCAATGAGTTTGTTTTTCCAACAGTATGGGCTATTTTACAAGGGTTAACCCCCGGCAGACTAATGGCGGCCGGGGCAGGGGTCATTAGCGGCGCTGCCAATTTGTTTTCGGCAGCAACTCCATTCATAATGGGATTATTAATTCAGATTACGGGAATATATACTAGTGGACTGATGTTTCTGGTAGTCATGGCTGTTCTGGGAGCATTGAGCTGTTTCGCTTTACTACGCCAAGGTCACTAGCCCAGAGATTATTTAAGAACATGCCTTTTGGTTTGTAATTAGTTACCAAGAACTAATGGCAGTAGTATAGTGTTTTGCGTGGAACCATTGGCCTGCACCCCTAAAAGAATTTACAGAAAATACAGAGTAAATCCACATTTTCCGCCTTGTTGACACCAGCCATTGGATTGACCAATAATGTAAGTAACCAAATGTTACGAAACGGAAAAGTCGGATTCGAAGTAAAGGAGCGATGTAAATTATGGCGTACGAGATGAGAATTGAGGACAATATCGTAATTTTCCAGTTTAAGAGCAACAAAGTCAACTCTATTCAATTGGAAACCTTGAAAGGCCTCGACCAAGCAATTGATCGGGTCAACAATGAAGAAGAACTGAAGGGTTTAATTATGGTAGGCACCGATCGCTATTTCTCGGGCGGTTTTGACCTCAACGAATTTGTAAGTTTCCAGGGATCTCAGGAGATCATTGATTGGTTTAAGGTAGAAGAAGAAGTTCTTTACAAACTATTTGTTTGCAGTAAGCCGGTTATTGCTGCTGTAAACGGTGCTGCTACTGCTGCCGGTATGATCGTAGCCTGTGCTGCTGATTACCGGATCGCCATGAATCATCCTAAGATCAAAGTCGGCATGACGGAGATCAAGCTGGGCATGTCGCTTACCCCGGCGGAAGCAGGATTGATGCGTTGGGGCTTGGATACGGAGAAGAACTACCGTGATATTATTTTCAAAGGCGAATTGATTCCCATTACCGAGGCAGTGGATAGGGGCATATTTGATGAACTGGCGGACACTCCTGAAGAGCTTATGGAAAAGGCCCAGGCTAAAGTAGTAGCCCTCATCGATACCCCGGGCCGGCCATTTATCGCGTTAAAGCAGGTTCATCGTGAGCATCATGCCAGCATCATTCGCAAGGGCATCGATGAAATGGATTGGAACAGTCTGGTGAAAGTCTTTACGGATGAAAAGGTCCTCGGCACCTTGAATATGGTCAAAGGAGCGCTGGGTATTTAAGTTAAGCCAAGCAAATCAACGGGTCTGGTCTTATGACCAGACCTGTTTTTATGGCTATTTTTAAGGGAGCACAAATTTGGGATAATTCCGGGCAGTCGACTTTTTTCGGCAGAGCAAAAATTTAACATGGTATTAGCTGTCGAAATAGAGGAAAATAGAAGCGAAACGCGAAACTATTGTCTCGATTAGGATGGTTTTGATTCTATATAAAAGGAGAATGTACCGGATGATAATGAGATCCATTTCTAAACTTTATTTCCGGCTTAGCGGGTGGAAGCTGGAAGGGGGCCTTGATCCCAAAATTAGGAAGTGCATTATGGTTGGTGCACCTCATACCAGTAATTTTGATTTTGGTTATTCCCGGGCCGCCTTGTACATGATGAAGCGCCGGATGAAATATTTGGTGAAGCAGGAACTGATGAAGATGCCTTGGGGATTATTATTCATGGCTACCGGGGGAATCAGCGTCAAGCGCGATAAATCAGATAATTTGGTAAGCCAGATGGTGGAATTGTTTAATCGATCCGAGGAATTGGTGATTTTATTAGCACCCGAGGGAAGTCGTAAACTGAAAGGTAAATGGAAGACTGGCTTTTATCATGCAGCGCTAGAGGCTAAAGTCCCCATCGTATTGAGTTCGCTGGATTATAAGAAGAAGATAGCTCATGTGGGACCGGCTTTTCACCCCAGCGGAGATTATCTGCGAGATATGCAACAGGTAATCGAGTATTATAAGAACATTACGCCTCGCTTCCCGGAAAAGTTTGCACTAAATATTATTTAATCAGTTGAAACCGGTTCTCTTCGGAGGACCGGTTTTTTTGACTGGAGAAGCCTGAAGTGGTAGAATATTTTGATGTGTTACCGAAAGCGTTATCTCCCTGGCATTTAAAAACATGATGTAAATAGCTGCTAAATGGTAATGATAAAATCAAACAGGAAAAAGGAGAAACAATTATTTGACCACTTTTCAAGAATTATGTTTATCTGAAGCAATTTCGCGTGCGGTAAGCCAAATGGGGTTTGAAGAACCAACACCCATTCAGGCTATGACCATACCTCTGGTAATGCAGGGGCGGGATGTGATTGGAAGAGCCCAAACGGGTACGGGTAAGACAGCGGCCTTTGGTATTCCTCTGGCTGAACAGTGTGATCCTGAGCTAGAATCGATCCAAGCACTGGTAGTTACCCCCACCCGCGAACTGGCCATGCAGGTGGCAGAGGAATTGAACCGCATTGGACAATATAAACGCATTCGCAGCCTGCCTCTCTACGGTGGCCAGGAAATCACCAGACAGATCAAGGCCCTGAAACAAAGACCGGCCATCATTGTCGGAACACCGGGAAGGCTGCTGGATCATATACGCCGCCGCACTATTCGTCTGGAACAAGTTCAGATGGTGGTTTTAGACGAAGCTGACGAGATGCTGAATATGGGCTTCAAAGAAGACATTGAAGCTATTCTGGCCAAGACTCCGACTTCCCGGCAAAATTTGTTGTTCTCAGCGACCATGCCAGTTAATATTCAAAATTTGGCCCGTTCATTCATGCATGATCCGCAGCTAGTCCAAACCAATCCTCGGGAAGTTACCGTAGCTAGCATTGAGCAGGAATATATTGAAGTTGATGAGAATCAAAAAATGGATGTGCTGTGCCGTTTGCTGGATGTACAAAGCCCGGAAGCGGCTATCGTATTTGCCCGGACTAAACGTCGAGTTGATGAAGTCACAGAAGCACTAAGCTCCCGAGGATATTCAGCCGATGGGATCCACGGAGATATGACCCAGAGCAATCGGGATATGGTTATGAACAAATTCAAATCAGGCGTGAGCGAGGTTCTGGTAGCCACTGATGTAGCCAGCCGGGGCCTTGATATTACTGGAGTTACCCATATCTTTAATCTGGATATACCTCAGGACGCCGAGAGTTATGTACATCGTATCGGCAGAACCGGACGTGCTGGAGAAAAAGGTCGGGCGGTGACTCTGGTAACCCCTCGCGAATTAAGGCATCTGGGTTATATCCAGGAGCGCACCCGGCAAGAGGTGACACGCCTACCCATTCCCAGTGTTGATGATGTCAAAATTGGTTTACGGAAAGCGGCCATAGAGAATTTGCTGGCGGCTGCCTCCCTGGAGAATATTGCAGCTTATCGAAGTCTGGCCGAAAACCTGCTGGAGGAACACGATCCAGTTACCTTAGTGGCTGCTGCCCTGAAGGTAATGACTCGGGAACCAGACCAAACGCCTCTGCATAATCTCACCATGGCACCGCCCATTATTGTTAAGGGAAATTATACCGCCCGCCCGAAAAGGAATTCTCCCAAAGGAAGACCAAATCAACCCAGGAACGACCACAAGCATCGGCGTCCTAAGGCTTACTAAGTAAACCAAAACTTTCATAATTGTCGATTAACGCAAATAACGGAGCGGGCTTTAAGGCCCGCTCAGGGTGTCGAAAAAGTCGACACCCTGCCAGAGCGAGCAAAAAAGGATAAGAGCAAGGCAACTGGAAAGCCGTGATTGAGGCGTACTTAAGGTACGTCGATTGAACGGTCTTTCCGAGTTAACGCAGCTATTAGCCTTTTTTGACGGTCTGAGCGGGCTTTAAGGCCCGCTTAATTATTATTGGCAGGAAATAGGGAAGTGCCCGAGAAAATAGGCAAACCAAAAGCGCTTTCCAGACGATCAAATCCAGAAAGCGCTTCTTGAAGACTGATTTACCCAAAGGGTACTAATATGGGAGATTAATTTTTATAGGCTTCGGGCAACCAGCTGTTAACCACTTCCTGGTTCTCTTCCACCCACTGGCGGGCCGCGTCGGCACTGTCCATCTCTTCAGCTAAGGCCATGGCAGAACCGATCTGTTCGGAAGTCCAATGGAAATTATCGCACAGCTCGTATACTTCCGGCATATCCTCTTTCAGTCCCAATCTGACCATAGTGTTGATGGTCTCGGTTTCTCCGTAGACTGTTTTAGGATCGTCCAGGAATTTGAGATCCCAACGGGCAAACTTCCAATGGGGAGTCCATCCGGCAACAGCCACCCATTCGTCATTATCGATAGCGTTTTTCAAAGATGCCACCATAGTAGCATCGGTTCCTTCAATCAAATCCAGCTCCAGATCATATTCATCCAAGGCAATTACACTGGCTTTCATAAGTCCAGCCCCGGGGTCGATACCGATAATCTCCCCGCCGAATTTATCTTTATTAGCATTGAGATCTTCAATGGAATCAATATCAACGTATGCAGGAACAACCAAACCAATTCTGGCACTGTCATTATTGGGCCCCAGATCTTCGATCCTATCGCCAATCTGCTCTACATAATCAGCGTGGGTAACCGGTAACCAGGCGGTGAACATGGCGTCACCTTCATTACTGGCCAGTCCTTCATACATAGCTCCAGCGGCTACTGAGGTAACCTCCACATCATAGCCCATTACATTTTCCAGGATATCAGCCATTACATGGGTAGAAGCTCTGGCACAGGCCCATTCCACATATAACAATCTAACTGAACCTTTACTGGCGGTATCTGAACCTCCATTGGAATCAGTAGACGTTCCACCACATCCGGTGGCAAACAAAGTCATGGTCAACAAGGCGATCAAGGCAATTAATTTGTTAGTCTTTCTTAACATTGATTAAAAATCCTCCCCTTTACTATTTGGCACTAGGCTTTGCCCAGGTTTTGAGTGATACGATCAAGTATTATGGCAATAATAACGATAGCTACTCCGGCTTCGAAACCCATGCCCATTTTCAGTTGCTGTATAGCCGTCCAAACAACACCTCCCAATCCTTTAGCACCAATCATGGCGGCTATGACGACCATAGAAAGTGACAACATAATACACTGGTTTATTCCTGCCAGTATGGTCGATCTGGCTAAAGGCAATTCAATCTTAAACAGCATTTGGAAAAAGGTTGATCCAAACGACTTGCCTAATTCCACCAGCTCTTCAGGAACCTGTTTTATACCCAGAGCAGTTAGCCGTATGATCGGCGGCATAGCAAAAATGAGGGTGGTTATTACGGCGGGAACAACTCCTAGTCCGAAGAAAGGAATAGCAGGCAAAAGATAAACAAATGCCGGCAGTGTTTGCATAAAGTCCAGTATAGGAGTTATTATGCGATGAGCAGTCTGGTTTTTAGCTGATAATATGCCCAAGGGTATGCCAATTACCATACACAGAGATACGGCACCAATAACCATAGCGATGGTCTGCATGGTTTCATCCCATAACTGAATGTTGTAAATAAAAGCCAGTCCTACCAAACTGAACAAGGCAATTTTTTTACCGGCTAACCACCAGGCCAGTAAAGCCACTATAATGATGATCAATTCGGGCGGAACAGCTATCAGAAAATCCTGTAAGCCAACTACCAGCCCTTTTAAGAAAGCTGATATAGCTCTAGTGGTATCCTGATAATTCACAGTTGCCCAGTCGAGGGCCACATCAGTCCATTTAGCTAGTGGTATTTTGGGTATACTATTCATCCCAATCCCTCCTGTCTCCGGCCAATCCTGCTATTACCGAGCCCCTTACTAATATTCCTTTGAGGTTTCTTTCCTCATCAACTACTGCCATGGGGATCTTGGTATAAGCCATTACATCCAGTAACTCGGCTAAAGGAGTGTCGGGAAGAGCAGTAGGGACGTCGTTTTGGATGATCCCATCTAATTCCCGCTGGCCTTTTTCAGCCAGCTCAGCGGCATCCTCGGCCCGTACATAACCTATCAAGATTCCCTCCCGGTTGACCACGAAAACCGAAGAGATCCCGTACTTCTCCATAATCCGAAGAGCCGCTCGGGGGCCATCTTTGGGATATACTATCACCCGTGGCTTGACCATGACCGCAGATGCATTCAAGGCTTTAGAACGATTAACATTTTCCACGAAACGGGCCACATAGGCAGAAGCAGGGGAAAGCAGAATATCTTCGGGCTCGCCCATTTGCACAATACGGGCATCCTTCATTAAGGCTATGCGATCCCCAATCTTTAGGGCCTCATCTAAATCATGCGTAATAAATATTATGGTCTTGTGTAGCTTCTTTTGAATTTCCAACAACTCGTCCTGCATATCCTGGCGGATGAGAGGATCCAGGGCGCTAAAAGGTTCATCCATTAAAAGTATGTCAGGATTGGTCGCTAAAGCCCGGGCTATGCCTACCCTTTGCTGCATACCGCCCGACAGGTTGTTGGGATAATAATCTTCCCAACCTTTTAATCCCACCAGGTTTAAGGCCTCCTTAGCCTGGCTCATGCGGACGTTCTTGGCAGTTCCCTGCACTTCCAGCCCATAGCCGACATTGTCGAGAATAGTACGGTTAGGAAGCAGGGCAAAACGCTGAAAAACCATGCCCATTTTTTTACGGCGGATCTCAATCAATTCATGCGATGATATTTTGGTGAGATCCTGACCATCCAGATAAACATGTCCGGCAGTAGGTTTGATTAATTGGTTGATACACCTTAATAGAGTAGATTTACCGCTTCCGGAAAGACCCATAATTACAAAGCTTTCACCATCGTCTACCGAAAAGCTAGCATCTCTGACCCCTACCACCTGTTTGGTCTTAGCCCTTATCCGCTCGTTATCCTCACCCTTAAGTACCATTTCCAAAGCCTTGTCGGTATTATGGCCGTATATTTTGGTTAGATTAGATACTTTGAGTTTTTCCAATAGAAATCAATCCTTTGTCTTTAAAATAAGTTAGCATTCGAAAGTTTCTATAACGAAGCAAACGCAAGCAAGCAAGTAGTATTATTGGCAACTTTCACACATTTAGTCACCAATTAGTTTAGTTAATTAAAACTATTTAGAGAGAATAGAAAAGGGATGAAACACCTTCGAAAAGATCAATTTGATCGCGGGAATAAAATGAAGGCATCAGTAATCCCCACTCCCTCCTTTTACCTGCCTACGAGGTTAGCTGTCGGGTTCGGGCCAAGGCGCCCTACCAGTATAACTGGATTCACCCCAATCTAATGGTTCCCCCGCTCCTGGAATTATCCAAGATTAAGCGTATGAGAATGGTTTACTGTAAGAACCAGTTAAAGTACTTAACACCTTATTCTATCGTAAACGAGGCCCTTATTCAAAAAGCAAATAAAGGGATGAGCCGAGATGGCAAGAGTCTGAGAGTGCCCCCGCGATTTCATGCATGATTTCCTTAAACATCATCCCCAAAAGCATTGAATTTGGGCGTTTCCTGCCAGGTTAATGTCCTATCCAGCGTTTGGGGAAAAAACAAAAGCCTGTTGATCATTGAGTCTGATCAACAGGCCTAAGGGCAATCTTTTAGGCTGATTTATTCGCAGGAAGTGCAGGAGGAACATCCTCCGCCGGCCTGTTCCACCCAGGGGATAATGCGGAACATGGAACGATCCCCTTGTTTAACAGACTCCAAGGTAAATCCCTGATTGGTATCTAAAAGTGATTGGCTAACTATAAACTGAATTCCGTTCACAATCTGTACCTGGTCAAGGTCGCCTGGTTCATCCAGAACCAGATAATAAGAAGCTCCACCTCAACCAATATTCATATGGATGCGGAGGCTGGTTTCTTTGATTCCCTGAGCGGTCAGAGCTTGTTTGATGTCTTCAATTACATTGTCAGCAGCATTAATTAATTTCATAACTATCACCTCTTAATTGCAAGTGAGGGATTATTACCCCCTGGGGGTATTATAAATGATAAGCATTGTCCAGGCAATAGAAAATAGC
>LSQX01143352.1_pt1 | contig 12123 bp, 11 predicted proteins | sample 654561 | NCBI WGS metagenome assembly LSQX01 (sample SAMN04489861, study PRJNA283612) | anaerobic digester metagenome | isolation source: 4 biogas reactors fed with cattle manure at either 37C or 55C with and... | place: Denmark: Kongens Lyngby | collected 2014 | reverse complement strand
CTCTGTTCAGTCTCTGGGGGTGATGGTTCCGGCTGACTATGGGGGGCCTGCGTCTCAACCGGGGGGGTGATTGCGGGTTTTTCGTCGTATCCTGGTTTTATCTGGGTGAACCAATCGAAAAATGCCCGCACAGGGTTTTTTTCGGCAAATTTGAGTGGTTCGGCTGAGTCGCCTGGTTTTGCCGCCGTATCGGCTAGCGGACCGACATCTACACTCTCTTCTCTCTGGAGAGGTGATAGTTCCGGATGTTCGTTCACCTCATCGGCAGTCTCCGGGATCGTATCTCTTTGCACATCCACTTCCAGAGTGAGCGAGTCTGTATCTTCACCCTTTGCCGTGGCCTCTTCCCTGCCCATCCCCAGCGTCCCGGGTTGTGCAAGAAGGCTCCTGACCGCTGCTATCAACTCACGTTCTTCATCATTACTGGGACTCATCCCCGGTACCCCCAACATCTATGTGTTTCTCAGCCTGAGGCTCATAGAACTCGACGATACGTCGTGCCCGCTCCCCGATGCGATCCGAGATCACGCACATGTAACGCCCGTTGAGCAATCGAAAACAGACTTTTCCCGCAGAATCCGTCACATCACTCGTCATCACGAGTTTTCCCTTCCTGATTGTGACATGGGCTCCGGCAAACGGCATACGGCCGTTGCGCACGATAAGGCAGAGCACCCCTATCCGTTGCCGGGTAAGTGTGCCGACTGTCGGGATATCGAGGCGACCGTTCTTCCTCAGGTGGCTTTTGTCAAAGACTCTGCACCTTGAGACCAGCGCATCGACAACAGGCGGCGCCACCCGGAAGAGTTCGAATTCCTCCTCTCCGGTCAGGCGCAGGGCGGCTGAATCACCAAAGAGCGTCCCCATCCTATCGATAAATATGGCGCCATCTGGCTCGCCCTCGGTGAGAAACAGGTAAAATACCTGTTTTTCATCTTTTGAAACTCCTATTCCGGTCAGGGGATCACTGTGACGATTGTAATGCAGTAACTCATCAAGACTGAAGCATCCTTCGTTCGCCGACTGTCGAAGGACTTCGTCCATTAGGTCGTTTATGTCCATGTAGATCTTCAGGTACGTTGCTCTGTAGTTTCCATGCCGGAAAGGGGTTTTTTACCCCCTATCACAATATATCACATCAGTATGCTATTATTAATACCTTGTGATAGTGGAATCTGGATTTTAACAAATATTCTCTGGAATAGGGCGTATTTGGGTATCAATAAAGGGCTATTTGTTCCTGGACACCTCTTGTGAGTATTTGCCCTGTGGGCTGCTGTCGGAGGGACGGAGTTCCTGAATCGTTCCAGTCGCCGATGAATGTCCGTTCTGGACTGGATCAACCGGGAGAATATATCAAAACGGCCATGATCCCCTGCAAGGAATGATCGCCAGAAATAAGAGAGGTCAGGCAAATAGAGTACCCGCCCATGATTCTTTCGCCCGTGGTAAGTGTCCCTCTCATGATTGCAGCGACGGCAATAGGGATCACGCTCATATATGCATCCATCCTGGACGCAAAAGAACGGCGGGTGCCCCACAAAACATGGCGGCCTGCACTTGTGATCGCGATTCCAGCGGCCATATGGGTGTATGGATTGACCATTCTTGCAGACTGGCAGGCAGCAGCGGCGTACCTTATTCTGGTTGTGGTCTTCTGTGGATTTTTTTACTTCTTCCAGGCTGCAAATCTCTTTGGGGGAGCGGATGCGTATGCCCTCATCATCATAACCGCGTGCATCCCATTTTACCCGTTTGAGCCATATCTCGGCGCATCGCCTCTTGGTTTCTTCCCATTTAGCGTATTGACGAACGCTGTGCTCATCAACATCGTAGCACCCCTTGCAATCTTCGCAAAGAACATCGTGGAAGGGAACCGGGCGCCGTTGCCCTGCCTCTTCTTCGGGTTTCCCGTTGACGGGAGATCGATCCAGAACGAGTTCGGTTTCGTTATGGAGGATATCGAGGAGGGAGAGGATGGCAGGCTGGCCAGGCGGTTCGTCGGATTTACAGAATCGCTCGGGCGTATCGTGCGGGGGGAACGGCGGCTCTACACAAAAGATCTCAGGCTGCACCCGGAAGACTACGAGAGGGAGCTTGCCCTCTATCAGAAGGCCGGCAGGGTCTGGATATCCTACGGTATTCCATTCATCATACCGATCACAGCGGGATTCCTGACTGCATTGTTCATGGGAGATATTCTCTTTGTAATCATGAAGGCTATAGCGGGAATGTGAACAGATATGGAGATACGGTTCAAGGACGGATTGGTGCCTGTCGTTGTGCAGGAGAAGAAGACACGTGATGTCCTGATGCTCGCCTACGCAAACGCAGAGGCGTTGGAACTCACCAGGACCACCGGATATGCGCACTATTACAGCAGGAGCAGACAGAAGATCTGGAAGAAAGGAGAGGAAAGCGGACATTTCCAGAAAATCTGCCGCATTCTTGTCGACTGCGACGAAGACGCCGCTCTCTACGAGGTGGAGCAGATCGGCGCTGCCTGCCATACCGGTCATATCTCGTGTTTCTACCGAACGGTCGATGGAGAGGAGATTGCTGGAACGGTCTTCGATCCGGAGAAGGTATACGCTAATAAGGGTGAATGACCTCATAACTATGGTGATTTTTTATGAAAATTGTACCCGATACAAGCGTCGTGATAGACGGGCGCATAACATCGCTGATAAAAACAGGCGAATATAAGGGCGCAACAATAATCATACCGGAAGCCGTCGTCGCCGAGCTGGAGGCCCAGGCGAATCAGGGACGAGAGATAGGGTTTTCCGGTCTGACCGAACTCCAGGAACTCTTCCAGATGTCGGGCGAGGGTATCATCGAGCTCCGGTTTACCGGAGAACGCCCGAGCCTTGACCAGGTGAAACTTTCCAGTGGAGGCGAGATCGATGCTCTTATCCGGAACGTTGCGATCGACCACGATGCACGGTTCATCACGAGCGATCTCGTGCAGGCGGAAGTGGCGAAGGCGAAAGGGCTTGATGTCACCTATCTGCGGCCACAGATCGGCGACTTTTCACCGCTTGCGATCGACCAGTACCTCGATGAGGATACCGTAGCGATCACGCTCAAGGAGCGGGCTCCACCTGTGGCAAAGATCGGCCAGTTCCAGGATACTCGTCTTGTGACCCTCCGGGACGCACCGATGGCCGAGTACGAACTCAAGGCCATGGCGCAGGAACTCCTTGAGCGGGCGAAACGCGATCCTGATGGTTTCATCGAGCTCGAGAAACGGGGTATAACAGTCGTCCAGATCGGATCGCTCCGGATATCGATTGCCCGGCGGCCGTTCGCGGACGGGATGGAGATCACGGTCGTTCGGCCGCTCGTCGACCTCGAACTCGACGATTACAGCATGGCGCCGGAGATCAAGAAGCGGATCCTCGGGAACCGCTGCGGCCTCCTTATCGCGGGACCCCCGGGATCGGGGAAGACCACCCTTGCCCAGGGTCTTGCGACGTTCCTTGCCGATAACAACTTCGTTGTGAAGACGATGGAGGCGCCGCGCGACCTGCAGGTGCCCGATCACATCACCCAGTATACGGCGCTCGAGGGGAGCATGGCAAACACCGCCGAGGCCCTCCTGCTCGTCAGGCCCGACTACGTGATCTTTGACGAACTCCGCAAAAACGAGGACTTCAACGTCTATGCGGATATGCGCCTTGCCGGGATGAACATGGTCGGCGTGGTGCACGCGATGGAGGTGCAGGACTGCCTCAGGCGGTTCTGCAACCGCGTGGACTACAGCATCCTGCCGCAGATCGTCAACACCATCATCTACGTCGCCCAGGGCACGATCGCAAAGATTTACGACCTCGATATGACGATCAAGGCTCCTGAGGGGATGCCTGGCGATGCACATATCCGGCCGGTGATCGTCGTTCGCGAGCATGCCCGGCAGGAGCCTGAGTTCGAGATCTTCCGTTACGAGGGAGAGACTCTGGTGATGCCGATCGCCTCGAAGGAGAACGATGGAGAGGTCGCCGTTGCACCCCCTGAACCGATTGCCGGCGCACCGGCAGCAGCAAAACCCGGGGAAAATGTCTCCTGGAAAGTCGCAGAGAAGGAGGTCCAGCGCGAGATCGGGCGGTATACGAGCGGCCCGGTCGAGGCCAGGATCATCAGCGACAACAAGGCCGTCGTCTACATCGACGACAGAGACGTCCCGGCAGCGATCGGGAAGGGCGGCAAGAACGTTCTTGCGATTGTGAACAAACTGGGCATCGGGATCGATATCCGGCCGAGGAGCGAACTCGAGGCACAGAAACCTGTCGAGGAGGAGATGCACCTTGCCGGCGGTATCAAGATCCGTCTCGACAAGAAACAGCTGACGATCGTCTCCCTCGAGAACAAAGGCAAGATCGTGGATGTCTTCGCCGGGAAAGAGTATCTCTTCACGGCAACGGTGAACGAGGAGGGTGATATCCTTCTTGCGAAGAACAGCACGATCGCCCAGGAGATGATCAAGCGCTACAACGAGGGCGAGGCGCTCCGTCTGCGCCCGGTATGATTGGGGTATGAAGAACCAGAATCCGGAGGCTTAGAGTGAGCGGATTAGATATGCAGGACAACGAACGGGAATGTATCGCCCGATGGGAGCAGGCCTTTGAGGCCGATCCGGCAGAGAAGGAGAAGTATTACCTGACCGTGGCGTACCCCTATCCAAGTGGGGCGATGCATGTCGGGCACGGGAGGACGTATATCGTCCCGGATGTTCTCGCCCGGTACCAGAGGATGAAGGGCAAACAGGTTCTCTTCCCGATGGCGTTCCACGTCACCGGCACCCCGGTCATCGGGATATCGAAGAGGATTGCGAATGGCGATACGGCGACGATCGGGCTCTACCGTGACCTTTACCGGGTGCCGCAGGACATCCTCGACCGGTTCATCGACCCGATGGAGATCGTCCGGTACTTCTCGGAGGAGTATCGGCGCGCGATGCAGAAGTGCGGGCTCTCGATCGACTGGCGCCGCCGGTTCATCACCGTCGATCCCCAGTACTCGAAGTTCATCGAGTGGCAGTATAAACGTCTCCATGAGGCGGGGCATGTCGTCAGGGGAGCCCACCCGGTCAAATACTGTCTGCAGTGTGAGAACCCGGTCGGCGACCATGACCTTCTCGAAGGGGATAAGGCAGAGATCATCAAGTTCACCCTGGTGGCCTTCTCCTTTGGCGATGCAAAGATCCCGTGCGCAACCCTCCGGCCCGAGACGATCTATGGCGTGACGAATCTCTGGGTGAACCCGGCCGTCACCTACGTGCGGGCGATGGTCGACGGTGAGGAGTGGATCCTGAGCCAGGAAGCGGCCGGGAAACTCAGCCTCCAGGATCACGCCGTCACCGTGACCGCGGAGATCCCTGGAACAGCGCTGATCGACCGGACGGTCGCACACCCGCTCTCCGGTGACATTCCCATCCTCCCGGCCTCGTTCGTCGACCCGGATATGGGAACCGGGATTGTGATGAGCGTTCCCGCCCACGCTCCCTTCGACTACATCGCTCTCCGCGACCTGCAGCAGCAGGGGATGTATACGTCCATCCAGCCGATCCCGCTCATCACCGTCGAGGGGTACGGCGAGATCCCGGCAAAAGATGCGGTCGAACGCGCAGGTATCCTCGACCAGAACGACCCCGGGATGGAGGCGCTCACCCAGGAGATTTACAGCGCAGAGTTCTCCCGCGGGAAGGTCTTTCCGAAGTACGGCGGGAAACCAGTGCGGGAGGCCAGGGATGACGTTGCGGCGCTGATGATGGAGCGCTACGGCTCGATCCCGATGTATGAGTTCGACAACCGCCAGGTGATCTGCCGGTGCGGAGGGAGGGTCTTTGTGAAGATCCTCCATGACCAGTGGTTCCTTGAGTACAGCGACCCGTGCTGGAAGGAGCAGGTGAAGACCCAGCTCGACCGGATGGCGCTCGTCCCCCCCGAGGTCCAGACCGAGTTCGTCCGGACGGTCGACTGGCTGAAGGACTGGGCATGCACGCGACGGGTGGGGCTCGGCACGAAACTTCCCTGGGATCCTGCCTGGATCATTGAACCGCTCTCGGACTCGACGATCTATATGGCCTACTACACGATCGCCCACCACCTGAAGGCGATCCCGCCGGAGAAACTGACTCCGGAGGTCTTTGAGTATATCTTCATGGGCGAGGGGAACCCCGCCACGATCGATCGCGAGACACTTGACCGGATCCGGAGCGAGTTCCTCTACTGGTACCCTTACGATTACCGGTTCTCGGCAAAGGACCTCATATCAAACCACCTCACCTTCCAGCTCTTCCACCATCGGGCAATCTTCCCGCCGGAACTGCAGCCGCAGGGCATGGTGGTCTTCGGTATGGGTCTCCTGAACGGTGCGAAGATGTCATCGAGCAAGGGCAACGTCTTCCTGCTCGAGGATGCCGTCGAGGCGTTCGGCGCCGATACAGTCCGGATGTTCCTCGTCGGGAGTGCGGAGCCCTGGCAGGACTTTGACTGGAGGAACGAGCTCGTCTCTTCAACGAAGAGGCAGATCGAGCGGTTCTGGAACACCGTTACGGATGCAAAAGGTGCTGTCGGCGCTTACGGCATCGATGCCTGGCTCACGAGCAGGCTCCAGCAGCGTGTCAGGAACACCACTGCAGCACTGGATGGGTTCCAGACCCGGCAGGCGCTGCAGGAAGCGTTCTTCGGCGTGGAGGCCGACCTGAAATGGTACCGCCGCCGCCTGCCTGAGGGTGCGAGCGGCGGGGCGGTTATGCAGGATCTTTGCCGCACATGGGTGCGCCTGCTTGCCCCATTCATCCCGTTCACCTGTGAAGCGCTCTGGAAGGATATCGGCGGGGAGGGCATGGTCTCTCTTGCCCTCTGGCCCGAGGTGGACGACGCACAGGTCAGCCCGGAGATCGAGCTCGCCGAGGAGCTCCTCGCCCGGACGGTCGAGGATATCGAATCGATCATGAAGCTCATCCCGATAGAGCCGAAGTCGATCAGCCTCTTCGTTGCACCGGCATGGAAGCATGAGGCGTTCCGGATCATCGCGGCATCAGCCGATAAGACACGGGTGATGCGAGAGATCATGCAGAACGAGGAGATGCGCAAACGCGGCCGCGAGGCGACGGATGCAGCAAAACAGGTGACAAAACAGATCCTGAAACTCCCTCCCGACCTCGTGAAGCAGCTTGCGGCCTCTGCACCCGATGAGCAGGCAGTTCTTGAGGGTGCACGGGCGTTCCTGGAGCACGAGTTCGGCGTGCCGGTGAAGATCCAGGGCGCTGAGACGAGCATGCACCCGAAGGCCTCGGGTGCTCTGCCGTTCAAGCCGGCGATAGTGATCGAGTAAGATACCTGCATTTTTCCTTTTTTTTGCATCCATTTGGTCTCAGATTCACTTTCGCCCGGCAGGGAGCAGGCATATATCCAGTCCGGGAAACATGATTGCGTTGGCGCCTATCCTGCAGGAGACGGGATTCAGGAACTGATATGCTGTGTGGAAGAGATGATCGAGTCGAAGTTCTTCGGCTGCGTGAGCGACAACCGGTTCTTCGTCAAGATCACTGAACCGGGAGAGGTGTTCATGCCGGGCGGCTCTCCTTGAACCCTGCCCGACTCCACAAAAACATGATGGAAAAAAGAGATTCGATGATCGGGCAAGGGGATATTCCTGCTGGAAGAATACCCCGGTTATTTGCCCTTTACGGCCTGTTGCGCCTTCTTTGCCCGCTCTTTTGCCGTATACCCGGTCACCTGCAGGAGGTAGTTTCGGAACCGGCGGTTGGTGTCGATGATCGTCTCGTCGTCGACGGTCTTGTCCGTCTCGGTATCGACGACCAGGGTTTTGTCGCCCGCACCCAGCCAGACCTCAAGGCGCAGGAGCGCTCCGTAGGAGATGATGTAGTGTCCGTCATCTGCCGCACGGGGTTCGATCTCGAACTGGTCGCGGAGGCCCTGGATCATGGTTTCTTTGAGTTGTTTTGTGTATCCGCGCTTGATCTGGTATTCCTGCATAATATTTTTAAGGGACACCCAGCTATGTTAAACTAATCCAGAAATATGTGGTTGATCCCATGGATGATATAAAGGTTATATCCAGGGCGCTCGACGGCGCCGAAAAGACAGTCCTGATCGGTTTTCCCGGGAGCGGGCTCGTCGGGAGTATTGCCCTGCAATATCTCGTTGAACAGATGGAATTCGAACAGATCGGGGCGATCACGAGCAAGTACTTCCCGCCGGTCGCCCTCATGACAAGAGGTGTCATCAACGCTCCGGTGCGCCTCTACGAAAAAGAACACCTTGTTGCGATCATCTCTGACGTTCCCATTCACCCGGCGATCTGTTACGAGGTGGCAAACGGCATCATGGACTGGCTTACGAAGTTCGATGTCAGGGAGGTCGTCACGATTGCAGGGATCATCACAAACGAGCCGGAAAAGAGGGTGTTCGGGGTTGCGACCAGCAGCGAGACGCTGCAACGCATTGAAGAGCGGACGATCATCCTCCCGATGGGGAGCATCTCTGGTGTCGCGGCAAGCCTCCTCACTGAGTGTAAGACCCGGGGCATCCCCGGGATAGGGCTTCTTGGCGAGACGGTGAACACCCCCGATCCGCGGTCGTCCGCGGCCACAATCGAGGTCTTAAATCAGATCTACGACCTCAATCTGGATATCCAGCCACTCCTTGAGCAGGCGGTGGAGATCGAGGCGGCGATGTCGCAGATCGCCGAGCAGGTGCAGAAGACCGAGGTTCAACCACGGAGAGAACAGCTGCCGATGTACGGGTGATGAACTATGAAATGCGCAGCGTTAACCGGAATATCACCGTCAGTCATTGCTGAACTCAAGAGCGGCAGAGCACGCACCCTTGAACTGAATAGCGCGCACAACATCATCACGCTGACCGTGTCCTCTCCTGGTGAGTGTATCTTCATGACGTCGGTCAATGAGGAGGATCTCTCGCCTGGAGATACCGGGATCATGGTGGATCTCCTTGCGCTCACCATCAGCATGAGGCGGGTCGAGTTTGTCAACCCGCCCTTCGTCGAGGAGAGGGAACGGATGTCCGCCCGGATCAAGGTCCAGTTCCGGGGGACGACCATTGCCCGCGGCGTGGAAGATCGTAAATGGGGTGATCCGACCATCGTCGAGGTCATCAGGTCGGCGTGTTATCGGGCGGGGTGATACGCCACCCCCCATCATCTCTCCCGACCTCAAAGGGTTAATAACTCCATGCAACCAAAATGTATGGGTGCGCCAGAAGGGTCTGTGGCTTAGCCAGGACATAGCGCCGGGCTTCTAACCCGGATGCCGAGGGTTCGAATCCCTCCAGGCCCGTCGTTTTTGATATCCTGCCGTATGATGGATATGTCCGGGGTTCCAGTATTTTTCACCGACTGTTTTGCGGTTAGAGAACAACCGGCGGTTATATCACCATTCGTCGTCACACATTTCTGATGAGGTGCTCTCCGGGGGTTACACCTTGCGGGGTCCGGTGAAGAGGATTCCTGCATACGATGGTAGAGGGAACTGAATGAAGATAGAATCCGTGAAAACAGTCTATTTTTCGCCGACAAGGACGACGAAGGCGGTTGTCGAGGGCATCCTGCGTGGGCTGGGCCCGGTCGGCGTGGAGACGCTGGATGTCACCCGGCCGGATGCGAGAGTGGAGCCGCTCAGAACCACAGATCGAGATCTGCTCATCGTCGGTGTGCCGGTATATCGGGGCCGGGTGCCGGCGCTCCTGAACGGGTGGCTGCATGCGATCTCCGCGCAGGACGCCCCGGCGGTCCCTGTCGTCGTCTACGGCAACCGCATATATGGCGATGCGCTCATCGAGCTCGGCGATATCCTGACCGGGTGCGGGTGCAGACCGATCGCCGGCGCCGCATGTATAGGGGAGCACTCGTTCTCCTCCGACGAGATGCCGATAGCCGGGGGGCGGCCGGATGCAGCCGATCTGTACCACATAGAGGCGTTCGGGCGAAGGATACGGGAAAAACTCGATGCCGCCCCCTCAGCCGACCGGATAAGCGTCCCCACCCTCCCCGGGTGCCGCCAGTACCAGGAAACCCCTCAGGTTCCGGCCGAAGACTTCATCGCGGTCAGCGATGCGTGTACCCAATGTGGGATATGCGCAGAGGTCTGCCCGGTCAGCGCCATCGATCCGGAGGAGAGCAGCCTGACCGATGCAGGGGTATGCATCACCTGCTGTGCATGCATCAAGAGTTGCCCCGAGCATGCCCGGTCGATAATGCCCGGCCGTGTGAAGGATATGTCGCTGCACCTCTACACACTCTGCGGCGAGCGAAAGGAGCCGGAGTTCTTCCTGTAATGAGCAGGTTATCCGGAGGATACAACCATGAAACACCACCCGTTCTACGCGGTCCATCCCCTCTTTCCCGTCTACCCGGAGGACCCATCGCCGCACAAGAGGCGCTGGATTCTGGTCCGGGACAACTCCGTCCTCTTTCAGGGCGAACCTGCGCCCGGCACCGTTCTGATGCCCGACCCGCTCCCCGCCGGCCTTTCGTGCGGTGCGCCGGTCTACCTCGGGATCCGCGAGGGGGTCGCCTACTATGCCGCCGAAATCGCCGCCGGAGCCGTGCTCCCCGGCGGGTGGCAGCCCTCGCCCGTCCGGGAACTCTCCGGTAAGGTTCCGGACGACGATGCAGCCGCCGCCGCCTACGCCGTGCGGATCCTCGACTTCGACCGGTCGACCGCCTTCTGCGGCAGGTGCGGCGGAGCGACCCGTCCGCTCACGACCGAACGGGCCCGGGTCTGCACGGCCTGCAACCGCATCGTCTACCCCCGGATATCCCCCGCCATCATCGTGCTGATCAAGAGAGGGGAGGAGATCCTCCTCGCCCGTTCCCCCCGCTTCCCGGAGGGGCTCTTCTCGATCATCGCCGGTTTCAACGAGCCCGGCGAGAACCTGGAGCAGACCGTCCACCGCGAGGTCGCAGAGGAGGTCGGCATCACGGTCAGGAACCTGCGGTACCTCGGGAGCGAGCCCTGGCCGTTTCCCGACTCGCTCATGATCGGGTTCGTCGCGGATTACGCCGAAGGCGAGATCCGGATCGACAACCAGGAGATCGAGGCCGCCGACTGGTTCTCCCGCGAAACCCTGCCTCCCGTCCCGACAGGAGCGAGCATATCGCGGGCGCTGATCGAGGCCTGGCGCCGCCGGGAGATCTGAGACTTTCAAGGACTGGATAATTTCCCTTCGCGGCTTCGCGGAGAGCGCGCGAGATCGTATCATTATCTTCACCCATCAGCTCACGCGGAAGCACGCGAAGAGAGGCCGGTGGGTTGACCTCTTGAAGATCACCTCAATCGTTTTAGCGAAGTACTGGGCCCGGCCCCGATCGGAGTATTGATGCCGCCGGAAGGCCAACAACGCCCTATGCAGCACGAAACGGTCACGCTGGCCGGAAAGGAGGCCGACGGCTACGTCATATCCCTCGGCCCGGTGAACCTCGTGGCGGTGGTGACCGATACGGGCATGGTCGGTTGCGGCGCGTTCGATGTAGATGCGCTGGAGAAGTTCGGCTACCCCGCGGCGCGTGTCAAACCCGCAGGCGGCGCGTCATCGATCGAGACGATCGACGACCTCCTCCGCGGCGAGATCAAGGGGGCAAACCGGCATGCGGAGGAGCGCGGCGTTGCAGTCGGGATGACCGGCCGGGAGGCGCTTGAGCGGCTTTAGGGTCGCCCCGCCATCCCCCTATTTCTCCAGCCCTCTTCGCAGGTCTCCGCTCCGTCCCATAGATTCAAATACCCGGTGGTCTACAATGACCGCTCATGAGACGGGGACCCATCTCCACCGGGACGGCGACGGTTCTTGCCATCACCATCGCCGCCGTGATGACGATCGCCGTTGCCGCGGCTCTTCTCCCGCCCGGTGACGGGCCGGGGATTGCGGTCCCGGATCTCTCCTCCGCCTCTCCGGTGGAAGTCGTCGCCGGCCACAACGGAACGGCGGTGATCCGCGTCGCGATGGGAGCCGCGAACCTCACGGAGTGCCGGGTCTACCTCACCGACCCGGGAAGAGTGCTCCGCAACGTCGAGACCGCAGTCCTTTCGGATAGTGCGGACGGGCGAGCCGCATACATCTTCTACCTCCCCGCCGA
>LSQX01129762.1_pt4 | contig 12124 bp, 10 predicted proteins | sample 654561 | NCBI WGS metagenome assembly LSQX01 (sample SAMN04489861, study PRJNA283612) | anaerobic digester metagenome | isolation source: 4 biogas reactors fed with cattle manure at either 37C or 55C with and... | place: Denmark: Kongens Lyngby | collected 2014 | reverse complement strand
GAGTGATCCCATGCAGTGCACCGTCGTCTCGCAGCAGGAAGACCCGTTTTGCTTTGACCACGAAGGACTGACGGCCGTGGCGAGCGCCGCCGCGGTCGCGGAAGGGCTGCGCGCCTTCAAGGAACACCGGGTGATCGCGGTGGACCAGGACCAGGGGCTGCTCTGGGCCCAGGTCGAGGACGCGGATCGGGAGCTGCCCTGCACGGTCGAGGTGAGTGTGACCGAGCAGGCCCTGCAGCTTGCCTGCGACTGCGCCGACGGTGAAACGGTCTGCGCCCACATGGCGGCGGCGCTCTTTGCCTATGCCGAGCAGCAGGAGGCGAGCGGCCAGCTCTACTCGGCCGCGGACACGGCCATCCGCGAGCGGATCAAGCGCGGCCGCACCGAGGTGGCGGTCGAGCACCTGGACGGCACGCCCTGGTTCGGCCAGTGGCAGGCCGAGACCATCGGCGCGGACAACCCGTTTTCCGGGCGTTACCGGGTCACCATCCGCAGCCTCAAGCGGCGCGCCAACATCTGCACCTGCCCGGACTTCCAGGTCAACCAGCTCGGCACCTGCAAGCACATCGAGGCGGTTCTACACAAGATCGCCAAGCGCCCGGACTACAACACCATCAGCAAGCTGCCGCCGCCCATCCCCTACGTGTCACTGGCCTGGGACGTGGACGAGGCCCCGCAGATCCGCCTGCACCGCACCGCCTCGCCGGCACCCGAGTTGGAGGCGCTGCTCGCCGGGTATTTCGACCCGGCCGGCCGGTTCAGCGGCCGTCTGCCGGAGGACTTTTTCCGCTTTGCCGAGCTGGTCGTGGAGCGCACCGACCTCCACCTGGGCGACGATGCCCTGGATTTTGCCCGTCACCTGGCGGCCAGGGCCGCCCACCGGCTGCGCGCGGACGAGATCCGCAGCCGAATCCTCGCCACCGGCGGCCGTCTGCCCGGGGTGCGGACAACCCTCTATCCCTACCAGGGCTGGCTGCTGCGCCTCGCCTCCTGGGGCGCGGGCGGGGTGCTGGCCGATGACATGGGCCTGGGCAAGACGGTGCAGGTGCTGGCCCATCTGGTGTCGGAAAAGGCACGCGGAAAGCTGGATGAGCCGGCCCTGGTGGTGGCGCCCACCAGTCTGGTCGGCAATTGGCGCGACGAGGCCAAACGCTTCGCGCCGGACCTGGAGGTGCTGGTGCTGCATGGCGCCGACCGCGCCGCGCACTACGATTCGATCAGTGATGCCGACCTGGTCATCACCACCTACCCGTTGCTGCCGCGCGACCGTGACGATCTGTGCCGGCAGCGTTTCTCGCTGCTGATCATGGACGAGGCGCAGGCGATCAAGAACGCCCGCAGCCAGGCCGCGCAGGTGGTGCGCGAAATTCCCGCACAGCGGCGTCTGGCGATGACCGGCACGCCGCTGGAAAACCATCTGGGCGAGCTGTGGGCGCAATTCGATGCGGTCGAACCGGGCCTGCTCGGCAGCGAATCCAGCTTCACCCGCAACTACCGCACCCCAATTGAAAAGCACGGCGACACCGAGCGGCAGGAGCGCCTCAGCCGGCGCGTGGGCGCGCTGCTGCTGCGCCGCCGCAAGGAGGATGTGCTGACCGAACTGCCGCCCAAGACCGAGATCGTGCATTCGCTGGAACTGCTCGGCGCGCAGCGCCAGTTGTACGAAACCCTGCGTCTGGCGCAGCACGAACGGGTGCGCGAATCGATCCAGCAACGTGGCCTCGGGCAATCGGGCATCGTCGTCATCGATGCACTGCTGAAGCTGCGCCAGGCCTGTTGCGATCCGCGTCTGGTCAAGCTGGAGAGTGCGCGCAAGGTCAAGGACTCGGCCAAGCTCGATGCCCTGCTGGAGCTGATTGACGGCCTGCGCGAAGAAGGCCGGCGGATGCTGGTGTTTTCCCAGTTCACCCAGATGCTGGCGCTGATCGCGCAGGCGCTGGACAAGCGCAAGATCAAATATCTGAGCCTGACCGGCGACACGCCTTCCACTGCCCGTGCCGATCTGGTGCGCGAGTTCCAGGACGGCGACGTGCCGGTGTTCCTGATCAGCCTGAAGGCCGGCGGCGTCGGCCTCAACCTGACCGCCGCCGACGCGGTGATCCATTACGACCCGTGGTGGAACCCGGCAGTGGAATCACAGGCCACCGACCGCGCCCACCGCATGGGCCAGGACAAGCCGGTGTTCGTCTACAAGCTGATCTGCGCCGGCACTGTCGAGGAAAAGATCCAGGCGATGCAGGAACGCAAGGCGGAACTGGCGCGCGCCGTGCTCGAAGGCGGCAGTACCGCCGCGCTGCGCTTCGACGAAGCCGATCTGGCTGAACTGTTCGCACCACTCTGACGGGGCTCGCGGCAGAGCGCGCCCGAAACGCGGTCAACGCGGATCGACGGCTTCCACCCAAGGCTGGTGGCGTCGCCCGTGCACCAGTTCCACCTGGTAGCGACGATCCGGCTCGGCGGCCGGATGCGTGGCGTGCGTGCCGATCACCGGATGGAAGCGCGCCGGCACATGGATGCGGTCGATATCGATGCTGCGGATGATGCCGCTGTAGAACGGTGGTGCCGATTCCGGCTCGCGCATCACGGTCACCGCGACCACGCCGCTTGCGATCAGATATCGGCCAGGGTCCGGGTAGCGGATGCGCAGCGACTTGGGATCGGTGCCGGCATCGATGACGAACAGGCGGCTGCGCGTGTCGCGTTCGTCCAGCCAGTTGTGCTGCGCGGCCCGGAGGCGCTGGGCCAGCTCTTCGCGATAGGGACCACCGGCTGCGCCCGGCCCGCTTTCAAGCGCCTGATAGCTGTGCTGTGCACGCTCGAGTGCGGCCGCATGTGCCGCTCCATCGAATTCAAGCACCAGCCATGCCTGCCGTTGTGCCGTCTGGTGGCGCCACAGCTGCCAATCCGTGGGCGGAACATCGCCGAGGTCGAAACCCAGTTCGCGCAGACGGGCCGCATCCAGCCAGCGGGCTTGGCGCTGGTAGGGCAGGGCGTGGCTGCCGCCGCTGCTCTGATGCGCGGCGACGCGCCAGTTCAACTGCAGGGCCAGCGCGCTCTTTTCCCGCTCCAGCCCCCACTGGTAGGGCACGTGCAGTTCGCGTTCGGTCAGCCGCAGCCGGCTGTCTTCGGCGCTGCGGTTCCAGCCAACGCCGGCCAGGATGAGAGCATTCACCGCCAGGATCAGCGCGGCGCCGAGCCACAACAGTCGGCGGGCTGCCGTCGACAGTTTCATGTGCGCTCCTCCCGGCTCTGGCCTGCGGCCCGACGCAAACGCCCGAACACGAACAGCAACAGCACCGCCGTCAGCGCCAGCAGCGCGAAGAACAGGTACTTGGGCACCGCATCCCACCACCAGTCGAAGAAACGCGTGTAAAGGAAGATCGCGAAGAAGGTGACCCCGGTGTTGACCACCTCGCCCCAGCCGCGACGGATACCGAGCCAAATCGCCGCAGCACTGAACAGGAAGCCGGCGACCTGGTAAACATGCTGGATCACCCGGGTCGAGCCGGACAGATAACTGCCCCAGGCCCAGTTGGCCAGCAACAGCATCGGCAGCATCAGGCACAGCAGGCCGGCCACGCGCCAGGTCTGGGCGAAACCGGCGTGGCGGCTCTGATCGATGAACTGCGGTAGGCAGAACAACACGACCGCGGCCGGAAAGAAGTTCTCCGGCCGTTCACCGAATCCCAGCCAGTACATGCCGCCGAAGGTGCCGGTACGCGCCGCGATATACGCGGCAATGCACGCGATGCCGGCCACCAGCAACAGCCGCAGATCGCAGCTGTAGGCCAGCAGCAGGGCCAGTGCCGCCCACGGCAGCAGGGCCGTGTCCGAGGGCGCGAGGTTGAACAGCGTGCCGAGCAGGCTGATGTTGATCACGAAGCAGGCAAAAGCGACCAGCGCCGCCAGCTTGGTGAAGTAGCCGCTGGCATCGTGCTCGCGGATGAGCACACAGGCCAGCAGCGAACCCAGCGAGGCCGCCAGCAGCACGCCAACCTGCCAAGGCGTGGCCAGCAAGCCCCAGAATCGGTGGAACAGGAAATACACCGCCGCTGCCAACGCCACCGCGCCGAGGAAGGACACGATCCGCATGCCGAGCGAGAGGCGACGCGCGCCGGCGTCGTAGTCGATGTTGAATTGCCGTGCCAGCGTCGCCAGCAGCTGGCGATGGTGCACCGCGACCGCTTCGCGCCATGCTGGATCGGGCGCGGGCACGCCTTCGTCGGCCAGGCGGCGCAGTTCCTGATCGAAGCCGACGATCGCATCGGCACGCTGTTGTGCGCTGCTCCTGTTCATGCGGGAACTGTCTGCGGCCCGGGTTTCCATGTCGCGAGTATGCACGAGTGCCGGATTCATGCCGCATCGGACCAGCGCATCGCGCGAAGACCGCGAGCACGGGTTTTCAGGTCAGCGTGTTTGCACGCGCTTATCGTGATCGGTGTCCAATCGCTATGCTGTAGCGCCCGGCACTGTGCCGGCTGATCGAGTTGCCCTCATGTCCCGCTCCCTGCGTATCGCGCTTGCCCAGTTCGATTTCCCGGTTGGTGCGATCGCGGCCAATGCTGCGCGTATCGGCCGGATGATCGCGCAGGCGCGTGACGAATATTCCGCCGATGTGGTGCTGTTCCCCGAGCTGGCGCTGTGCGGTTATCCGCCTGAAGACCTGCTGCTGCGTCCGGCCTTTGTCGCGCAATGTGCACAGGCGATGCAGGCGCTGGCGCGGGAAGTGCACGGCATCGTGGCGCTGGTCGGCTGGCCAGAGCAGGATGGCGATGCGCTGTTCAACGCGGTCGCGGTGCTGCGTGATGGAAAGATCGAGGCCAGCGTGCGCAAGCGCGAACTGCCCAATTACGCGGTGTTCGACGAACGCCGCCACTTCAGCACCGATCCCGATCCGGCTGCCGGTGTATTCGAGGTCAGCGGCGTGCCGCTGGGCGTGCTGGTATGCGAAGACCTGTGGTATCCCGCGCCGCTGGCCGCCGCCGCGCAGCAGGGTGCGGCGCTGGTGCTGGTGGCCAACGCTTCGCCGTTCGAGCACGACAAACCGGCGCGACGCGATGCACTGCTGGCGCAGCGGACCGCGGAGAGCGGCGTGGCGCTGGCCTATCTGAATCTGGTCGGCGGGCAGGACGAACTGGTATTCGATGGGGGCTCGCTGCTGGCCGATGCCGATGGCCGGGTGCATCCGCCCGCCCGCGCCTTCGAGGAACACTGGCTGCTGGCCGATTTCGATGCCGCCACACGTCGCTTCACACCGGTGGCATGGCCGTCCGAATCCGACCGCAGCCGCGCGGCCCTGAGTTGGCGCGCGCTGGTGCGCGGCACTGCCGACTATGTGCGCAAGAACGGTTTTTCCCGCGTATTGCTGGGTTTGTCCGGCGGGGTGGATTCGGCCATGGTGCTGGCGATCGCGGTCGATGCGCTGGGAGCGGAGAACGTCACGGCGGTGCGTTTACCGTCGCGCTACACCAGCGGCCTGTCCAACGACCTGGCGGCCGAACAGGCCCACGCGCTCGGCGTCACCCTGCACACGCTGGCGATCGAGACGCCCTTCGCTGCCTATCTGGACACACTGGCGCCGCTGTTTGCCGGGCACGCGCCGGATGTCACCGAGGAGAACCTGCAAAGCCGCTGCCGCGGCGCGCTGATGATGGCGCTGGCCAACAAGTTCGGCGGGCTGCTGCTGACCACCGGCAACAAGAGCGAATACGCGGTCGGCTACGCGACGATCTACGGCGACATGTGCGGCGGCTACGCACCGATCAAGGATGTCTACAAGTCGGATGTGTTCGCGCTGTGCCGTTGGCGCAACACGCAGGGCGACGGCGAGCGGATTCCCGAAGCGGTGATCGCGCGCGCGCCCAGCGCGGAACTGCGTGAAGGCCAGACCGACCAGGATTCGCTGCCGCCCTACGAGGTGCTGGATGCGCTGCTGGAACGCCATATCGAAGGCGGCGCCGATGCCCAGGAGCTGATCGATGCCGGTTTCGATGCCGCCATCGTGCAGCGCGTGCTGCGGCTGGTGCGGCTGGGCGAATGGAAGCGCCGCCAGGGGGCGCCGGGCCCCAAGGTCAGCCGCCTGGCGTTCGGGCGTGAGCGGCGCTATCCGATCACATCGGGCTGGAGTTGAGCGGCCTCAGCCGTCGACTGCAGGAGTCCGAGACATGATCCGATCCGTATGGCCCTTCGTGGCAGTGCTCTGGCTTGCCGGCGGCGGTCCCGGGCTGACCCAGCGCGGAACGGCACAAACAGTACAAATTGCCGAGTGGCAATCTGCCGTGGACGGTGACGAGGGAAGGGCGCTCACTCTGATCGAAGCCGCCCGTGCCCGCACCCGGATCGGTGAGATTTACGACCCGGCCTATGTCGCCATCGCCTATCCGGGTGGCGATGTGCCGGACGACCGCGGGGTGTGCAGCGATGTGGTGATCCGCGCCTACCGCGCGATAGGCATCGATCTGCAGGTGCGTGTGCACGAGGATATGCGCGCCAATTTCGCGCATTATCCATCGCTGTGGGGGCTGACCCGCACCGATCGCAACATCGATCATCGGCGCGTGCCGAATCTGGAAACGTACTTCCAGCGGCAGGGCGCGGCATTGCCGGTATCACAGGGTGTGGCGGTATACCGGCCCGGCGATCTGGTGACGTGGCGGTTGCCCGGCAATTTGCCGCATATCGGCATCGTGTCCGACCGCATCACGCCCGGCGGGGTGCCGCTGATCCTGCACAATATCGGTGTCGGCACGGTGGAGGAGGACGTGCTGTTCGCCTGGCCGGTCACCGCGCATTTCCGCTACTTCCCCGCTGCCGCTGGCGAAGGCGGCGCGCGGCGTCGCTGATCAGTCTCCGGCCAGCAGTTCGATGTCGTCGGCGCTGCCCAGCTTCAGGTGCGCCTGGTGATAGTAGGGCCGGGTGCGCTCGTCGGTCTGATCCAGGAAGTAGACTTTTTCACGCGCCACCTTGCCGGTTACGCGTATCCGCTGACCGACGAAGTCCTCCGCGTCGCCGCCGACCAGGGCGCCGACCTTCGACCACAGCCCGCGCCGGACCACGATGGTCAGGCAGCTGGGGCTGCGGTAGTCGGCTTCCGAGTTCAGATACAGCTGCCGCCCGTCGCGGCCGGTGTTGCGCACCACGAACTCGAACTTGCCGGTAGCGGCAATCCCGGAGTTGATTGCATCACGCGCCACCTGGGCGACATCCTGCGTTGCGGATGCGGATTCAAGCGGGATATCGCTGGCCAGCGTCAAACCGGGCAATAGCAACAGCGCGGCGATACGTCCGATCAGGCCCGCCATCGTGTCAGCCGTGGCGTTCCAGTGCCGGCAGTGCGGCATCGGCGCGCAGGTCGTCGGCGTGGTAACTGCGCTTGTCAGAACCAAAGGGCGAGAGCTTGCGCCACCAGGCACGTTCGGCCGGCCAGTCGCCGCGCAGGTAGGGGTGGTCGGGGTAGTTCAGTTCCAGTACCCGGCGTGCGTCCACCGCCAATGTGTCCTGGCCCAGACGCTGATAGGCCTCGCTCATCACCGCCAGCGCATCGCTGGTGTAGATGCTCTGCGGGTAGTGTTCGATCACGTGCTTGCTGCGGTTGGCGGCGGCCACCCAGGCACGACGTTCCAGATAGAACACCGCCACGTTCATGTCGTGGCGCGCCATCTGGTTGCGCAGGTGCACCATCTTGGCGCGCGCATCGGCTGCGTAGCGGCTGTTGGGGTAGCGCTGGATCAGATCACCGAAGTCATTGAACGACTGCTGCAGCGAAACCTGCTCGCGCTGCGCTGGGTCCAGCCCGGCAAAGCGGATCAGCGCGCCGTCGTTGCGGTTGAAGTTCACCAGACCACGCAGGTAGTACATGTAGTCGATGTGCGGATGCGCCGGATAGGTGCGGATGAAACGATTGATCGCGGAGGTGGCGTCCTCGGGCTTGTTGCCCTTGTAGTAGGCGTAGGCCAGTTCGATCTGCGCCTGTTCGGTGTAGGGGCCGTAGGGGAAACGCGCGATCAGACGCTGGTAGTAGCGCTGCGCACGGGCCGCGTTTCCGACCTCCAATGAACCCTTGGCCTCGGCGTACAGGCCTTCCACGGGCAACGTTTCGAGTGGGTCCTGCCGGTTGAAACGGCCGCAGGATGCCAGCAGCAGGGCGAGCGTGAGGAAGATGGCGAGGCGGGCAATGCCGGTAATTCGGGTCATCGAAGGCTCTGTGATGCCGCGATCAACGCGGAGCGGCGCATAATAGCCGAAAGCAGGGAGTCGGCCCATTAAGAAGCTGTGAAGCCGCCGGCATCGTGCCGTGGGTTCAGATTCCCGCCCGCCCAGGATTGCCGTGACCCACGCCATGAATAAACCCGCTGAACCCGACATCGCGGCACGCCTCGCCCAGATCCCGCTGGATGCCGCCGGCCGCCGTATCGACCAGGTGCTGGCGGAACTGTTTCCCGAATTCTCCCGCTCGCGCCTGACAGCCTGGATCAAGGCCGGCGAGGTCCGGGTGGATGGTCGCACCCCGCGCCCACGCGATGCGGTGCGCGGCGGCGAAACGGTGGACATCCACGCCACACTGGAAACGCCAGCGGCGATGGTGGCGGAACCGATCGCGCTGTCGCTGCTGTACGAGGACGAGCACCTGCTGGTACTGAACAAGCCGGCCGGGCTGGTGGTGCACCCGGGCGCCGGCAACCACCAGGGCACGCTGGTCAACGCCTTGCTGCATCACGATGCGGGACTGGCATCGCTGCCGCGCGCCGGCATCGTACATCGGCTGGACAAGGACACCTCCGGTGCGCTGATCGTGGCGCGCACGCCGCAAGCGCAGGCCGCGCTGACTGAACAGCTCGCGGAGCGCCGGATCCATCGCCAGTACGAGGCCATCGTCAACGGTGCGATCATCGCCGGCAACAGCATCGACGCACCGCTGGACCGGCATCCGGTCGACCGCCTGCGCCGTGCCGTGGTCGAAGACGGCAAGCCGGCCGTCACGCATTACCGCGTGCGCGAGCGTTACCGCATCCACACCCGTATCGAGTGTGTACTGGAAACCGGCCGCACCCACCAGATCCGCGTGCACATGGCGCACATCCGTCATCCGCTGCTCGGCGATCCGCTTTACGGTGGGTCGTTGCGGTTGCCGAAGGCGGCCAGCGAGGAACTGATCACCACGCTGCGCGGTTTCCGGCGCCAGGCGCTGCATGCGGAAAAACTGGCACTGGAGCATCCGGTCACGGGCGAGCCGCTGGACATCACCGCACCGGCACCGCCCGATCTGCTGGCCCTGGCGGCTGCGTTGCGTGCCGACATGGCTGAACACCAGGATGACCACTGAGCACCTGATCCAGCCGGACTGGCCGGCCCCGCAGAATGTGTGCGCGGCAGTCACGACCCGCCTGCTGCCCGGTGCTTCGCAGCCGCCATTCGATGCCTTCAACCTTGGTGCGCATTGCGGCGATGCAGTTGACGCGGTGGCCGCCAACCGCCAGCGACTGATCGAACTGGCGGCGCTTCCCCATCCGCCGCACTGGCTTTCACAGGTGCATGGCACTGGCGTGCATCGTGTGCTCTCACGCGAACCTGTCTCCATGCCGCGACAGGCCGATGCCGCCGTCACCGATGTTCCCGGCGCGGTGCTGGCGATCCTCACAGCCGATTGCCTGCCGGTATTGTTCGCCACGAAAAATGGCAGTGAAATCGCCGCCGCACACGCCGGCTGGCGCGGATTGGCCGCGGGCGTGCTCGAAGCCACTGTCGCAGCCATGCGCAGCGCACCGGAAAACATCCTGGCCTGGCTCGGCCCGGCTGCCGGACCAGCCCATTATGAAATCGGCGAGGAAGTGCGTGCCGCCTTCGTCGACACCGACGCCGCCGCGGCAACCTGCTTTGTCGCCACCCGGCCCGGACACTGGCTGGTCGATCTTTACGCCCTGGCACGCCGCCGCCTGGCCGCCGCAGGCGTAACCGCCGTATCCGGCGGCGACCTGTGCACGATATCCGACCCGCAGCTTTTTTATTCCTGGCGCCGCGATGGGCGCACCGGGCGTATGGCGTCGCTGGTGTGGCTCGCACGTTGAATCGGTGCCCGGGGTCGAGCCTCGCCATTGAAGGGATGCGGCGCTTTGAGGCACGAAGCCGGGGTCGCTCCAAGGTGCGCCGGCTCGGGTAGAACCCGTTCCGCACGGGTCCGGGTCGATTCTGCTTTCGGTGATGCATCCACCTCCCGGTATCGTGGTTCGTTGAAAGGACCGGCTTGTTCGCGAGGCATTGGTGGCTTTGGCCGGATGAGTTCAGGGTAAGGTGCTCTGTTGCCACTTGGCCCAAGCCTCCGGACGCCGGGGGACTCGGGCAAAGCGAACTCCAGTCCGGGGAGGATTCATGCAACCAAACAGCTTGCCGATGGGTACGAGCCGCACCAGGTTCCTGCTGCTGACTTTTGCTTTGCCTGCGGTGCTGGGCTATTTCATCGTGATTCTGGGGGTGTTGGCCGATGCGACCGGGCCCCGGGAATTCACTTATCAGACCTTGCATCATGTTGAAGGTGGGCAGGAGGACTTCGAGCGTCTCAAGACCCAGGTCGCAGTGCTGGATGTGGGCGATCCGCGCATACAGAAAATATCACTGCATGCGCATGATCAGGTGGAGGAAAGGTGTGAGGGTCACGTTTCCAGGCTGGAGGTGATCTTCCATGCCCAGGCTTGGGACGCGAGGGCCCCGGAACTCCATGCAGTACTGGTCCAGCAGGCTTATGCGCTGGGGCTGGGCTCCCAATGCGGCGGCTTACGACTCACCATGGAGTCTGCGGGGAGTGCATCAGATCAGGGTTGGCTGATGCCGCTTTTCCTGGTTCCGTTGGCTGCCCTGATCCTGTTGTTCAATGGGCTTTCACGGCGCGGCTGGCGCCCTCTTTGGCTTAACTGGGCCGATTGGCAGCCCAGCGTGGGTCGGGTAGTAGCGTTACGGCTGGGCGCGGGTTATGGAGTGGTGGCCCTGCTGGTCGTGATTGCGCTGGGTGCGCTGGCTGATCTTGCCGGGTGGCTGCCAGAGCGGTCGGACATGCTTCCCACGCTGGAACATTGGCCCTGGCTGATAGTTGCCAGTCTCATTGCGCCCGTCTTCGAGGAATTCATTTACCGGGCGTGGTTGCTGGAAAGGCTCACACGGGTGATGCGTGAATCCACGGCGCTGCTGCTGAGTACAGCGTCTTTCGCTGCCATCCACCTGCCTTCGTCGATATTCGAGTGGTTGAACTTCTTCCTGGTGGGGTTGGTGCTGGGCCTGCTCTGGCTGCGTACCCGTTCCTTGCTGGCGGTTGTCCTGGCACACGGGCTCTACAACGGAATGCTGCTGATACTGCAGATCCTGCTATCCAGCTGAGTGTCATGGCAATCAAGCCAGTGGTGCTTGCAGGTACGAGCTTGCCGCCTGATCGCACACTTGCCGTCTGATCGCGCAGACGGGTGTTTCTGTCAGCGAAACAAAAAAGCCGCCGGTTTCCCGGCGGCTTTTTTGTTTCGAGTGTGGGGCTGGATCAGCGGCGGCTGTTGCGGCGCTTGCCGGGCTTTTTGGTCAGCGCCGGGTCGAGATTGGCGTAGACCAGTTGGGAAGGTGCCCGGTGCGAGCGCACGATGTCGCCGGTCTTGGGCAGCTTGCCGCCGGTCAGGCGGGCGATCGAGAAGCGGTCCTGCACCGAGGTGACTTCCACCGAGCCGATTTCGGTTTCCTGGCTGCCCAGACTGATGCCGGTTTCCGGATCGATCAGGGCCTCGCCCTTGGCCATCAGCGACAGGCGATCACCGATCTGCACCGCACCGGCGCCCAGGTTGAGGTAGATGCCGTTGCCATCGGCCTTGACCACCGAGCCGCTGGCCGGGCGTGCACCGATCTGTGCGATCAGGTCGTAGACGCCTTCGTTGATCGCGGCGGTGACGGCCTGGCCGATCGGGGTCTTGGAGTACTGGCTCATGAAGCCGCCCATGGCGTTGCTGCTGCCAAAGCGCGCCGCGCCGAAGCCGATGCCCGAATCCTTGATTTCACGATCCACCTGGTTGGTGAAGATCACCTCGCTGGTGGTGGCGTCGATCAGGCGGAAGTTCATGCCGATCATCGAGGTCTTGCTGCCGACATGCACATTGCC
>LSQX01104729.1_pt2 | contig 12124 bp, 12 predicted proteins | sample 654561 | NCBI WGS metagenome assembly LSQX01 (sample SAMN04489861, study PRJNA283612) | anaerobic digester metagenome | isolation source: 4 biogas reactors fed with cattle manure at either 37C or 55C with and... | place: Denmark: Kongens Lyngby | collected 2014 | reverse complement strand
TCAAGAGCGAGTTCCTGGAGGACCTGAAAGCAATCAAGGGCGTAAAGCAGCTGATCATCCGTCTGGATTCCCTGGGCGGGGATGCCTATGCTTCCCTGCTGATCCATAACCGCCTACGGGAGCTCAAGGCCGAGAAAATCATCCAGGTGGATGGCGCTGCTATGAGCGGCGGGTCCATCATCATGTGTGCTGGCGATACCGTCAGGGTGAACCCCGGCAGCATCATCATGGTGCATAAGAGCCTGGCGTTGATGCTGGGCTACTACAACGAGGATGATCTTGAGAAGGTCAAACAGTCCAACATCACCGTGGACAAAGCGCTGGCTGGAATCTACGCCCGAAAGACCGGGCGGGAGGAAACCGATATGCTTGAGCTCATGAAGGAGCAAACCTACATGACTGGCGAGGAAGCCGTTGAGCATGGTTTTGCTAATGAGCTGATGGAAAACGAGGATGCGCCGCAGATCGCTGCCAGCGCTGATCATAATCACCTAATCGTGAACGGGCGCATTCTCCCGACCATGGGCTACCCGCTGCCGGAGGGCATCCCAACCGTAACCGCTGTGGAAACAGCAGAACCAACGACCCAAGAGCCGCCCGAGGAAAGCGGCGAAGGAGGACAGGAAATAATGGCACAGAACCTTGAACAGCTGAGAGCCGAGAACCCCGAGCTTGCGGAAAGCATCATGGCCGAAGCACAAGCCGCCGTGGCTGCCGATGTAGCCGCTGCTGTGCAAGCGGAGCGCCAGCGCTTGAGCGAGATCGACAGTATCGCATCCATCTACGGTGATGATGTTGTCAATGACGCCAAGTATGGCGAGAACCCCTGCACCGCCCAGGAAATGGCGTTCCGTGCTGCCCAGAAGGCCGCCAAGAGCGGCCAGGCGTTCCTGCAAGACATGGACGCTGATGGCAAGGAGTCCAATGCTGGGAGCGTCCCTGCTGCTGGCGTGGAAACCAACCCCATGAAACAGGCTGACGATCCGACCCCGGAAGAACGAATCGCCCAGGGCGTTGAAGCCGCCCGAGCCGTGACCGGAAAGAAGAAGGAGGACTAAAAATGGACCTGAATCGCTATGTGGGCCAGTCTGAGCCCGACAATCTGATCACCGACATGTACCCCGAAGCGAAGGTGGTTGCCGTAAAGCTGCGCAAGCAGGCGGCTGAAACCACCCTCAAGCGTGGCACCTTGCTGGAACGCTCCAGCATCGACGGCAAGATGGTCGTCCTGGGGACGACCGAAGCGGACGCGGTCGAAGCGGCACCCGCTACCTACGCCATCACCCAGGATTTGGACATAGTCGCCGGTAAAACGTACTACACCAAAGACGGCGACGTGTACACCGCTGTGGCAGAGCCCGACGTGGGAAACATAGGCTCATACTACGAGATGACTGCGGAGGCCGTGCAGGCCGCGGATGCAGAAGTCCTGACCCCGGCCTATGTGCTGGCGGAAGACACCGTGGTCGGCACCGCCGAGGATGCGGTGGCCGTCGCCTACCGCTCCGGCTGTTTCAGCCCCGATCATGTCATTGTCACCGAGGGCTACACCCTCACGGACGCAGACGTGGACGCCCTGCGCACCCGGGATATTGTCTTTAAGGACTTCATGTCCTAAGAAGGAGGAATAGAACAATGCCGAACAACATCAACCTTTTCGACACCTACACCATGGTAGGCATGGTGAGCGAAATCACCCCCAGGCAGTCCTTCTTCAAGGACAGGTACTTCCCCACCGGGGCGCAGGACATCTTCAACAGCCAGAAAGTCCTGCTGGAGTATGAGGACGGGAACCAGAAGATGGCCGTGTTCGTGGCCGACAAGCAGGGTGATATCCCTGTGGCCCGGGACGAATACGAAGTCCTGGAGTACATGCCCCCGAAGGTGGCCCCCTCCCGGCTTCTGACCCTGGATCAGCTCAACCAGCGTGGCTTTGGCGAGGCCCTGTTCTCTAACAGGCCCGCTGCCGAGCGTGCTCAAGCGCTCCATCTGCGTGACCTGCAAGACCTTGACGCCCGGATTGCCCGGCGTGAAGAGTGGATGTGCGCCCAAGTGCTGATTAACAACGGCGTGGACGTGACCGAGTATGTGGACGACAAGGATGTTGGCCGCACCCGTCACCTCAAGTTCTACCAGGGCGTAACCTCTGACCACATCTACACCGTGCAGAAAAAGTGGAACGTCGACGGTGGCGACTTCTTCGGTGATGTGACCGCCATGTGTCAACAGTTGTCCATGCGTGGCCTGCAAGTGGCCGACCTGGTGCTGGGCTCTACCGCTGCTGCGGAAATCCTCAAGATCGAGCTGGTGCAAAAGCTCCTGGACAACCGCCGCATCGAGATCGGCGGGATTGCCCCCACCGTTTCCTACCCCGGCGTGGCCTGGATGGGCACGCTCAACTTCGGCGGTTTCCTGCTCAACATCTGGTCTGTGTATGAAACCTTCGAGAGCGAAGCGGGCCTGACCGTTCCCTACTTCCCTGCGACCTCTGCGCTTGTGACCGCCCCCAACTGCGGGCGCTTCATGTACGGCGCTGTGACCCAGATCGAGGAAGATGGCAACTTCCATACCTTCGCCATGCCCCGTGTTCCCAAGTTCGTGGCCGACCGGGATAACGACATCCGCAAACTGCGCTTGACCTCCCGCCCCCTGCCCGCACCCAGGAACATGCTGCCCTACTCTTACGCCCCCGAAGTGGTGTAAGAACAGAAAGGACGAGCAGATGAAGAACATCAAAATCATTGCTGGCGGCTATGGCTACCGCCCGGAGGGAGCTAAGAGCGTGACCCTCATCACGAAGCATCACGCCCCCGTGGCTGTTCCTGACGCCGAAGCCGAGCGCCTGGTGCAGCTGGGTGTCGCCAAGATCGTTGAGAGCAACATCCCCCTGGTGCGTCCTGACGATGGCTACCAGATCATCGAGTACAGCATGAAAAACCGGGCTGACGAGCTTAAAGCTCTGATGGACAAGTTTGAATTGCCGTATGAGGATGGCATCACCAAGCGGCAGATGGTTGACGCTTTGGACGAATTCTTTGAGTCCGTTGAGGATGAAGAGGACGACAAGCTCAACCTGGGCGCTCACGATACCGTGGTGGAGTGAGCTTCAAGGACATGGTGGCGAAGGATAACAAGAGCGTGTTCAGCAACCCCAAAGAGTTTGCCGAGCTACGTCTGGTTATCTATGAGGGCGTCACCTACGATGGCGAGGACGGACAGGGCATCCCGATTGTGCTGACAAAGGCAAGAGAGAAGGATCGCCGCCAGTTGAAAGATGATTACGGCGAGGGCCTGTTCCGTGTCAATGCAACCATGCACACCGATGTAGAGTATCTGAACGGCATCGTGCCCGAAAAGGGCACAAAGCTGCGTATCAGCGAGGGGCCAAACTTCTTTCAGACCTACTATGTCGTGACAAGCTCCTGCCCCATGGGCATGGTTATCCTGGAGTTGGAGGCGATTGACGAATGAGTGTACGCATACAGGAAGGGAGCCTGAACCTGGATCGTGTCGTTGCCGTTCTGTCAAGCATCCCAGGGGCAATCCCCCGAGCGACTTATGCTGCACTCAAGCGAGCTGGCGAAGCGGCGAAAACCCAAGCTGGCCGCTTGGCTGCGGCAGAATACTTCATATCCCAGGGCAGTTTTTCCTCTAACAGCAAGCAGACCACGCAAACCAGCGCAGCGGGCATGACGATCCGCTACGCTGGGCGTGTTTTGCCCCTGCTGACCTTCAACACCCGCTATACCCGTGGCGGTGGACTAATGTTTGCCCAAGTCCGCAAAGACAGCGGCGGTGGAACGCTCCGGCATGTGTTTACCGCCAACATCGGCGGGCGACTGGGCGCATACGAGAGGAAAGGCCCATCACGCTTCCCCGTGGAAGGGAAGTACGGACCATCAACCGCACACATGATGCAGCATGAGAAGGTGATTGAGGGCATGGTAGAAACCATGGAGGAAACCTTTGACAGACGCATCGAACACGAGATTACCCGCATCCTCAGCGGCTACGGGAGGTAGGTATGACTAAGATAGGCTTACTTCAAGCCCTGAAAGCCTTCACCGAGGAAGCGACCAAGGATTTACTCTTGTCTGTGCGGCGACAGCGGGAGGACCTGGCGGACCCGGAACCGAGGGCTGCCCAGGTGTACATGACCCGGCTACCAGAGTTGAAATCAAGCGACAAGAAGGCACCCTACATCGTTCACAGCATCATCACCGGGCGTGATGCCCAGTCCCCCGGCGAGGATGTTGAGTGTTCAGCGACCGTCCGCACCCTGTTCTGTGTTTATAACGAGAACGAGGAAGAGGGCGGGCTTGACCTGCTGAACCTCACGGAACGCTTGCGCATTGAAATGCTGCGCCGGGTAGTGATTGAGGACTACAAGCTGGACCTAAGCAACGGGGTGGAGCTGTTGGTATACCCTGACGATACCGCCCCCTACTACTTAGCAGAAATGGCGTCAACCTGGGTACTGCCGCCAATCAAGAGGGAGGTATTAGAGATATGGCCGTAAAAAAGACGAACGAGAAGCTTGAGGAAAAGGCGGTTGTCGCCCCCAAGCCCAAAGCTCCAGCCGCCAAGCAACCCCAGGCGGCTTTTTATATGTACATCGGACCTTCAATCCGTGGTCTGATCAGCAAAAATGCGATCTACCCCAGGAAGGACTTGAAGCGTCTGGATGATGCGCTGGCAAAGCACCCCGATATCAAGCACCTGCTGATCCCCGACAATCAGCTGGGCGCTGCCCGAATCGCCATAAAGAAGCCTGACAGCTTCCTGGCGGTTGTCTACGACCGACTGGCTGAAAAAGCCTGATTTCAAGGAGGATAATAAACTATGGCGAAGCATGGCGTATTCGTGAACGAGCAGGCAACCAGCATTGGTGCGCCTGCCGTGGCCGCCACTGGCGTACCCTTCGTTATCGGCGTTGCGCCGATCCAGGGCGCCAAGAACCCTGCCCCCATCGGCGTGCCTGTGCGCATCACGGGCTGGAATGAGTTCCGGGAACGCTTTGGCTACTCGGATGACTGGGACAAATACCCCTTGTGCGAGTTTGCCTTCGCACACTTCGTGCTGTATGGCATGCAGCCCGTGGTGTTCGTGAACCTGCTGGACCCGGCGAAGAACAAAACCACCACCCCTGCTGACGATGTGGAAGTCATTAACCACCAGGCGAAGCTGCCCAGCGAGCTGATCAACGATGACACGCTGATTGTCAAGGCTGCTGGCGGGGCTGGGAGCACCTATGTCAAGGACACCGATTATGCGGTGATTTACACCGATGCCGGGGCGCTGATCGAGCTGCTGCCGGGCGGTGATGCCTTTGACGCTACCAGCATCAATGTGGCCTACACCAAGGCGAACCCGGAAGCAATCACGGCTGGCAGCGTGGCTATGGGCATGGAGTCCATCGAGCTGTGCGCCACCATGCTGGGGCTGATCCCTGACCTGATTGTTGCGCCCAAGTATTCCGAGGACAAGGCCGTGGCTGCTGTGATGGCTGCCAAGGCTGGCGCTATCAACGGCATGTTTGCTTCCAAGGCAATCATCGACATCCCGAGTGATGCGTCTGGCGCCAAGGAATACGGCGAAGTGCTGGACTACAAGAACAGCAACAGCCTGACCGACGAGAACCAAATCCTGTGCTGGCCCAAGGTGACCTTCGGCGGCAAGACCTATCACTTCTCTACGCACCTGGCTGCGTTGATGGCTGTCACCGACGTCAATTTCGGCGCTCCTTATGTGAGCCCGAGCAACAAGACGCTCCTGGCTGATGGCCTGGTGACTAGCGAAGGCAACGAAGTGAACCTGACCCTGGACCAGGCGAACATCCTGAACACCCAGGGCGTCCTGACAGCGCTCAACTTCATGGGCGGCTGGAAGGCCTGGGGCAACTACACCGCCTGCTACCCCGGCGCAAACGATGTGAAGGATATCTTCATCTGCATCAGCCGGATGTTCGACTGGGTGCGCAATACCACCATCCAGACGTGCTGGAGCTATGTGGACATGCCCATGAACAGGCGCATCGTGGACAACATCGTGGACATGCTCAACATCTGGCTGAACGGCCTGACCGGGAGCGGTTACATCCTGGGCGGGCGCATCGAGATGCTTGAGGACGAGAACCCCGTTACCAACCTGATGCAGGGCATTGTCAAGTTCCATGTGTTCATCACGCCGCCCAGCCCCGCACAGGAAATCAACTTCACGCTTGAGTACGATGTATCGTACCTGGAAGCGGCGTTCCAGTAAGAGGAGGATAAAATGAGAAGGACCGAAGCCTACATCGACTTTACGGTGTATGAGAACAGCCGCGACCTGCTGGGCGTTGCCAAGGTGACGATGCCCGATATCAAGTTCCTCACCCAGACCATCAGCGGTGCTGGCGTGGCGGGGAATGTGGAAGCCGTGCTCAAGGGCATGGTGGACGCTATGACCCTGGGGCTTGACTTCATCAGCGCCACGGATTCTGCTGTGAACCTGGCTACGCCTGTCAAGCACAATATTGACTTGCGTGTGGCCGAGCAGCAGTGGGACACCGTGGGCGCAAGGAGCCATGTTGTCGCAGACAAGTTTGTCCTGGTGGTTATCCCCAAGGGCCTGACTGTGGGCAGCATTGCCCAGGCATCCCCCGCTGACGCTTCCGGCGAGTATGCGGTGTACTACTACGCTGCCTACAAGGGCAAGAAGCAGCTGTGGGAAATCGACCCCTATAACTACATCTGCAAAATCAATGGCGTGGACTACATGAAGGAAGTCCGGGCCGCCCTGGGCAAGTAAGCCCATGACCATCACAAGCGCCCGAGGAAAGAAAGCCCCGGGCGTTTTGTTTTTCTTTGAAAGGAGTGCCCATGGAAAAGGCTAAGGTGACAGTATTGGACGAGCAGGAGCTTGAGCTGGCAAAGCAGGACGCACAGGACGCCGAGGGCGTGTACACGCATACCTTTAAGCGCCCGTTTTCCTACAACGGACAGGAGTATGTCAGCCTGACCTTCGACTTCGAGGGGCTGACTGGCGAGGACACCCTGAAAATCGAGCGAGAGCTGGCGAGCAAGGGCCGCACCGTGATTGTCCCGGAGTTCAACGGCGACTACCTGGCGGCTATGGCTTCCAGGGCTTGCACAGACGATATCGGCGTTGACGCCTTTAATCACATGAGCCTGCGTGACTTCAACCACATCCGGGGGGCCGCAAGGCGTTTTTTGCTGGGTGTGGAGCAGTCATAAGTGATGGTGGGCATTGGATCAGACGCCAATGCCTGCTGATGGCAAGGAACAACAGGACGCCAGTTGATTACTGGCTGTCCTTGACCTTGCGCTCACTGGCTGCATGGATTAGGGATAGCAACGACCTGATCCGAGAGGAAAACGAACGATTAAGGAAGGGGAGGTGAGCTCATGGCTGGCAAGAAGGAATATGAGATGCTTTTCAAGCTCAATGCTGAATTGGGCTCATCGTACAGCAGCACTTTTTCTAACGCAAGGAACCCTGTACAGGGCTTGCAGACCGAGATTAACAAGCTGAACCGCACACAAGCGGATATATCCTCATACCAGAAGCAGCAAGCGGCTGTTGAGAACACCCGCAGACGCCTGGATATGCTCAAGCAGCAGTATGCCAACATCCAGAAGGAAATGCAGGAAACTAGCAACAGCTCTGCGAGCATGAAGAACCAGCTGATCGCAAAGCAGAACCAAATCGACCGTACCAGTTCATCCCTGGAACAGCAGACAACCAAGCTGGATCAGATGGGCACTTCGCTTGAGAAAGCGGGCGTGAATACCCGCAACCTGGCTGGCGAGAGCAAGCGCCTGGATTCCGAGATAGACGAGCTCAAGACGAGCCAGGAGGAAGCAGCGAAGGCGACCCAGGAAATGGACGCCAACCTGACTAAAGCCGTAACGACCCTGCAAAGCATGATGGTGGCGCTGGGCGTGACCGTCCTGCTTAAGCAGTTTTACGATGGCTTGAAGGCAAGCGCAGAAGCGGCAATCGCCTTTGAAAGCGCTATGGCTGGCGTGGACAAGACCACCGACTTAACCAAGGCCGAGTTGCAAGCCATGGGTGACGAGTTCCAGCGCATGAGTACGATCATCCCCGTGGCTGCGAACGAGTTAGCGGGCATAGCGGAAACCGCAGGCCAGCTGGGTATTGCGAAAGCGAACATCACCGACTTTACAGACGTTATGGCGAAGTTGTCTACCGCCACGACCATGACCGCCCAGGAAGGCGCCACGATGCTGGCCCAGTTTGCGAACATAACGCAGATGGACCCGGCGCATTACCAGCGCCTTGCATCGGCCGTGGTTGACCTGGGCAACAAGCACGCCACAACCGAGCAGAAAATCCTGGATATGTCCAAGGGCATGGCGGCGAGCGCAAACCTGGCGGGCATGAGTGAGCCTGATATCCTGGGCTTGTCTGCGGCGATCAGCTCCCTGGGCATCGAGGCCCAGGCGGGATCGTCCTCTGCATCCAGGCTTATCACCCAGCTTGATAAGGCTGTCAAGACCGGAAACGGTTTGCAGGACTTCGGCCGGATAGCAGGCATGACCGGGCGTGACTTTGCCAAGGCCTGGGGCGAGGACGCCGCAGGAGCGTTGGCGCTGTTCATCACGGGGCTCAACGATACCGAGCGGCACGGCAAGTCCGCAACGGTAATTCTTGAGGAATTGGGCATCACCGAGATTCGCATGCAGCGGATGATGTTGTCCCTGGCAAACTCTGGCGACCTGATGAACCGGGCAATCGAAACCTCAAACACCGCCTGGCGTGAGAACACCGCCTTGCAAGAGGAAGCCGACAAGCGCTACGGTACTACCGAGAGCAAGATTACAATGGCGAGAAACGCCTTTGAAAACCTAAAAACCACCCTGGGCGAACACCTGACGCCGATCATCGGTGGCGTGGCAGAAGCCTTCACGAATGTTGTTACCGAGATAAACGCCTGGATGGACAAGAACCCCGAGCTGACCCGGGCGATCCTGACAATGGGCACAATCCTGGTGATTGGCATGGGTGCAATAGCCGCATACACCGCTGTTGTCAAACTGGGAACGGCGGCTATGGCGTTGTTCACCGCTGCGATACCGGGCGTTGGCTGGGTGATAGCAGCAATCGGAGCGTTGGCCGTGGTAGGCGGCGCTTTTGTGCTGCTGAAATCGCACATAGACAACAACCGGGAATCCTTTGAGAAGTTAGACGAGAAGTTTGACGAGCTCATGCAGACGATTGCCGGACACAATGAAACCCTTGAGCTGATCGAGGAATACAAGCAACTGCGAAGCGAGATTGACAGCGGAACCCTATCCTCCGAGGAATTAGCATCCAAGCAGGAGCGTCTGGCCGAAGTCAAGAACATGCTGGTGCAGCGTTCCGGTGGATTGATAACTGCAACCGACAACGAAACCGAAGCCTTTGACCGTCAGGTTGGATCTTTGGAAACCCTTGTAGCCATGCAGCGTGAGGAAGCCAGGGCGGCTGCCTACACGAACCTGACTAAGCAGAGCAGGGCGTACACCGATGCAATCAAGCAGGAGCAGGAAGCGAGTGTAAACCTGGCTGCTGCGAAAGAGAAACAGGCGCAAGTAGAGCAAATCGTGAGCGGTGGCTATGAAGCGGCAGCTCAGAAAGCCCGAGATTTGGTTGACAGCATCATTGCTGTTAGAAGATCGGACTTCGCCGAAACCGAGAAGGCGATTGCGTGGGAAAAGAACGCTGTCCAGGAAGTGGAGCTTCTTGTTTCTTCGTTGACTGGCGAAACGCATTCGTTCCAGGGCAACCTGGCAAATGCGCTGGTTATCCTTGATCGGCTGTCCCCGGATTCCGCAAAGATCGCAAAGAGTTGGAACGATGCGAATGAAACCGTCAGCCAGTATCAGGGCGAAGTGAATGAAGCCCAGAAGGCGCAAGAAGGTTTCCTGCAAAACCTGGTGGATGGCTTCATGATCGGCGGCATCACGCTTGAGCAGTACGAAACCATGCTGACTGAAACCTTCGGAAATTATGAGAACGGCGCTCAAATCGTGTCTGACATCATGGAGGAAATCAGGTATAGAACCGAGGAAGCAGCTACCGCTACCGAGGGCGTGAGTGATGGCATGATGGATGCAGCCGCTCAAGCCCTGGCGATTGAGGAAGCCGCCCAAGCGACCAAGGAAGAAATCGACAAGCTGGCCGAAGCCTACGATAAGGCGTACAATAGCGCCCATTCGAGCATCAGCGGACAGCTCAAACTGTTCGAGGACCTGAAAAAGGTTGATTCCGAGGATGTAAAGAGCGCCGACCAGATGCTTGCGAGCTTGCAGGAGCAGGCCGCCTATCTGGACACCTACAATGCGAACCTGCAAAAAGCCAAGGAAATGGGCGTCGCCCAGGAGCTTGTATCGCAGTTGTCGGATGGTAGCGTGGAAAGCGCTACTCACCTGCAAACCATCGTGGACAGCAGCGCCGAGAAGATCAGCGAAATCAACACCGCATTCGAGAAGGTGAGCGAGGGCAAGGATGCCTTTGCGTCCACCGTGGCTGAGATGGAAACCGACTTCACGGCCAAGATGGACGAATTGCAGCAGGACCTTGTCAACAAAGTAAACGAAATGAACCTGCATTCCGAAGCCGCTGCGTCAGGCCGGGAAACCATCCAGGGCATGATAAAGGGCGCTGAGGGGATGCTACCCCAAGTGACAGCTGCATACGCCAAGATCGCACAGGCGGCCATCGACGCGATCAACGCCAAATTGAAGATTGAAAGCCCATCCAAGGTGATGGAGGAAATCAGCGAATACGGCGTGATGGGCCTGGTGGTAGGCGCTGAAAGGAACCAGGAACGCTATGCTCAGGCCATGAACGAAATGGCGCAGGCTGGCGTGGATGCCTACCGGGATATCGACCTGGTGAGCGCCCTGGGCCCGATGGCCTTCGAGCGTGATGGCCGGATATTCCTGCGCACCGAGCAGCCGACCCAGGCGGTGAGTTCCGAAGCCGCCAGCACAGGTACTATCATCCAGCTTGAGCTTGCGCCTGTGTACAACATCACCGGGAACGCCAGCCCCCAGGCTGTGCGTGACACCCTGGCCGAGCACAACGACGGCTTGCGAGAGCTTGTCCTGGATATCGTGAATGAAGCCGGGATCGACGAGCGAAGAAGGAGCTATGACAATGGCTAATGTGTATACGACTGTCCAGGGCGACAAGTGGGATTTGATTGCCCATCAGCAGCTTGGTGACACGGCGCACATGAGCAAATTGATGGCCGAGAACCCGCAATACCTGGACTACTACATTTTCCCGTCTGGAATCGAGTTGCAACTGCCCGATTTGACGCTTGAACAGTCTGCCATGGGCGTACTACCGCCCTGGCGTCAGGGGCTCTAAAATGGCTCCTGCGAGGCGAGCAAGGGTACAGCTTGCATTTGACGGGATTGACGTTAGCAAGGAAATCAGCAAAGACCTGATCAGCCTGCGCTATACCGACAGCGAGGAAGATGAAGCGGATGATTTGCAGATAACCTTGCATGACCGTGACGGGCGGTGGATGAACGCCTGGCTGGATGATGCGCTCATAGCACAACTGAACACGGAGGTAGGCAAGACCAAGGGCTTAGCTATCACCGCCAGTATCATTTGCGAGCATTGGGCGAAACCGAACGAAACCCTGAAACTGGACTGTGGGAAGTTTGCGCTTGACTCGATCAGCGCATCCGGCCCGCCAGCCCGCATTACGATTAAGGCTTCTGCGCTCCCGGACAAGAACGGCATTCGTTCCACCGAGCGCAGCCAGAGCTGGGAGAACTACAAGCTGTCCGGCGTGGGCAAAGAGATTGCCAACCGTTCCGGGCTGGGCTTTATCTTTGACAGCGCCTATGACCCGCTTTTCACCCGGAAAGAACAGAACGAGCAGACCGACATAGCCTTCCTCAAGCGCCTGTGCCTGGACGCCGGGTATTCGCTCAAGATATCGCATGGCCGGGTAATTATCTTCGACCAGGCGAAATACGAGCAGCTTAGAAGCGTGGCGACCATCACAAAGGGTGACGGGAGCTATACCCGCTGGGATTTGCGCAGTTCGCAGAGCCAGGTGGACTACACGCATTGCATTGTTCGATACATGAGCCCG
>LSQX01245413.1_pt1 | contig 12125 bp, 11 predicted proteins | sample 654561 | NCBI WGS metagenome assembly LSQX01 (sample SAMN04489861, study PRJNA283612) | anaerobic digester metagenome | isolation source: 4 biogas reactors fed with cattle manure at either 37C or 55C with and... | place: Denmark: Kongens Lyngby | collected 2014 | reverse complement strand
GCAGGTTTTTACTGGGTCATTACACGACTTCATTAGAGCACTGAGTACTTAGCTGATTAAGGCTGCTGTCTTTTGGTCCAACCAGCCGCTTTAGCGTAGCGTTGCCAATCAAAGAATGGACCGGGATCTTGCTTGCGACCTGGAGCAATATGCTCGTGACCTCTGACAGCAGTCAAACCATAGCGCAGCTTAAGTGCGTTGGTTAATAAAGCTAAGCGATCATATTGAATGTCTTCAAATGCCGTTGTGCCATTGCCTTCAAGCTCGATACCAATAGAGTATGGGTTGCATGGCCCGCGTCCGAAAAAATCTGATTGTCCAGCATGAAAAGCCATTTTTTCAGTACTAACAAATTGCACAATTTGCCCGTTACGACGGACTAAGAAATGGGCTGAGACGCGTAAGTCCTTGATTTCCTCAAAGAAGGGGTGCTCTGTGGGGTTAAGTCGATTAGTAAATAGCTGCTCTATATATGGGCCGCCGAATTGATCAGGCGGTAAGCTGATATAGTGGATTACTAATAGCGTCGGTTTAAGGCCAAGTGGGCGTTCAGAAAAATTGGGTGATAGTACGTGTCTGAGGGGTGCCAGTTTGCTTTTTTTTGCTAGATTATGGCAACGAGTTTGCTGTGTCGAGGCAGTTGGGATGTTGAAGCCTGAGCTAGTATAGCCGGTGTATTGTCTTAACCAGCCATGCCTATCAATTTTGAATTTGGGTGCTTTTTTCTTGGTCCCACCGTTGTTTTTCATGCTTTGCTCCTACATAGTCTCTCTTTTCAAGGCTTATCGCTTGTTAGCCTCTTTTGCATGCTCTAAGCTGCACCACGTTTTTTCTTGGTATTGTACTGCTTCATTTTCAGGTAAATGCACACCACAATGGGCGCACTGAACGATAGAAATGGCCTTTGTTTTATTGGCGCGTTGCTCGTTTTTATCTCGTTGAATAGCTTGACGTGCATTACCCAAAGCGCGATTAAGTAATAAAAACGCAATAAAGATAATAGCGGCTAAAATTATATATCTCATTTAAACCTTAAAGTACTTGATGCTAGCACCTAGCGTCAGAGGATCATCTCGTAAACAAATCTTGAACCAGTATACGCAAGCATTAATAGAAAGAAACCTAGTAAATTCCAGCGTAAGGCGACGCGACCACGCCAACCCCACAATGTCCGACCTGCTAACAAAAATGCGAAGACCACCCACGCTAATAGCGTGAATAAGGTTTTGTGATCTGATGGTAGAAGCTGATCGTAATAACGTATAGAAACCCAGCTGCCGGTAACTATTGAAAGCGTTAATAAGCCAAAGCCTATCCAAATTAGTCTAAATAATAGACGCTCTTGTAACAACAACGGTGGCTGTGCCTCAATTAAACGATTAAAGAACTTCTGCTTAGCGTCAAAATCATGAGGGGTGTGCAGGTGTCGATCGAGTACAGCAGTCACTAGAGCCTGAATGGTCGCTAAGGCAATGACACTATAAGCAAATAGAGAAAGAATCAGGTGGACACGAAAAATTTCACTATTAACATGAATGACTAAACTATCGTCATTAATAGGGAAAAATACAGTTAATAAGCATCCTAAAGCGCTAGTGATGCCTAGCGGTAAGAGTAAAGCCTTAATAGGGACAAAGTTGCTCTCAATCCAAAAAATGATCATCCCTATCCAGACGGTTAGAGAGATACTCAGTGCCCAATTTAAGCGTATATGGTCGCTATAAAGCATTGCTGTATGGACTGCTACACCTTGCAGGAGTAGAATGAACAACAGCGCCCAGTGGCGGATACCTCTATGCAGCTCTAACTCTTGATTTTTCCATAATGGATACCAAATTGAGGCTGCGAGCAGTAGATATGCCAAAGCTGATAGATAGTGCAATACAATGTCTAGTGACATAAAGTAGAAAGGCGTCTTTTAATTAATTAAAACAATAAGAATAAGAGTCATTATATACCTTTCTGCGCAACCATAGAGTGATGAATAATGCTTGATAATTTAACCAACCGTTTATCTAGAGTAGTAAAAACCATGCGTGGTCAGGCCCGTTTGACTGAGGCCAACACGCAGGAAATGCTAAGAGAAGTTCGCATGGCCTTGCTTGAGGCGGATGTAGCCTTACCTGTTGTTAGGGAATTCGTCCAGCAGGTTAAGGAAAAGGCCGTGGGTCAGGAGGTCGTGGGTAGTCTAAACCCTGGCCAAGCCTTGGTCGGCGTAGTGAGCGATGAACTTACACGCATTATGGGTGGTGATTTACCCGTATCAGAAACTGAGCTGTCCTTAGCTGCACAGCCACCAGCAGTGATTCTTATGGCTGGTTTGCAGGGGGCGGGTAAAACGACGACAACTGCAAAGTTGGCACGTTTGTTGATCGAGGGTGAATTAACTCACAACAATAAAAAAATCGATAAGAAAAAAGTATTGGTGGTGAGTGCTGACGTTTATCGTCCTGCGGCTATTGAGCAGTTAAAAACTGTAGCCGCTCAAGTTGGCGCAGATTTCTTCCCTTCTGATAGTTCTCAAAAGCCTTTAGATATTGCTGCTGCCGCTTTAGATCATGCCAAGCGCCATTACTTCGATGTACTAATCGTGGATACGGCCGGTCGATTGGGTATTGACCAGGATATGATGGATGAGATTAGTGGGCTGCATAAATTCTTAAAGCCTGTTGAGACTTTATTTGTTGTTGATGCGATGCAGGGTCAGGATGCGGTTAATGTTGCAAAGGCCTTCTCGGATGTATTGCCATTGACCGGTGTGGTCATGACTAAGTTGGACGGTGACTCACGTGGTGGTGCGGCCCTATCGGTACGTCATGTGACCGGTAAGCCGTTGAAGTTCGTCGGGGTGTCAGAGAAGTTAGATGGCCTAGAGGTTTTTTATGCTGATCGTATGGCGCAGCGTGTGCTGGGTATGGGGGATATTCTTTCCCTGGTTGAGCAAACTAAGCGTAGTATCGATATTGCCGAAGCGGAAAAGATGGCCGCTAAGATCAAAAAGGGCGATAAGTTTGATTTAAATGACTTTTTAGAGCAATTGCAGCAGGTTAAAAAGATGGGCGACATGGGCTCTATGCTAGAAAAGTTGCCTGCACAGTTTTCTGGTATGGCTGGACAGATGCAAGGGCCAGAGGCAGAAAAACAGCTTCGTCGCACTGAGGGTATTATTAACTCAATGACGATTGAGGAGCGTACCAAGCCTGATCTTCTTAAGGCTTCTCGTAAGCAGCGTATCGCTAAGGGAGCTGGCGTACAGGTACAAGAGGTTAACCGTTTGCTTAAGCAGTTTGAGCAAATGCAAGGCATGATGAAGCAGTTCCAGCGTGGTGGTATGCAAAAGATGATGCGTGCTCTTGGGGGCTTAGGTGGTGGCCTTGGCGGTCTGATGGGCGGCGGTGGCGGTGGGCTGCCTGGAATGGGTGGCGGTATGCCTAGCTTGCCTGGTATGGGCGGTGCTGGTCGAGGTCGTGGCGGTAGTAAGAAAAAGCGTCGTCGTTAGAGCGCTAATTATTTAGTTATGAAAAAGGCCCCTAAGCAATTGATTTATGCTTAGGGGCCTTTGATTTGAAGCCTTCGCGTTAAAGCTTATTTAGGAATACGTAGAACCTGTCCTGGGTAGATTTTGTCTGGATGAGACAGCATCGGCTTATTAGCTTCAAAAATCTTCATGTAGTCATTGGCATTGCCATATTGCTCTTTAGCAATTTTAGATAGCGTATCGCCTGATACAACAGTGTAGAAGTTTGATTCGGTTTCAGCGCTGCCAGCTTCTAATTGGTTGTCTACTTCAGCTACACCGATGGTATTACCAAGTGCGATTGCAATTTTTTCAGCAGTGGCTGAGTCGTTGGCCTTGCCTTTGACGATAACTTTGTCACCATCAACTGCAATATCCAAACCTTCAGCATCTAAACCGTGCTTATCCAACTCTTTTTTTAGCTCGTCAGCGCTTGCAGCTTGAGCCTCGTTACCACCAAAAATCTTTTCACCTACGTTTTTTACAAAGCTGATTAAACCCATTATTTGCTCCTTAAGTGCAATTTAGTAAAAATGGCCTTCGCCGAAACTACTGGATTATCTTATCAAATTGTTTATAGCTGAAGTACTAATATAATGTAAATATTGCTATATTATTTGATCGTGTGTAATTTATAAGGCGGCAAACTTATCAGTCGCTTTTAATAAGGCGCTTAAAATCCCTGGTTCATTATAAGCGTGGCCGGCATCAGGGATTAGGTGAAACTCTGCGTGTGGCATGGCCTTGTGTAGCTCCCAAGCCGTTTTGCTTGGGGTGCAGATATCGTAACGACCTTGTATGATGACGGTTGGAATATTCGCTAATAGATGGGCGTCACGAATTAACTGACCCTCGTCCATGAAGCCTTCATTAATAAAGTAGTGATTTTCAATACGTGAAAAGCTAAGTACAGCATCTTTGTCTTCAAGGCTAAGTGCTTTTTCAGATGACTCTAAAAGTGAAATGGTACTGTCTTCCCAGTTAGCCCATGCGTAGGCACAGCGTAGCTTTTCTTCCTCGTTATTACCCGTGAGGCGGCGATGGTAGGCGCTGACCAAATCATCACGTTCATTTTCAGGAATAGGGGCTAGGTAGTTTTCCCATTTGTCAGGGAAAATAAAGCTTGCACCTTCTTGGTAGAACCAGCGCACCTCTTCTTTACGTAGCGTAAAAATTCCGCGTAATACTAAAGCTGAAACACGTGCCGGATGAGTCTGAGCATAAGCTAAAGCCAAAGTTGAACCCCAAGAACCGCCAAAGACTAACCATTTTTCTGACTTGAGAACCTCACTACGAAGTCGTTCCATATCAGCAATTAAGTCTTGGGTAGTATTGTTTTTAAGTGAAGCGGTGGGCTTTGAGCGACCACAACCACGTTGATCAAACAATAATATATTGTAGATCTCGGGATTAAACAGTTGGCGGTGTTGCGGGCTACAGCCAGCACCGGGGCCACCATGTAAAAAGACGACAGCCTTACCTTGCGGATTACCACAAAGTTCCCAATAAATTTGGTGGCCGTCACCGCTGTCTAAAAAACCGTGTTCGTAGGGCTCAATGGCTGGATACATAGCTTATTTTTTCTCAAAAATTAAATCCCACACGCCGTAGCCTAACTTGATGCCACGGTTTTCAAACTTTGTGAGAGGGCGGTAGTCTGGTCTTGGGGCAAAGCCTTCAAAGCGGTTTTGTAACGCTTCTTCACTGCTTAGAACCTCCATCATCTGCATAGCGTAGTCCTCCCAGTCAGTGGCACAATGAATGTAGCCCCCAGGCTTTAAGCGACTAACTAATTGTTTGATAAAAGGAGACTGAACTAGGCGGCGTTTGTGGTGACGCTTTTTAGGCCATGGATCAGGGAAGTAAATATGCACGCCATCTAAAGAGTTGGGGGCAAGCATATTATTGACTACATCAACGGCATCATGCTGAATGATGCGGATATTAGGGATGCTCTCCTCGTCAATGCGGTTTAATAATGCACCTACACCACCTGAGAACACCTCGACGCCAATAAAGTTTTTGTCAGTTGATGTGTGAGCTATTTTTGCGGAGGTCTCTCCCATGCCAAAACCAATTTCTAAAACGGTCGGAGCAGAGCGGCCAAAAACCTTTTCGTAATTAAGTGGCTCAGCTTGATAGGGTAGGCACCATGTCTGGAAAAGCTCTCCTTCGAGGGCCTTTCTTTGCTTGGGTGTCATATGTACGCTACGGTGTACGAAGCTTTTGATATGACCCCAATCCTTTTTTTCTTCACCTGTTTCTGTGTCGCTAACTTGCTGATCTGTGTTTTTTTCTGTCGTATTCATTTTGTAACCCATAAAATAACTAATAAATGATTAAAGAATACGCATACCAGGCTCAGCGCCATCAAATGGCTCAAGCACGTAAAAACCCGGGTTTTTCTTAGAATCAGCATGTGCTGCAGATAAAACCATACCCTCAGAAACACCGAATTTCATTTTGCGGGGAGCTAAGTTTGCTACCACAACAGTCAATTTACCGATTAGCTGCTCCGGTTGATACATGGACTTAATGCCAGAGAGGATTTGACGGTTCTTGCCTTCGCCGACATCTAGGGTTAAGCGTAGTAGCTTATCAGCTCCTTCGACAGACTCACAGTCGATAATTTTGGCGATACGTAAATCGACTTTTAAGAAATCATCATAAGAAATAGTTGGTGCAATGGCTTCGCCACCAGGCTTAACCGCTTCCTCAGCAGGAGCTTTTTCCTTGCTATCAACAGAGGTGACCTCTAATAGTTGGTCTAAATGCTGCTCCTCTACACGCTTCATTAAGTGCTTAAATGGAGCGATGGTCGTAGGCAGCTCAGCCGCGTCTGACCAGATAAAATTACGACCTAAGCCAAATAGCTCATTAGCTACGCGAGAAGCCAGCTCAGGTAATACAGGCGCTAGTAGTACAGATAGGGCCTTGAAACCAGCTAAAGCACGAGAACAGATGTCCTGTAAGGTAGCCTTAGTTTCTTCTGATGCCTCACTAATGCCTTTGGCCATAACCCATGGTTGAGCTTGGTCGAATGCTTGGTTGAGCTTGTCTGCTTGAGCCATAATGGTACGAATGGCGCGCGCATACTCACGTGCCTCAAAGTCAGCAGCAACTTGCTCGGTGAGTGCCTTGTACTCAGTCTCAAGAGCTAATTTATCACCAAGATAGCCAAGCTGGCCATCGAAATGGCGGCTGATAAAGTTAGCTGCACGGCTGGCGATATTGATGTACTTACCAATTAGGTCGGAGTTAACGCGAGCGATGAAGTCATCTGCACCAAAATCAATATCTTCAACACGGCTATTTAATTTGGCGGCTAAGTAATAGCGCATCCATTCGGGATTCATGCCGATATCTAAATAACGCAATGGTGAAATGCCAGTGCCGCGGCTCTTAGACATTTTCTCACCGCTGACGGTAATAAAGCCATGAGCATGTAAGCCATCAGGGATCTTACGGCCTGAGAACTTCAGCATTGCAGGCCAAAACAGCGCGTGGAAATAAATAATGTCCTTGCCGATAAAGTGATATTGCTCGGTATCAGAGTTTGGATCTTGTAAGGCATCGAAGTCAATGCCTTTTTTATTGCAATAGGCCTTTAATGAGGCTAAGTAGCCCACTGGCGCATCTAGCCAAACGTAAAAGTACTTGTTGGGTGCGTCAGGAATCTCAATGCCAAAGTAAGGCGCATCACGGGAAATATCCCAGTCGTCTAATTTGCTTTCCTCGACACTAGTACCAAGCCATTCACGTGTTTTTGCTAACACTTCAGACTGGAGGTGAGGCTTATCTTGCGCGTTTTTGCCCTGTGTCCAAGCTAATAAAAACTCCACACAACGTGGGTCAGACAAGTTAAAGAAAAAATGCTCAGAAGACTTTAGAACCGGGGTAGTGCCGGTTAGAGTTGAATAAGGCTCAATTAGCTCAGTAGGCGAATAGGCCGTACTGCAATGCTCACATGCGTCGCCATACTGATCCTTGGCGTGACAGCTCGGGCACTCGCCCTTGATATAGCGGTCCGGTAAGAACATGCCTTTAACAGGATCGTAGAATTGCTCAATGCTACGCTGACTAATAAAACCAGCTTCTTTAAGGGCGTAATAAATTTCGTGCGATAGCTCAGTGTTTTCAGGGCTATGAGTATTATGCCAGTGGTCAAACTTAATATTAAAGCCGTTTAAGTACTTAGGTCTTTCGGCAGCAATTCTACCCACTAACTCCTCGGGACTAATGCCCTCGCTTTCGGCCTTAAGCATGATGGGTGCGCCATGTGCATCATCAGCACAAACAAAGTGAACTGTGTGGCCTGCCATTCGCAACGCTCTGACCCAGATGTCGGCTTGGATATACTCCATAATATGACCGATATGAAAAGAACCATTGGCATAGGGCAAGGCGGTAGTAACGAATATAGTGCGAGACATAAGAGACGATGAATAAAAAAATAAAGGATTAATAACGATTAATCCTTTATTCTAATCTATTGGAGACAATTAAATTAATAGACGGGCAATTATTGAGTAAGAGAGCGTGTTTATTTGATTTCTTTGAAGTCTACGTCGGTCACCTCAGATTCTGGAGGTCGTGTAAAATCATCGGATCGGCTCTGATACTTATTTTGATAATGTGTTTTGAAGTTTTGAGTTTTGCTACGGGCACGCGAGCTGTGCTCTTGCCAAAACTGTTTGGGCGAAAATGACTTGCCAAGTAGGCGGTTGACTATATAAAAGATAGCCACTCCGATGAACAAAATGAAAATAAATGTAAAGGCCAATATCAAACTAATAACAGATATAGCAATAAGGGCTATAGTGGCAAAAATACGTTGAATAGAATCTTTCATGTTACGAAATACTCCGTGTTGTGATCTGGTTTTCGTAGTCTAAATAGCAATATAGAATTAATATGACTAATTACTTATTCAATTCTACTTTATAAAATTGGAAAATCATTGGAATGAACACAGAACTTGCAACCTTATACAGTCGCTTACAAAAAGAGCTGGTCGATCCCAGTTTAGGAATTAATATCGGTCACAAAATCAAAGAGCGTGACTTGAGTCTTAAAAAGGGTGTGATGTCTTTAATTAAGGGCTCAACTCTACATTTCAAGTTCGAGCCTGGATATTTTTTGGGTAAGGATAAAGAAAAGGTTATTCTCCATATTCGCCAAATTGCGAATGAATGCGGTTTTCCTGAGATCGAGATTGAGTGGTCAGATTTGATCCGTAGTCACGTCGTTCAGGGTGGTTTAAAGCCTTTAAAATCCGTGAAAAATATTATTGCCGTGTCGTCGGGTAAGGGCGGAGTTGGTAAAAGTACTACCTCGAGTAACGTCGCTTTAGCCTTAGCTCAAACTGGTGCGCGAGTAGGGATTTTAGATGCGGACGTTTATGGTCCAAGTCAGCCTTTAATCTTAAACATCGAGGATGCCAAAATCGAAAGTACTGGTGAGGGTGAAAGTGGTCGCATGAAGGCTCAGGAGGCTTACGGTTTAGCGGTTAACTCAATTGGCTTTATGTTAGAGCCTGATGCGCCGGCTATTTTGCGTGGACCTATGGTTTCTCAAGCTGTGGAGCAATTGCTTACTCAAACAGCTTGGCCTGATTTGGATTATTTAATTATCGATATGCCGCCAGGAACGGGTGATATCGCCTTAACCCTGTCGCAAAAAGCACCAATGACGGGCGCGATTGTGGTGACAACCCCACAGGATGTGGCATTGTTAGACGCGCGTAAGGGCCTACGCATGTTCCAAAAGGTTAATATACCTATTGTAGGCGTGGTAGAAAATATGAGCGTTCATGTCTGTAGTAATTGTGGTCATGCTGAGCATATTTTTGGTGAAGAGGGTGGTATGAGAATGGCCGAGGAGCTTGAGGTGCCTTGGTTGGGTGCTTTACCGCTTAGCAAAAGTGTGCGAGAGCAAACTGATGCAGGTAAACCAACCGTTATTTCTGACCCAGAATCTGAAGCAGCAAAGCGCTATGCACAGATTGCTCGTCGCCTAGCCTTTAATATGTCTGAATTACCTATTGATCGTTCTGGTTCCTTTCCTAAGGTAGTCGTAGAGAACATATGATCTTGGGGTGATTTTAGAAACTCACACTAATAACTAGTTAATAGCTGATGGATTCAACGAGTAAATTTCTTCGTAAGTCCCCGTGCGTTTTTTTAGTAGGCCTGCTGGGCTCGGTCTTTTCTGCTTCTGCGATGAGTCAGTCCGAGTCTTTAAGCGGGCCTGTTTATGAGCGCGCGCGCCAACAAGAAGTACTAAAAGAGGCGCAAGCAGAGGTTAAGGCCACTGCTGAGGCAGATGCAGAGACTGATGAGACTGCCGCAGAGCTTAAGGCACCCGAGGTCATTATTATGCCTGGTGGATTGAGCCCTGAGGACTTGGATATTGTTAATAAGGCCATTTCTTCTGTCGTACGCCAAGCTGACGATCAAGATAGCCGCGAGGCAGCTCGAATCCGTCGGCGTGGTAGAGATGTTGTGCTTTCATCTTTGGCAACAAGAGGGTATTTTAATCCCGAGGTTGTGCTTGAGGTAGGTGAAGACTTTGAGGGTGAAACTTGGGATATTAGTATTAAGCTTGGTGAGAAAACAAGGGTCAGATCGGTCAAAAATGACTTTACCGGTAGCATTGCAAAGTCATCGGTTTATGAGCAACGTCTTAAGGATATCCGGCAGGACTGGGGGCTACCTGATGGTAAAGTCTTCATTAATAATGAATGGAGCAAAGCAAAAAACTCTATGTTAGAGACAGTGGCAGCTGATAACTTTTATCTTGCTCGTATGACTTTTTCTCAAGCGTTGATTGACCCTGATGAGTCGACGGCTGATTTGCATACTGTGATCGATAGTGGGCCGGCTGTTCGCCTTGGTCATACCGAGGTACATGGTTTGCGTCGTGTGCCACTGAGTTTAATTAGACGTTATGTACGATATGAGCCTGGGGAGCCTTATTCTCAGCAAAAACTAGATGAGTGGCAGCAAACATTACAATCCACTAATTTCTTTCGAGGTGCTTTTGTTACAGTAAAGAAGCCAGAGGATCGGGTTGTATATGACGAGGATGAGGTCAATTTGCCAGTTTTAGTGCGAGTTACTGAAGGGCCTGCACGTACTATTACTGGCGCTGTCGGTATTGATGATGTAAATATCTTTAGAGTAGAGGGCATCTATCGCCAAAGTGTGGTCTGGGATCAGCCTGTGACTCTTGAAACTGGTGCTAGTTTGGGCCTTAAAGAGCAGCGTGCCTTTTTAGATATTTATCGTGCGCCAAATTATGACGGTACGGTTGATAGCTTTGGTTTAGTTGCCCGTCATTCAGATTTTTCGGATGAGGAAGTGTCGCGTTTTGCTTTAGGTTGGCGTCGAACAAATGAATTCAAACTGGACCCACAGAGCCGAGTTGATTTTGAAAGTCGTTGGTCAGCGTCGCTTGCTTATGACTCAGTACGTCGTTCTGGTCAAGATAAATATGATCTTCCCAATGCGGTAGCTACTTATGATCTTTTACGTCGTGATGTAGATAATAAATTTGACCCGCGCTCGGGTAATTTAATCGCTATAGGCTTAGGTGTGGGCGCCGATTTAGAGTATGGCGATCCGTTTGCGAGAACCTCTATACGCGCACAGCAATGGTGGCCAGTCGGACGTCGTAACAATTTGACTGTTCGCGCCGAAGTGGGCTATGTGTATGGTAAAGATAGCACACGTATACCAGATGACTTTGGTTACCGGACGGGTGGCGCAGGGTCGATTCGTGGTTACCGTTATTTCGGTATTGGTGAGCATGTCCATAAAAGTGTAGTTGGGACACGCTCATTAGCTGTCGCCAGTATTGAATACACTCATTACTTTAATAACACCTTCGGGATAGCTTATTTTGTTGATGCGGGCGATGCCGCTCCGGAGTTTAAGGATATGAGGCTACATGTGGGTTATGGGGTAGGTGCTCGTATTAAAACGCCCGCTGGTCCGTTGTTTTTAGATGTCGCCTATGGCCAGCGAGACCGAAAGTTACGGTGGCATTTCTCATTAGGTATGGCTTTTTAATAGCGCAAAATTATGAAACTGTTCAGATTTAGTTGGTTGAGACTATTCGCTTTTTTGCTGATATTACTTTTTCTTGTATTGGCATTTTTAGTAGGAACGCAGTCTGGTAGTCGTTGGCTATTAAATACAGTTATGTCACAGATAAACGGCCGAATGGTGCAGGTTGAGGGCACTATTTGGCGCGGTATTCGTAGCCAAGAGCTTGAGGTGACTACCCCTGCGCTAAAGATTGTTGCTAAGGATGCTGCATTAGCAGTAAATTGGCTCAGCCTTTTACGTGCGCGTCTACAAGTAGAGCATCTCACCACGAGCGATTTAAATTTAGAGCTTTTCCCAACTGAGCCTAAGCTAGAAGAGGATACGAGCTCAGAGTTAAGCCTACCGATCTCGATACAGGTTGATAAGGTGTCGGTTGGTCAATTTACCATGACTGATGCGAGCGGTAAAAACTTACCGGTCGGTTTAAATAATTTTGATTTAGAAAGTTTAGTCTTAGATAGTTCAGGTATTACAACAGCGGAGTTGCGACGCTTAAC
>LSQX01189410.1_pt2 | contig 12125 bp, 12 predicted proteins | sample 654561 | NCBI WGS metagenome assembly LSQX01 (sample SAMN04489861, study PRJNA283612) | anaerobic digester metagenome | isolation source: 4 biogas reactors fed with cattle manure at either 37C or 55C with and... | place: Denmark: Kongens Lyngby | collected 2014 | reverse complement strand
TATGTTAATCAACATAATTGCCGTTTTCATATGCCCGGGCATATCGGCGGACAGGGATTAACTGCAGAGTTACAGTCGTTTGCTCAGCTTGATGTAACCGAAGTTCCTGCAATTGATGATTTGCATATGCCCCAGGGAGCAATACTGGAAGCACGTAAATTACTGGCAAAGGCGTATAAAGCCACCAATAGTCTTTTCCTGGTTAATGGAGCCACATCCGGTATTCACACGCTTTTTCTGAGTTTAAATGCTTCCGCATATGTGCTGATACCGCGTAATGCACACCGTTCTTTCTATGGGGGACTGGTTTTATCCGGTGCCTGGCCGGTATACTATCAGCCGCAGATCGAAAGTAATCTAAATATCGCTTTGTCTGTATTGCCGGGAGAAATTGAAGAACAACTGAAGTATTTTCCCCAGGCAGAAGCAATCTTTGTAACCAATCCTACCTACTATGGTACTACCAGTGAAATTGGAGCAATAGCAAAGTTGACCAGTGAAGGTGATCAGTTATTATATGTAGATGAAGCCCATGGAGGACATTTCCCATTCCATTCAGCCTTTCCAAAACCCAGTCTTGATTGCGGTGCTGATGCAGTGGTTAATGGCTTACATAAAAACCTGCCGGTACTTAATCAAGGAGCAGCATTGCATGGCGGACCTAAAGCTCCCTGGGAGAAAATTGAGAAAGGGTTTAGTTTGATCACTACTACCAGTCCTTCTTTTCCGATTTTAGCTTCCCTGGATCTGTCCCGGGAATTGATGATGAATAGTGGAACAAGTTTACTGGAGAAAGGTTTAAACTTATCCAAGCATTATAAAATCAAAATAAATTCTATAAAAGGATTAAAATGTCTTGATAAAGAATTACTCAGTTTTCCTGGAGTCAAAGGACTGGATCCTCTAAAAGTGTTAGTATCAATAGAAGGCCTTGAATTAAATGGATATGAATTAGCTCATTTATTACGTGTTGAGCATAATATTCAGGTTGAGTTGGCCGAGGAAAAAATAATACTAGCTATGATGTCTTTGTTTCATCGGGCAGAGGATTGGGAAAAGCTTTATAAAGCTCTGCAATCAATAGCAAGCAAGTATTCTTCCACTTGTACGAGAAAAAAATCTGTTGACTTACCACCATTGCCATATGTTTTATTATCTCCCCGGCAAGCTTATTTTGCTCCCAAAAGGAGAATAAAGCTTGGTGACTGCAAAGATAAGATAGCGGGAGAAATGGTAGCTGTTTATCCTCCCGGGATTCCTTGTCTTTTACCTGGGGAATTGATCAGCCCTGCAATATTCGATTATTTACAGTATCTAAAAAGAAGTAAAATACCATTGCAGGGAGTTACTGACCTGGAGTTGAATTATATATCAATCATCGAACCATAATTTTAAGACTAATTAGAGAAGGGAAACGGGTTTAATATGATCAAAACGGGAATTTTTATTAGCCTGGAAGGGATAGATGGAAGTGGTAAATCTACTTTAAAAGAATATTTGAAAGAAAAATTACACGCTAAGTTCCAAGTTATAGATGTTCGCGAACCGGGAGGGACAATTATTTCAGAAAAGATTCGCGAATTACTTTTGGATATAAAAAATGAAGGAATCGAACCCAAAACAGAAGCTATTTTATATGCTGCTGCTCGTGCCCAAGTGGTAGAAGAAGTAATTAGACCAGCCTTGCTTGACAATAAAATAGTAATTGCTGACCGCTTTATGGATTCTACCATTGCATATCAGGGGTATGGCCGCGGCTTGGACATTAGTTTTTTGCACGAATTGAACTCACTTTGCACAGGAGGTTTAAAACCGGACATAACATTACTCCTGGATATAAGTCCGGAGGAAGGGCAAAAGCGCAAAATTACAGATATACCTGACAGACTGGAAAAAGAAGGTATAGAATTCCAGCAAAAAGTAAGAAATGGGTATTTGCAGATAGCAAAAGAAAATCTGCAGCGCATAAAAGTAATACAAGCAGACAGAGACCTGGAAGCTGTTAAAAATGAAGCGATGCAGCATATTAAGGATATAATTACCGACAGGCGGGAAAAGCATGAATTATTTTAGCAATGTAGCAGGCCAGGAACAAGCGGTTAAAATTTTAAGTAAGAGTCTGGAATCAGGGATGCTCAGCCATGCCTATATATTTACGGGTGCTGCGGGAGTTGGCAAGATGCATACAGCGAGGGCTTTTGCTGAAAGTATTATTAGTCAGAGCGATAAGGATGCGAAGATGTTTTTTAAAAATAATATGCATCCCGATTTGTTAATAATAGAAAAAAGACCCGAAAAAACCGTTATAATAAAAGAGCAGATCACAAGTGAAATGGAGCCATGGTTACAGCTTAAACCTTTTAGGGCTGCGCGGCGGGTGGTTATTATTCGGGATGCTCATCTAATGCGAAATGAAGTTGCAAATTCCCTATTAAAAACATTGGAGGAAGCTCCCCGGTATGCCATAATCATATTAGTATCCGATGAAAACCGCATGTTGGAGACAATATTGTCTCGATGCCAGTTGATCCGTTTTCACAGTGTAAATGAACAAATTATAGAAAAATTATTGTTAAACCGGGGTGTGGAAGCAGATAAAGCCTATCGGGTATCCCAGTTGGCTAGTGGCAGTATTAACGCAGCATTAAGATACGCAAGTGAGGAAAACTTTTCAGACAGATGGGAAATAGCCCAGATGATTGTGACTAGCTTAGCTTCCGGACAATTAATAGAAGTCTATTTATCAGCTGAAAAAATGGAATTGGACCCGGATTTAATAAGCAGTATGTTGGAGACATTATTAAGAGATATTTATATATATAAGTTAACAAATCGCAAAGAATTATTAATCATCGCAGAAAATATCCAAATAATGAGAAAGTTAAAAATGGTTAACGATATAAAGATTAAAAAAGCAATTAACAGTATCAATAACTTGCGCGAGCTTTATCGCACTAATGTCAATACTCTTTCCATCAACCTAAATATATGTTGGGAAGTATGGGAAGCTTTTCAGTAAAAAGTTTGCGCTGTTTTTATCTGTAACAGAGGAGGTCATTTCATTGGCGTGGGTAGCAGGCGTAAGATTTAAACCGGCAGGGAAAATATATTATTTCGATTGTGAAAATATTGAATTGGTCCCTGGTGACGAAGTTGTAGTGGAGACCATCAGGGGCATCGAATATGGAATTGTAGCCCTGGGGAAAAAGGATATAAGTGAAGATAAACTTGTAATGCCTTTAAAAAAAGTACTTCGCAAAGCCAGCGAAGCTGATGTGAAAGCATATAAAGCAAATAAGGAAAAGGAAAAAGAAGCACTGGAGATTTGCGGCCAAAAGATTAAGGAACATCAACTGCCTATGCGGTTAATTGATGTGGAATATACATTTGATATGGGAAAAATTATTTTTTATTTTACTGCTGAAGGACGAGTAGATTTCCGTGAATTAGTGAAAGACTTGGCAGCCATTTTTAAGACTAGAATTGAACTGCGCCAGATTGGAGTACGGGATGAAGCAAAAATGCTGGGTGGAATTGCTGCCTGTGGAAGAGTCCTTTGCTGCAATGGTTTTTTAGGCGAATTTGAACCTGTATCTATTCGTATGGCAAAAGAACAGAATTTATCCCTTAATCCTACCAAAATATCAGGAATCTGTGGGCGCTTGATGTGTTGCCTTAAATACGAATCAGAGCTATACGAGCCAAGGGGAGCAAAGGAGTGCAAAAATGGAGAAGACATTACAAGAATTAAAGATGATTGTTCGGGAACTGATAATTGAAGTAGGTGAACTAAAAGAGAGAGTAACGATTTTGGAAAAAGAAAATGCAGGTACAGAAGCCGAACATCATTTGGAGTATCCCGCGGTTTTATTGAGGGCAGAAGGTTATGAAAATTTGGGCAGTATATATAAAGAAGGTTATCATATATGTTCTATGGCTTATGGAATGCCAAGAGAAGACGAATGCCTTTTTTGTATAGCTTTTATGAACAGGGAGTAACCCATGCCAATTCCCAAAGACATTATCAATCAACAGATGGAGAGCCTTGATGATTTACTGATTGGCGGTATGAGTCTGATTCAACCTTTAAATGGATACCGCTTTTCTATTGATGCTGTTTTATTGGCATACTTCCCACAGTTAAAAGGAGTAAAAAACGCCATTGATCTTGGTACCGGACATGCAATAATTCCTCATCTTCTATCATATCGGGACCCTGCAGTTAAAATTTTAGGAATTGAAATTCAGGAAAATATGTTTCTTAGGGCAAAACGCAGTATAGAATATAACCATTTAGAACATAGAATAAGTCTTTTAAAAGGTGATATAAAAGAAATCAAAGAGTTTATGCCTCCGGAATGTGCACAATTGGTTACTTGTAACCCGCCTTTCTGGAAAAAAAGCAGCGGCACCATAAGTCGAAATGTTGAGCAGGCTGCAGCTCGCCATGAGATTTTAGTTGACACTGAACAAATAATTGCTGCAGCAAGACACATATTGGTTCCTGGGGGCAAACTTTGTATTATACATATTTGTGAAAGATTACAGGAAATCTTACAGCTTTATCATATGCACCAAATTGCAGTAAAAAGAATCCGTTTTATCCATTCAAGAGTAGATGAGGCTGCCAAACTATTCCTGTTAGAGGGAGAAAAAGGCGGGCACCAGCCCTTAGCGATTTTACCGCCTTTAATTATCTATGAACGGCCGAATAAATATAGCCAGGAGATTTTAAGAATATATAATATGATTTAATGCACTAAACCAGGAGTTGATTGGCACATGGGCATACTATACATATGTGGCACACCAATAGGTAACTTGGAAGATGCCAGCATCAGATTACTAAAAACATTACGCAGCGTAGACTTGATTGCCTGTGAAGATACCCGCCACACTATAAAATTATTGAACCGATATAAAATTAGGAATAAACTGGTGAGCTATCACCAACATAGCCGGCAGGAAAAGGAAGAATTTTTAATAAAGCAATTATTAGCAGGAAAGAATATAGCGCTGGTTTCCGATGCAGGCATGCCAGGAATTTCAGATCCCGGTGAACTACTGATAAAAAGAGCAATCAATGAGGGAATTGATATCCAGATAATTCCCGGCCCTACAGCATTAATTGCAGCTTTAACTATATCCGGATTTGATAGCACTTCTTTTATATTTGCAGGTTTTTTACCAACAAATTCAGGAAAAAGGAAACAAAATTTACAACAATATTTGAATGAGCGTAGAACTGTAATTATTTACGAAGCACCCCACAGGCTAAATGCAACTTTGGCGGATATAGAATCAGTGCTGGGAACGGAGCGTAATTTAGCTGTGGTACGTGAATTAACCAAAAAATTTGAACAAGTAAAGCGGGGAAGAGTAAGTGAGATAAAAGAATATTTTACATTTACACCACCCAAAGGCGAATTTTGTCTGCTGATTGAGGGAACAACAATCAATGCTAAGCCACCGGACATTGAAACTATATCAGAGGAAGTAAAAGAGCTTATAAAAAGGGGTGTAAATAAAAAAGAGGCCTTAAAAATAAAGGCCCGGGAATATCAAATTAAAAAAAATACTTTGTATAAATACTTTGTTGAAAATAATGACTAACCAACTTGTTTGCTTAACTGGGTCAAACAGCTTTTACATATGTTTTTGCCCTTGTAATTTATGACATCCTCCGCATTTGTGCAGAAAATACAAGCTGGTTCATATTTCTTTAGAACGATCTTTTCGCTGTCTACATAGATTTCCAGGGCGTCCTTTTCTTCGATACCCATGGTTCTCCTAAGCTCTATGGGAATTACTATGCGTCCTAATTCATCTACCTTTCTTACTACACCTGTTGATTTCAACATTTTACAGCGAATCCTCCCTTATTAAATTTTAACTCATGGCAAATATACCAAAGATGGTAGAAATAGTCAAGTGCAAGTTCAACATTAATGGACAAAAAAAGTTATAAAATGCTTTAAAGTATAAAATTGCATTCCCACAGGTAAGATGAGAAGACAAAAAATAGCAATGGGGGTTTGAACATAAGCATATGGGGAGACTTTTGTGGTAAACTATACAACATATACCGCTGATTGTTTAATTGTAGTAAAATCTGGTTGTTGGATATTAAAACCGCATTTTTAAAAATTGTGGAGGGACAAATGATGCAAAAAAATAAAAACTTTTATATAACTACGCCTATATATTATCCAAGTGATAATCTTCATATAGGACATGCTTACACAACTGTGGCAGCAGATTGTATAGCTAGATTTAAAAGAATGCAGGGTTATAATATTTTTTATCTGACTGGCACTGATGAACATGGACAAAAAATCGAAAAGGCTGCGATAGACAAAAATATGACGCCACAAGCTTATATAGATGATATCGTAAGCAATATTCGTAAATTATGGGATACCCTATTGATCACTCATACTGATTTCATCAGGACTACTGAACAAAGACACCAGGAAGTAGTGCAGGAAATATTTCAACAGGTTTATGATCAGGGTGATATTTACCTCTCTGAATACGAAGGATGGTATTGTCTGCCTTGTGAAACATTTTTTACTGAAAGACAGTTAGTGAACGGAAAATGTCCTGATTGTGAACGGGAGGTTCAACTTTTAAAAGAAGAAAGTTATTTTTTCAAAATGTCCAAATACGCCCACCGGTTACTGGATCATATAAATGAACATCCAGATTTTATTCAGCCAGAATCTAGGCGTAATGAAGTCATTAATTTTATAAAAAGCGGTTTGGATGATTTATGTGTATCAAGGACAACTTTTAAATGGGGCATACCTGTGCCATTTAATGAAAAACATGTAGTTTATGTATGGTTTGATGCTTTAATCAACTACCTGACAGGGATCGGATATGCTTCAGACCAACAGTTATTCAATAAATACTGGCCTGCTGATGTTCACCTAATGGCCAAAGATATATTGCGCTTTCATGCCATAATATGGCCAATCATGTTAATGGCCTTAAATCTTCCTTTGCCGAAAAAAGTATTTGCTCATGGCTGGATCATGCTCGAGGGTGGTAAAATGTCAAAATCCAAAGGCAATGTTATTGATCCAAGAATATTGGTTGAAAAATATGGTGTTGACGCAATACGGTACTATTTAGTCAAAGAAATGAGCTTTGGGCAAGATGGAATGTATTCTGAAGATATGCTGGTAAATCGTATTAATTCAGATTTGGCTAATGATTTAGGTAATCTCATCAGTCGTACAGCAGCTATGATCATGAAATATTTTAACGGTCAAATCCCGAAACCTCTAAAACCAGGATCTATTGACGAAGAATTGAAAGAAACAGCTGAAAAAACTTTTCAGGATGCCACGGTAAAATTAGAAAAATTAGATTTCTCAGCTTATTTAATTAGCTGCACCAGATTAATTTCTCGGGCCAACAAGTATATTGATGAAACCGAACCATGGCGGTTAGCTAAAGATGAAAAGCAAAAAGACCGTTTAGGCACTGTATTATATAATCTGATTGAGTGTATAAGGATTGCAATTGTATTGATGGCGCCCACTATGCCCCTGCTGCCTGAACGCGCCAATAAGCAGTTGAATATTTTTGATAATATTCAGGAACTTACTTGGCAAAGTGCTGGTGAGTGGGGTATCAGCACGCCGGGAAATCAGGTTAAAAAGGGAGAAATACTCTTCCCCAGAATAGATTTTCAACAGATGGAGGAGAAAAAATTGGCAGATTTAAATGAACAAGTGAATAAAACCCACAATGCAGCTGTGGATCAGACCACTAATGAAAAAGAGTATATAAGTATTGATGATTTTGCCCGTTTAGATTTAAGAGTGGCAGAGATCATTTCCTGCGAAAAAATGGAGAAAGCTGATAAGCTGTTGATTTTAAGAGTAAAAATTGGGGAAGAAGAGCGTACAATTGTATCAGGTATTGCTCAGCATTATAATCCTGAACAGCTTATTGGGAAAAAAGTAGTTGTTGTAGCTAATTTAAAACCCACCAAACTTAGAGGGACACTATCAGAAGGTATGCTGCTTGCTGCCTCTGATGAAGACAATGTTGAAGTATTGATGATACAAAGTGATATCGCTTCCGGCAACCGGGTCAAATAGTTCTGAAAACAGGAGGAAGCAAATGTTAGTTGATACCCATGCCCATTTGCAGGATGAAGCTTTTAATGACATTAAGGCTGTTTTGTCCAGGGCTTTTGACAATGGTGTTGAAAAAATATTTTGTATAGGATATGATTATGAGTCTTCGGTTACAGCAGTAAATCTTGCTGGCAAGCATAGGGAGATCTTTGCAGTAATCGGAGTTCACCCACATGATGCCAAAGAGCTTGATGACGAAATGCTGGCAAAACTTTATGATTTGGGTAAAAAGCCTAAGGTTGTTGCAATTGGTGAAATTGGACTTGATTATTATAGAAATTTATCACCAAAAGAAGTACAGAGAAAAGCCTTTCAAGAACAGTTGAAATTAGCCAAAGAATTAAATAAACCAGTAGTGATCCATGACCGGGATGCTCATCAAGAGGTAATGGAAATATTAAAAGCAGAAAAAGGCGGTTTAAATGGCGGCATAATGCATTGCTATTCAGGTCACCTACCCTTGGCCGTAGAACTGATGAAGATAGGATTTTATATTTCATTTGCCGGTCCAGTCACTTTTAAAAACGCTAAAAAAGCCCATGAAGTAGCTGCCAAGATACCTTTGGAAAGGTTGCTGGTGGAAACAGATTGTCCTTACCTGACCCCGGAACCATTTCGGGGGAAAATTAATGAACCGGCCAATGTACTATTTGTAGCTGAAAAAATCGCTGAACTGAGAAAAAAAACAACTCAGGAGATAGCTTACCATACAACCTTAAATGCCCACAGGGTATATAATTTAAAATTTTAAACTACGGGTTGCTAAATATTTCCTTAATAACAAACTTTTTAAATGAATAAGGATATTATGTATTAAAGATAAACTTAATTTAAAAAGTTTAAAGGTTATTAAACAAGGTCATAATTACATTAAATGGAAGCAAAGTTGACTTTTCGCTAGCCATTTAGCTAAAATGTAAAAGACCTTCCATAACAAAATATTTGTTTTGGAAAAAGAAAGGAATGAAAAGCAATGCTTGTGTGGTCTAAGAAGAGGACTTACCTTCTAGCTGGGATAATCAGCATAGGGTTACTCTTGGGAAGTCAATTCTTTGCCTTACAAAAGCCGGTTACCATATATGTAGATGGTAAAAAGATCGAGACACGTGCGTATTTTGCGCGAACAGTAGCAGATGTGTTAGAGAAAAATCAAATTAGTTTGAGGGAAAAGGATGTAGTAGAGCCAGCGTTGACCAGCGTTCTGGAAAAAGAAACAAGCATAAAAGTCACCAGGGCTTTTAAAGTAAAAGTAATTGCCGATGGTCAAACCCGGGAAATTATTTCAACTCCAGTAACGGTAAAAGAGGCTATTGAACTAGCTGGTATCAAAATTGGGAAAGAAGATGTGGTCAAAACGGTACTTACTGACAAAACCAAACCTAATCAGGAGATTGAAGTAATAAGAGTGACTACCGAAGAAATTAAGGTAGAGGAACCAGTTGAATTTAGGTTGGAAAGAACAATTGATAATACTCTGGAAAAGGGGCTTACTCGTACAATTCAAGCGGGCAAGAACGGATTGGCGCTGAACACTGTAAAAATAGTGTATCATAACGGGCAGGAAGTCAAAAGAGAAGTAGTCGATAGTAAAATCGTCACAGAACCAGTAAACCGAGTAGTAGCTATGGGATCAATTACAAATGTTTCTCGTAGCGGTACCACTATGAATTTCAGAGAAGCCCGTTACATGTCAGCATCTGCTTATACTTATACCGGAAATAGAACTGCTACTGGAAAACAACCGGCTGTAGGATTGATAGCTGTTGATCCTAGCGTAATACCCCTTGGTACACGTCTTTATGTGGAAGGGTATGGATACGCCCAGGCTGCGGATACAGGTGGTTCCATCAAAGGAGATCGAATAGACTTATTTATGGAAGACCGTTCTCAGTGTCTTAGCTGGGGACGAAGAACTGTAAAAGTATATATACTCGATTAGGCGGCTTAAAGGCAAACACTCTCTACAAACCGGGGAGTGTTTTTTTTTGGCATTTTTTCCCTCGTTTTAAATAACTAAAAAGACAAAACACTATATTAGGGTAATATAAAGGAGGTGAAAGAATGACAAAAAAAATAAGTATTAGCTTAATTATTATTTTAATGGCAAGTATATTACTGATCGGTTGTCAACAACAAGCTGCAAGAAGACCAGCAGACCCCAATAATAATCAAACCGATATGAACAACGAAATGACAGAAAATGAAAGAAGAGTTCTGGCAGGCCGATTGTCTAATCTAGCGGAGGAAATCGAGGGAGTAAAAAATGCTTCAGTAATCGTATCAAGTATTGGAATGACTCAAAATGATAATATGAATAACAATCAAAATACCAACACCGCACCAAATAATATGACTGGTACAGCACCACGTTCTGCTTTACCCAACAATCCAACAACCAATAATATGAACCCGGGGAATGCCACAGGTACCAATGCAAATAATAGCAACCGCATCAACAATAATCAGGGAATGAATACTCCTGAGAGCCTAGCTCCAAGTGCCGGGTTAACCACTAACACAGACACCAATATTAACAACAGGACCGGACTAGTTGTAATGGTAGGACTAACTATGGAAGATAATATAAACGATGCGAATAAAATAAAAAGTATTAAACAAACAGTAGCTAACCGTCTGCGAGGGGCAGATTCCAGGATCACACAAGTATTGGTGACCAGTGACCCTGGACTGATAGAAAGAATAAATGATGTAGCAGCAGGTTTATTAGAAGGAAGACCTATTCGCAGTTTTGATAACGATATCAAGAATCTGGGTAATGATTTACAGCGAGAAATGCCAGCTTTTTAACAGTCTAAACCCGAATGAAGAATTCGGGTTTTTTTATGTCTGCTAAGGGGTATGTAGTATAATAACCTAAAAAGCACACATGAGGTTATAAATCATGAAAAAACCTTCTACCATATCTGGATTACGTGAACTGATGCGACAAAATAATATTAGACCCAAAAAAAGATGGGGACAGAATTTTTTAGTAGATGGAAACATATTAAGTAAAATAGCAAAATACGCCAGCGCTGATCATAATGGATATATTGTAGAGATAGGACCAGGGTTGGGAGCATTAACCGAGGAATTGGCAATTCAGCATAAAGGTGTTCTGGCAATTGACATAGATTATTCACTGGAACCTGCTTTAAGACAGGTATTATCACCTTATGATAATGTACATTTAATTTTTCAGGATATAATGGCAACTGACATTGAAGAAGAGCTTACCAAAGTTTTTCAATTAAAATCTGTACCAAATTATACTGTATGCGCGAATATTCCTTATAATATTACCACCCCTATTATTTTTAAATTGCTGGAACAATGTCCAAATCTTAAATCTGCCATTTTAATGATGCAAAAAGAAGTAGCTGGAAGAATTATGGCAGCACCGGGCGGAAAGGATTACGGTCTATTGACTTTGACAGTAGCCTATCATGCCCAGGCAAAGTTCTTGATGAATGTTTCACCCTCTTGTTTTTACCCCCGCCCCGAAGTAGAGTCAACTGTAATAAAGATAATTCCATCGTCTGGTAAGAGAGTGAAAGTTAATCAGGAGAAGGAGTTTATAATGCTGCTGAAATTCGCCTTTCAAAAACGCCGGAAAACCATGCTGAACATTGCAGCTGATTATTTTAGCTGTGATAAAACACTAGCCAAAAACATATTAGAAGAAATAAACATTTCACCAGCAAGGCGGCCTGAAACTTTAGACCTCGAAGATTTTGCCAGCTTGGCAAATGCATTTCTGGAGAAAAATTTATATAAGAAAATTTAACAGACAACTCCCAAATTTAGCACACTAATCTAAAATATATAGTTGACACAGCCTAAATTATTTTATATACTATTTGTTTCGCTGTTGACATAGCTAGGGATATAAGGTAAAATTACTATGATATAATGAATAAAGAAGGTGGTTCAGTGAATTCTCCAAGAGCTTTATCCGATATAAAAAAGGAT
>LSQX01208249.1_pt1 | contig 12127 bp, 11 predicted proteins | sample 654561 | NCBI WGS metagenome assembly LSQX01 (sample SAMN04489861, study PRJNA283612) | anaerobic digester metagenome | isolation source: 4 biogas reactors fed with cattle manure at either 37C or 55C with and... | place: Denmark: Kongens Lyngby | collected 2014 | reverse complement strand
TGTAATGTCAGCAAGAGCATGATCAGCAAAATAGAAAGCAATAAGGCTACTATTCACCTGGATCTGCTCATGAATATTGCACGGGAATTGGGCATTAGTGTGTATGAGCTGTTAGAAGAAAGCTCTTTGGTTACCAAGAAAAAAGCCACCATAGTACGGGAAAGAGAAAGAAAACATTTGGTAGCAGGTGTTCCAGGAAGATCGGGTTACAAGTACTTTGGCATGGCAGGCTCCAGTGATATTGATACTTTTCTCCTTGTGATCGGGAAGGAAGCCATTACTCAACAGAGATATGTTACTCACAGTGGTTATGAGTTTCTTTATGTGGTCGAAGGTACTGTTCGTCTGCGATTTCGTGATGAGGAGTACACCCTATATGAGGGTGATACCGGGTTTTTTCAGGCTACTCAGGAACATATGGTGCTTCCAGTGACCGAAAGTGGCGCTCAGATCATCATTGTGTTTTTACACGCGTAGAATTTTGAACCGTTTTTATACAGTTTTCTACTTTTGGAAACATAGTTCTTACAAATCCCTACATATCTTCATTTCATCTTTCTACATACCCCATTTTCTTAGGGGAAATTACATTTTATAACTTCACTAACGAGAATCAACCACAACTAAATAATTTGGTAAAAAGGGACGTAAATGTGAGCTTTAGCTAGTTTGACGGTCGTATTGTAACTTGGCAGAAGCAATTTTCATGATGTTGAAAAGTGTGAAACATCACTAATACAATTGACTATTTTGAAACCAGATCCGTAGACTCAATAATTTTCACACGTTATGCTTGCCTTAGATTAAATATTTTGTCGAAATACATGGTTACGGGAGATGACTATTGTGAATTTACAAACATTAGAGTACAGCTTGAATGGTCAGATCGCCTTGATTGCCATTAATCGCCCCCAGGCTTTGAATGCTTTAAATGGACAAGTATTTACCGAATTAAGATCGGCTTTTGAAAACGCCATATCCGACCAGGGTATCCGAGCTATTATTCTTACCGGCAAAGGTGAGAAAGCCTTTGCAGCGGGATCAGATATTAAAGAATTTGCGGATTGCAGTTTCTACGAAGCCCGACAGGTGTCAGTTAGAAATAATGCTACCCAAGAGGTGATCGCCAGTTGTCCGAAACCCACTATCGCTGCCTTAAACGGGTATACATTGGGGGGCGGACTGGAAGTTGCCATGTGTTGCGATATAAGAATTGCGGCGGAAAATGCTAGATTAGGCCAACCGGAAATTGGATTAGGATTTATTCCGGGTGGTGGAGGTACCCAAAGACTTCCTCGCCTTATTGGAGTTGCCAAAGCCAAGGAATTGATTTTCAGCGGCAAAATGATCAGTGCTCAGGAAGCTCTTGCAATAGGCTTGGTCAACAAAGTGGTACCCCTGGCCGACTTATTAACAGAGTCACAGGCTATGGCAGCAAGTTTTATTAAGAATTCCAGCGTAATTCTCGAATTCGCCAAAATAGCTATAGATACAGGAATACAATTGGATCTTAAATCAGGTCTGGAATTGGAAATTGGATTATGGGCAGAAAGTTTTGCTACTGAGGATCACCATGAAGGCATTGCTGCTTTCATTGAAAAGCGCCAACCACAGTTCAAAGGTAGATAGTAAATATGACAAGGAGGTAAACAGAATGACGTTTGATATTAAAAACATAGCCGTACTCGGAGCAGGAGCTATGGGCAATGGTATCGCACAGGTAAGCGCCCAGGCAGGGTATCAGGTAGTTATGCAGGACATAACAGAGGAAGCCTTACAAAAAGGTATGGAAACCATCCAGAAAAGTCTTTCCAAACTAGCTAGTAAGGGCAAGATTGCTGCTGATGAAGTGGATGCTATTGTAGGCCGTATTACTACCACGGTCAGTTTGGAAGAAGCAGCTAAAGATGCGGATCTGGTAATAGAAGCGGTACCTGAAGTTCTGGAACTGAAAATTGATATTTATAAGAGACTGGATGCCGTCTGTAAACCAGAAGCTATCTTTGGTTCCAATACCTCCACGTTGCCCATTACTATTTTGGGATCTGCTACTAAACGCCCTGAGCAGGTGTGCGGTATTCACTTTATGAACCCGGTGCCGGTAATGCCAGGAGTTGAATTGATCAAGGGTCGTCTTACTTCTGATGAGGTTATGGATGAGGCTGTGAAATATGTTGAGAAAATCGGCCGTGAGGCTTGCTTGGCCGTTGATTATGCCGGGTTCATTGTTAGCCGGCTTTTGGATGTAGTTCAAAATGAAGCCTGCCGTCTGGTTATGGAAGGCAATCAGCCCGAAGAAATTGATAAAGCTATGAAGCTTTGCGCCAACTGGCCTATTGGCCCCTGTGCCCTGATGGATCTGGTAGGATTGGACATTGTTGAACACGGTCTGGGAACCCTGGAAAACGATTTGGGTCCTGCTTACAAAGCAGCTCCTTTGCTTCGTCAAATGGTACGAGCAGGGGAACTGGGCAGAAAGACTGGTAGGGGTTTTTACACCTACAACAAGTAGCACAGAGTTTGTCGTAGAAGAATTTGTTGGGAGGGTTTTTTAATGAGTAACAATGATTATGTCATTATCAGTGGTGTTCGTACTCCTTTTGGCCGCTTTGGCGGGTCCTTAAAGGATGTCAATGTTATTGACTTGGGCGCCGAAGTTATGAAAGAAGCTATCAGTCGTGCTGGTCTGAAACCCGAACAGATTGATGAAGTTTGGTGGGGATGTGGAGACACCTCCAACACTGACGACGTATTTACCCCGGTTATTGGTCGGCAAAGCCTGCTCGAGGCTGGTTTGCCCCCGGAAACACCTTGCTGCACTTTTGATAAGGCTTGTGTGTCCGGTTCATCCTCAATTCTTTATGCGGTTCGCGCCTTAAAAGCAGGCGATGCTGAGATAGTAATGTGCGGTGGAGCAACTCATTTTTCCTCCGTGCCTTATCTGCTGCGCAATATGAGATTCCAGGGTAATAAAATAGGGGCTATCGAAATGGCCGATCCCTTGTCTCCCTTAGGATACAAGAGATACAATCCGGTTTCCGTGGACTCCGGCGAAGTAGCAGTGGAATACGGAGTAAGCCGGGAAGAGCAGGATGAATGGGCTTTGCGCAGCCATCAAAGATATGGCGAAGCCTGGAAAGCCGGCAAATTCAAAGATGAAATAAAGCCCTGGGAATTAAAACAAAAAGATGGCAGTGTAAAAATGCTCGATATTGATGAGCAATACCGTGAAAACACTACTTTGGAAAGACTGGCCAAACTGCCTACTATTTTTGATAATGTCGGCGGTATTACGGCTGGAAACGCTCCTGGTCTTAATGATGGGGCCATTGCTTTGATAGTCACTACCCGTGAAAAAGCCGAAGAACTAGGCGTTAAACCTCTGGCAACAGTAGTAAACGCGGTTACTACCGGCGCTAATCCCCGTAAACTGCCTATAGCACCTGCGGTAGCTATTAAGAAATGCTTAAGCGAAGCCAATATGACTATTGATGATGTAGATATAGTTGAAATCAATGAAGCCTTTGCCTGCGTGCCACTGGTTAGCGGCAAAATATTGGCCGATATGGACGACACCAAATATCAGCAGATCAAAGACAAAATGAATGTCAACGGCAGTGCTATTGCTACTGGTCATGCCAACTGTGCCAGTGGTGCCAGGATCGTATTAACCATGATTCATGAGTTGAAGCGCCGTGGAGGCGGATATGGTGTTATGGGCATCTGTGGAGGATTGACCCAGGGAGATTCGATCCTTATCAAAGTAGAGGCTTAATTATTAGTCAAAGTTTTAGGATACGGGCCGGGTTATCTAGCATTGATTACAGTATTTCAAGAACAGCATTTGTAGCAGCTTTTTACAACATGATTAGCAGAACCATTTATACAACATTGTTTACAGCAGCATTCTTACCATTATTTTTAGATTGGTAGTAGTCGTGATTATCATAGCCGGCCCTAGTTCCTAAATATCACCATATTTAACATCCCTGGGAGGAGGGGAATTATGACTAAAGTACTAGCTAAAGACGCAGTTAAAACGATACAAGCCGAATACAACGCCAATGCCCTGGAAGCGAAAGATCGCGGGCAGTTAGTGGCGTGGGTAACCTCCATAGCTCCTAGGGAGTTTCTGGAAGCCATGGACATCGTTACCGTATATCCGGAAAACCATGCAGCGGGTATAGCTGCTAAAAAGGGCTCCATGGAAATGATGAATATTGCCGAATCCATGGGGTATTCTACAGACATTTGTTCCTACGCCAGAACCAATTTAGGATATGTGGAAGCTGGAGATTCTGCGGCAGGGAAACTACCCGCACCGGATCTTTTGGTCTGCTGTAACAACATCTGCAATACCGTTACAAAATGGTATGAGATTTTGTCCCGCCGGCTGAATGTCCCCCTGATAATGATCGATATGCCTTTTAGTCATGAAAATGAGGTCAATGATAGAGCCGTAAATTATATGGTGGGTCAGTTCCAACACATGATTGGGCAATTAGAGCAAATTGCCGGCAAACCCTTTAATTATGACCGTTTTCAGGAGTCCATGGAATTATCCAATCAGGCTTCTTTACTTTGGAAAGAGGCGGCAGATTTCGGCAGCGCACATCCTTGCCCTTTTAACGGCATAGATTTCTTCAATTATATGGCTCTGATTGTTTGCATGCGCGGCAATGAAAAAGCAGTTGAATTTTTTACCTTATTAAGAGATGAAATAGCCGAGAAGGTCGCCCGGGGAGAAGGATATCTGGAGAATGAAAAGTACCGTATTCTTTGGGATGGCATTCCCTTCTGGTTTAACCTCAAGGCCATGTTCAGATCTCTCAAGAACTATGATGCCTGCATGGTAGGCTCTACCTATCCGGATAACTGGGTTCTGCCCTATGATGTGCATGATCTAAAAAGCATGGCCCGGGCTTATACTTCGATTTTCATCAACCGCAACTTTGACTTCAGAGTCAAAAACATGACCAGACTTATTGATAAATTCGATGTAGATGGAGTTATTTTTCACTCCAACCGCAGCTGTAAAGCTCAGGATTTTGCTCAATATGCTATGTCCAGAAAAATTATGGACATTACTGGTGTGCCAACTGTGGTAGTGGACGGAGATCAAAATGACCCCCGTGCCTTTTCCGAAGCCCAATACGAGACTCGAGTGCAGGCCTTATATGAAATGATTGATCAGCGTAAGGCTGCTGCTTCGGTAAGGAGGTAGGAATAGCATGGATACAGTAAAACAGATTTTAAGTCAATTCGAAAATGCAGCCCACCATCCCGGTCAGGTGGTAAGCGAATGGAAACAAGAAACTGGCGGTAAAGTAGTAGGATGTTTGCCGGTGCACAGCTCTGGTGCGGAAGAATTAATTCACGCTGCCGGTATGCTGCCGGTAGGACTCTGGGGTGGACAAACCAGCATTTCCAGAGCTAGTGAATATCTCCAGGCCTTCTGCTGTTCTATTATGAAAGCCGTTATGGAATTTTCATTAAGCGGCGTTTATAAAGACCTGGATGCATATGTGTCACCGAATACCTGTGATACTATGCGCTGTATTCCTTTGTTGCTCAAGGAGACTAACCCCGAAGTACCGGTTATTGGTTTAGTGCTTCCGGATAACAGAAAGATCAATGCCGGTGTTGGCTATTTGGCAGAGGAATTCAAGGCCATTGGTGAGAGTCTTAGTGAAATATCCGGGCAGAAAATAACCGTGGCTGATTTACAGAATAGTATCGCAGTTTTCAATCAGCATAAAGCGCTGATGAATCAATTTCTTACCATGGCCAATGACCATTTGGACATTATTACACCTTATTACCGGCATATGGTAATCAAGTCATCTTTCTTTATGGCGAAAGAAAAGCACAGTCAATGGCTGAGCCAGTTGATTGATGCCTTAGAGAAGACTCCTGCTCATAAATGGAACGGTAAGAAGGTAGTAGTCACCGGCATTATGATGGAACCAGACTCAATATTAAACATGCTGGCTGATTTTAATCTAGCGGTGGTAGGGGATGACTTGGCACACGGTTCGCGTCAGTTCAGAACTCCGTTGCCGGATGGTGATGATCCCTATGTCAGACTGGCAAAGCGTTTTGCTGATTTTGAAGGCTGTGCCACTGTTCATGACCCGGTCAAACTAAGGGGCACTATCATCAAGGATCTGGTGACAGACAACCAGGCTGATGGAGTTCTGGTCATGATGATGAAGTTCTGTGATCCTGAGGAATATGATTATCCCTATATAAAAATGGACTTGGAAGACAGTAATATCCATCTGTTGCACGTAGAGATCGAACAACAGATGGATTCAGTCGAACAGGTCAGAACCCGTCTGCAGGCATTTTCGGAAATGCTTCAGGATAAATAAGGAGGCTGCCAAGTTGTTAACTATGGGCGTAGATATCGGTTCCGCTTCTTCTAAGGTGGTAATTCTCAAGGATGGCAAAGAAATTCTCGCTGGCGTGGTTGTTTCCGTCGGAACTGGGACTTCCGGTCCGGCACGGGCTCTGCAGGAGGCCCTGACTATTGCCGAAGTAGAGAGAAGTGAGATCAGCAAGGTAGTCGTTACCGGGTATGGAAGAATGACTTACGAAGGAGCCGATGAACAGGTCAGTGAAATAACCTGTCATGCTAAAGGCGTTCATCACCTGGTTCCTACTGCTCGCACAGTAATTGATATTGGCGGTCAGGACGCCAAGGTGATAAAGCTTGATGAGCATGGTTATGTTAGCAACTTTGTTATGAATGAAAAATGTGCGGCGGGAACAGGACGTTTTTTGGAGGTCATGGCTCGGGTGCTTGAGGTAGCGGTAGGTGATCTTGAGGATTTGGGCGCTAAGGCAGAGAGCGTTGTTCCCATAAGCAGTACCTGTACTGTGTTTGCTGAGTCTGAGGTAATATCTCAACTGGCGGCCGGTCAAAAAAGTGCTGATGTTGTGGCAGGTATCCATCAGTCAGTGGCCCGCAGAATAGCAGGCTTGGCTGGTCGAGTCGGGCTTACCCCGACGGTTGTGATGACGGGAGGCGTAGCCCAGAATGGTGGGGTAGTTCAAGCCCTGCAACAGGAACTGAAAGTAACTATTACGGTGGCACCCAAATCACAGTTAACCGGCGCGCTGGGAGCTGCACTCATAGCCTTCGAATCATTAGCGAAAGCTACTACTATAGCCGCGGTTAAGTGATTGGTTAATAGATACCCCCCATAACCAATGGTAGGGAGGTGAGAATACCAAAAACCAGTAAAGCATTGTATCACAGGCCTAATTATTATGAAGGAAGGGGTACTGAAAGTGAAAAAGAACGCTCTAAAACTCGTTGCAATGATGATGATTTTGGCATTTGCTTTCGTTGCAGTTGGATGCGGCGGAGGTGGGGAACAAGCAGGTCCCAATGATTCTGGTGAGGTAATAACCCTGCACTGGGGAGCCACTTCTTCACCTGAACATTCCTATGCAACTGTTTCTCAGCCCTTTATTGACGCTGTAAAAGAAAGAACTAACGGATCCGTTGTAATTTCAGCTGAATTTGCCGGAGTTCATGGTGGGGAACGTCAGATGACAGAATCTGTCATGCGCGGCGACTTGGACATGGAAATGACCTCTGACGTAGGTCTGGCAGCTTTATTCCCGGATCTGGGCTTCACCCAGCTTCCTTTCTTATTTGAAGATTATGATGATGTTGATGCCCGTTATCTGAATGGATGGATGGCGGAAGTAATCGAGGAAAGACTTGCTGAAAAAGGTATTATCGTACTGGGTTGGGGTGAGAACGACTATCGTGCGCTGACCAATTCCAAGCATCCTATTTCCAAACCTGAAGATATGGTTGGTCTGAAGATCAGAGTTCCAGAGATCCCCATGTATATTAAATGGTTCGAAGGCATGGGTACCCTACCGACTCCGATGGCTGTAACCGAACTACCGACTGCTCTCCAGCAGGGAACCATTGATGGACAGGACAACGGAGCCATTTTGACTTATAGCTATGGTTACTATCAGTTCCAGCCCTATATGACTAAACTGCAGCATATCTATAGTGGAACTGTGCTTATCATCAGCGAAAAGACCTGGAATAAACTGACTGAAGAACAACAGACCGTCATAGCAGAAGAAGCCGAGAAGTATTGCGCCGCTCAGCTGGCCAGAAACCGAGCTGACGTAGCTGACTTCTATGTCAAGATGGAAGAAAAAGGCATGGAAATCATCGAGCCTAGTGCGGAACTGCTCGCTAAAGCCAAAGAAGTTGGCCAAGAGATCATGAATGATCCTGCCAATGACGAACTGTATGGCAAAGACGTTATGGATAGAATCAGAGCTGGTGAATAACAGAGATAACCAGCCGGTTTAGGCAAACGTTACGAGAGGCGTTTACCGACTGGTAAACGCCTCTTAAAAATACGGGTTGTGCAAATCGAGACAAGAGAGGAAAGGTACTATGATCGCAAAAATCGATAAGCTAAACAAATCTCTGGTCTCCATCGAGTATGCTGTAACAGTACCGCTTTTCCTGGTCATGGTGACCTTGATGTTTACCCAGGTGATTTTCCGCTATTTCCTGGAAAGCCCTCTGCCCTGGTCAGAGGAAGTGATACGGTACCTTTTTGTAGCTACTGCCTATTTAGGTGGTGCTATAGCTACGATGGAGCGCGAACACATCGAAATCAATTTTATCCAAGTAATTGTAGATAAGCAAAAAGATCCCGCCAAGCGTGGGCGGATTGTAAATATCCTCAATGTATTACGGGACGGACTGGCCCTGGCCTTCCTGAGCCTGATATCTTATTTGACCTATTTCCTGGTATATGACCAGTTCAGATATGACATGGTTTCTTCAGCAGCTCAGATCCCGATGTGGATCGTGACCAGCTTTATGCTGGCCGGACTGGTACTTTCGGCCCTGCATTGCTTGACGAACATTATTCTGAACTTAAACGGTTATCATAGGACCGGTTATGATGATGAACCGGAAGATGAAGTAGGAGGTGCAACATGCTCGCTATAGTTATATTCATGGCTTTCTTTATTGGTCTGGCATGTTTGCGTATTCCGGTGCCGTTTTCTGTGGGTATGGCCGCCATGATCAGTATGATAGTAGGCGGTATGAATATAAGCAGTGTGCCGGGGGCCATTTTTGGGGCTATCGATTCATTCCCTTATCTGGCTATTCCAGCCTTTATCTACTCAGGTGACTTAATGACTCTGGGCGGTATCTCCCGAGCTCTGATGAGCTGGGTAAGAGCCCTGCTGGGTAGAATGAAGGGCGCGGTTGGTGCTACCGTAGTGGTTGCTTCAGCTCTATTCGGGACAATTTCCGGTTCCTCAGTGGCTACCGTAAGCGCCATCGGTAGTATGATGCTGCCGGAAATGCTTAGAGCCGGCTATGACAAGAGATATGCTGCCTCTTTGATAGCAGCTTCAGGTTTTATCGGTATTCTTATACCGCCCAGCATACCGGGCATAATCTATGCAATGACTGCTTCTCAGCCAGTGGGCGAAGTTTGGTTGTCCACTGCTAGTGCCGGAATAATGGTGTGTTTGGCCTATATCATATACAATCGTATATTCTTTGCTAAACAGGAAATTCAACCGTCAGAACCTTTTACGATAAAAGGCTACGTGCAGGATGTGGGCGGCAAATCTCCCCGCGCCATTGTCGCTATTTTAATGCCCTTGATCATATTCGTAGGGGTTTACGGAGGGATCCTTACCCCCACTGAAGCCGGGGCTGTGGCTGTATTTTACGGATTTTTTGCCGGCTGGGTCATTTATCCCTTAATATTCAAAGATAAGGATAATATGGGCCTGATTGCTTTGACAAAGAAGAGTGCGGTCACCAGTGCGGGCATCGTCCTTTTAATCGCCTTCGCCGGTGTTGCTACCAAGATGTTCACCTTCGCAGGCGCAGGACAAGCCTTGTCCCAGTTTATGTTGGGTGTCACCGAAAGCCCAATCGTATTTCTGCTGATCGTAAATGCTGTTCTTATAGTTGTGGGGATGTTTATGGAGACCAATACCAGCATTCTGTTGTTAGGTCCCATTTTGATCCCGACCGCTCAGGCTTTTGGCATCGATCCCGTTCACTTTGGTGCAATTATGCTGCTAAATCTGGAAATTGGTATGATCACTCCGCCCTTTGCCTGTAACTTGTTCGTAGCCTGTCGCATTAGCGGATTAACAATGGATAAACTATTAAAACCAATACTCGGTTTTATAGGTTGCTGTATTCCGGTATTATTGATAACAACTTATGTGCCTTCTACGGTAATGTGGTTGGTACACCTGATTAGATAAACCGGTGTAATGTTGTAGGAGGATAAACATCTATGGGTATGTTTAAGTTATACGATAAAGTAGCAATCGTGACCGGCGCCGGGCGTGGACTCGGCGCCGCTATGGCCAAAGGATTAGCTGACGCAGGGGCTTCAATAATTGTCGCCGATATTGATCTGCTAGCTGTCGCCGCCACAGCTGATTTGATTACCGAGGCGGGAGGAAAAGCTCATCCGGTTAAGGTAGACGTCGGCAGTGCTGACGATGTTAAGGCCATGGTAGATACCGCCGTTAACACATTCGGTACCGTAGATATTCTGGTCAATAATGCCGGTATAAATCGGCGTAATCCCTGTGTTGAAATGAGCGAAGAGGACTGGGATGCAGTTATCCGGGTGAACCTCAAAGGCACGTTTTTGTGCGCCCGCGAAGTAGGGAAGATTTTGGTTGAGAAGCAAAGCGGCAAAGTAATCAATGTAGCTTCTTTACTGGCGACTGTAGCTCAGCCCAATCGGGGGCCCTATGCTGCCAGTAAGGGGGCGGTAGCTCAATTTACCAAAGTTTTGGCTTTGGAATGGGCTCCCTATAATGTTAATGTAAATGCTATTGCTCCCGGTTATTTTGCAACCGAACTAAATACCAAACTTATGGAAGATAAACAAGTATATGATGAGATCACAGCGCGGATACCCATGGCAAGGTGGGCTGATCCGCAAGAACTGATAGGTACTGTGGTGTTCCTGGCCTCAGAGGCGTCCAGTTACATGACTGGCCAACTCGTGAATATAGACGGAGGTTATCTGTGCCTGTAAGTTCTGATAGTTTGAGATATTGTCAAAATACTTTGCAGCATTAGGAGATGTGATTATGAGCTGGAAAAACTATTATGAATCACGAATGGTAACTGCTGACCAAGCGGCAGTTATGATTCAGGACGGCGACCAAATAAGCTACGGACACGCTACTGGTGAACCACAGCTATTTGCCTCCGCTTTGATCAAAAGAGAAAAGGAACTCAAAGGAGTGGCCTTTGTTCACGGTCTGGCTATGGGACCAGCTTATTACTGTGACCCACAGTTGGATCCGGAATGTATCACCCACAACACGGTCTTTGCTGGTACTAACACCCGTAAAGCCGTTCAAGAAGGACGCGCTCTTTTTACCCCAGCGCACTTCTCAGATTGTCCGGACATGTTCCGCAATGGTGTTATTCCTATTACTGTTGCCATCATTCATGTATCACCGCCTGATCGGTTTGGTTACTGTTCCTTTGGGATATCAGTTGACTATGAACGTGCTGCCGTTCAAGCGGCTCGGTTAGTCATCGCGGAAGTAAACACCAAGATGCCCAGAACCAATGGTGATACTCTCATTCATGTAAATGATATCGACTACTTTATTCCCAGTGACCGCCCTTTGATAGTCATGGAAAAGCCTAATATAGGCGAAGTCGAAACGGCTATTGGTAAAAACATTGCCGGTCTGGTTGATGATGGAGCTTGCCTGCAGTTAGGCATGGGTGCTATTCCCAATGCTATCATGGGATTTCTGACTGACAAAAATGATCTAGGTATTCATACCGAACTTATTTCCGATGGAGCCATGGAACTGATAGTAATGGGAGTAATCAATGGCAAACGCAAAAACATGAATCCTGGTAAAGCTATTGCTACCTTTGCTGCCGGTACTACCGAGCTTTATGAATGGTTAAACGAGAATCCCCAGGTTGAATTCCGGCCAGTGGATTATGTAAACGACGCTCATGTGATCAGTCTGAACGATAATATGGTATCGGTAAACTCTGCTCTGTCAGTAGATCTACAGGGTCAGGTTTGTGCAGAGACTATCAATG
>LSQX01133076.1_pt1 | contig 12127 bp, 10 predicted proteins | sample 654561 | NCBI WGS metagenome assembly LSQX01 (sample SAMN04489861, study PRJNA283612) | anaerobic digester metagenome | isolation source: 4 biogas reactors fed with cattle manure at either 37C or 55C with and... | place: Denmark: Kongens Lyngby | collected 2014 | reverse complement strand
TAGGTTTGGAGTAAGCAGTTCATAGGTTACTGAGCTATCGGGATACTGAATCCTCTTGCGTTCATCTTTCCTGACGATAAGGGCCTCGGAATCCTCTTCCATAAAAAGGTGGAAAATAGGTATTCCCAGCACCAGACTGATTTCCCGCAAGGAGGAAATAGAAGGGTTGTTCAAATTCCTCTCAATCTGGCTGATGAAGCCTGGGGACAAGCCGGATCTTTTAGCCAGCTCCTCAATGCTAAGGCCTCTGCTTTGTCTTATTTCTCTAAGTTTCTCACCGTACACTTTTATACCACCTAAATAAAAATACTCTAAATGAAAATAATGTCTGATTTATTATTTCTGTAAACATTATAACATCGACCCCCAATAAATACTTGAACATTGTAGCAGACCAGTCTGCACTTCACTACCTATATATTTCAATCCCCGCTTTACAAATAGCATATTTTTACTAATCAATTTTTCAATAATGAAGAATGGAGGCTTATACGTCTATCCACGAATACCTCTTTCGGTTTTTAAGATTACTTAAATCGAAGGAATTAAATAGCCTTCATTGTGCCTACACGTCTTTTCGCTGCAAAGATGGCATATTACTCGTTAATATTTACTTATAGTAATTGTTTATAATTTTTTTTAACAGTTAGTAAAGGATTTCCCTCATGCTTGTAGAAGTATTCAAACAAGATATGTCAACAAAATTACTCCACGAGGAGGGAAGATAATTGCCAAACTTATCTGTAACAATCAGCGGTATCAAGTTCAAAAACCCGGTTATGGCCTCTGCCGGTGAGCCCACCACCGACTACGCACACATGAAAGCAGCCATCGAAGCCGGGGCCGGCGGAGTCGTTGCCAAATCAGTAGCTTTTTCTCCTGAGTTGGCAAGATCTTTTGACCATGCTCGCTGGGCTGTGATCGACGAGAACCGAAAAATCTGCAGCCGGGGCGTGTACCCCAAAATGTTCTCCTTTTACGGACGGGGTGGTATACCCCTGGAACCGCCTGACTGGATCGAAACCCTGCAAAGGGTGCAGGAAGTAGCCGATAAACACGGATCTGTTTTGGTGGGAAGTATTGGTACTGGCCCCCTTGATAAAATGGTGGAAACTGCGGAACGTATGGAGAAGGCCGGTCTCCGAATTATCGAATTGGACGCCGGCTGTCCTCAGGTCTCCCAGCTTGGCCTCGATCAATCCGACATGGAGCTGGTAAAGTCCCATGAAATTGCCGGCATCATCGCCAAGGCTGTAATCGACGCGGTAAAGGTTCCAGTGATTTACAAGGTAGCCGCCGAAGACCATGACATCCTTGAGACCTGCCGGGCGGTAAAAGAGGCCGGAGCTGCCGGAGTGACCCTGATCAACCGTTACGTTGGCTTTTTGGTTGACATTGAAAGCGGGAAGCCTCACCTCAATAGTATGGCCGGCATAGGAGGCCCCTGGGTGCTCCCGCTAAGCCTTCGCTGGGTGTCACAAGTGCACAAAGCCCATCCCGATTTATCCATATTTGGATCCAACGGCGCCTACGACTGGCAGGACGTAGTCCAATTTCTCATGTCCGGAGCCTCGCTGGCTCAATTCTGTTCGTCCATTATGCTTAATGGATATCGGGTCATCAGCGACGCGGTACACGGCCTGGAGGAATTCATGGATCGGTACGGTTACAACTCGATCGATGAAATGGTGGGATTAGCAGTAAAGAACAGCAAAACCTATGAAGAGCTTTACGCTTATCGGGAAAAGGCCAAGGTGGACCAGGTACTTTGCACACTCTGCAAACAGTGTCTCCATGCCTGTTTTTATCAAGGTCTGGAAATGGCAGACGATAAAATAGTGGTTACAGATAAATGCAAGGGCTGCGGTATGTGCGTCATCGCTTGCCCGGACGATGCCATCTGTCTGTCACGTTAGGTTGTTTTAAACCCTTTTGGCAAGAAAATATTTCTAAATATCCGTTGGCCGACCGAAAGTTATAATCAAGGTTCAAGGAAACCTTAAGCGGAAGGCGTACAGGTTATACGTTGGAGCAAAAGGCAAGCCCTTAACACAGCCTGATTACTTTTAGGGAACGGCCTCCGAGAAAGAATTGAGAGGTGATCCTTTTGAGACGCTTTTCTTACTTGAAACCTGAAAGCCTTGCCGAGGCAGCAACTGCCAAGATCGACAACGGTCCCAAAGCTTACTTCCTGGCAGGAGGAACTGACCTTTTGGTCAGAGCCAAACATAAAACTACCGATTTGGGCTGCGCCGTTGACTTGGGCGGCATTGCAGGCCTGGATAGCATAACTATTACAGACGAAGAGATCTTTATCGGGTCAATGACCAAAGTTGCGAAAATAGAACAATCCGATCTAATCATGAACCATATTCCGGTACTGGCTGATGCTGCCGGTCTGCTGGGGTCACCCCAGGTACGCAACCTGGCTACCATAGGCGGCAACCTTTGTAACGGTTCCCCTTCGGCGGATCTGACGCCGCCGCTGATAGCACTTGGGGCCACCCTTTCAATTTTCAGCCCCCGGGGAGATAAAACAGTCGCCTTGGAAGATTTTTTCGTGGACCCTTCCCAGACCATCCTGCTGCCGGACGAAATTCTAACCGGCATAAATATTCCCCTGCCCCCGGATGGTGCAAGATTTAAATTCCTTAAATACAGCTTGAAGAAGTCCATGGACATAGCTCTGGTAAATGTAGCTGCAATGGTCTCCCTATCCGGGAACACCTGCACCGGCTGCAAAATCGTACTGGGGGCGGTGGCCCCTACACCATTAAGGGCCAAAGGGGCTGAAGCAGCCCTTAACGGAACGGTCCTGGATGAAGAGAATATAGGCAAAGCGGCTGAATCCGCTGCCGGCGAATGCAGTCCAATTTCAGATCTGCGCGGCAGCGCTGAATACCGCCGGGAACTGGTTCGCGTCCTGGTTCGCCGGACGCTGCAATCGCTACAGCCTTAGGAGGTGTTAGGATGAAAAAGCAATTGGATCTTTTAGTAAACGGTGACCATTACCACCTATTGGTGGACCCCCATGTGTCACTTCTGGACGTACTGAGAAACAACCTCGGGCTGACTGGAACCAAGGAAGGCTGCGGAGACGGTGAATGTGGCGCTTGCACCGTCATGGTAAACGGAGATCCGGTCAATTCCTGCCTGATGCTGGCCGTCCAGGCTCAGGGGAAAGAAATTACTACGATCGAAGGACTCGCTGCCAATGGTGAGCTGGACCCGGTCCAGAAAGCCTTTATCAGCCACGGCGCTATCCAGTGCGGCTATTGTACACCGGGCATGATTATGATGGCCAAATCAATATTAGATAAAAATCCGGACCCCAGTGAAGAAGAAATCCGCAGCCGGTTAATTGGTAATCTATGCCGATGCACCGGTTATGAGAAAATCGTTGAAGCCGTTAGATCTTTGGCCCGGTCGGACGAAGGGAGGTACGAGCATGAGTGATTTTAAAGTGGTGGGTAAACCACAGCCTTTCGTTGACTCCCGGCAAAAAGCCACTGGAGATGCCATATATACCACGGACATCCGCCTCCCTGGCATGCTGTACGGAAAAATTTTACGCAGCCCTATCCCCCACGGGCGTATTGTAAGCATTGACACTTCCCAGGCAGAGAGCCTGCCGGGCGTAAAAATAGTGATCACGGCCAAGGATACGCCCATGATTCGTTTCGGAACTACCCATGAAGACTGGTACCTTCTGGCCCCGGACAAGGTTCGCTTTGTCGGTGAAGAAATCGCTGCTGTAGCGGCCGTTGATCTGGAAACTGCTGAAGAAGCCCTGGACCTGATCAAGGTGGAATATGAACAACTGCCCACTGTATATGATCCGGAAGAAGCCATGCTGTCTGGAGCTCCTCTGATCAATGAGGCCCCCAAAAACATTGCCAGTGTCTTTGAAGTGGAACGTGGAGATGTAGAAGAAGCCTTCGATAATTCCTACCTGGTTTTAGAGGAGAAATATTACACCTCCCAGGTCTACCAAGCTTACCTGGAAACTATGGCCGCTGTGGCCAAACCTGAGCCTGACGGCAGGATCACCCTTTACCTGCCCATTCAGATACCCAGCAAGTGCCGAGTCACTTACGCCAAAGCTCTGGGTATGCCCATAGACAGCCTTAGGATCATACAACCTCCCACCGGTGGTGGTTTCGGAGCCAAGATGGAAACACCGCTGCACCCCATCACCGCCCTTTTGGCTAAACTAACCGGAAAGCCAGTCCGCGTGGTCAACACCCGGGAAGAGGACTTTAAGGCCGGCAACCCCAGGCTGCCCATGAACATTTATCTTAAGATGGGTTTCACCAAAGACGGAATCATCACCGCCAAAAAGGTGAGAATCGTGACGGCCAACGGTGGCCGGGTCTGCTACGGCGTACCCATAATCGGCACTGCTAGTTTCAGGCCTGACACACTCTATAAATTTCAGAACGTTAAGGCAGAAAGCTATCTGGTCTACACCAACACCCTCCCTGCCGGGTGTTTCAGGGGATTTGGTAACTCCCAGATGGTTTTTGCTTTGGAGTCGATGATGGACCAGGCGGCACACCAACTGGGTATCGACCCTATTGAGATGAGGCATGCCAATGCGGTCCATGCCGGCTACGTTTCGGTGCACGGCTGGCAGGTGAAAAGTGCCGCTCTTGACGAGTGTCTGGATAAGGTGGCTGCAGCCACCGGCTGGAAGGAAAAGAAATCGCAAATGCCTTTCGGCAAAGGCGTCGGGTTGGCCTGCACTAACCATGTTTCCGGCTATAGTGCCTTCTTCCCTCCTTTTCACGGATCATCGGCTGTGGTCCGGCTTGAATTGAACGGGAGGGCTTCGGTGACTTCAGGTGAAGTTGAACTTGGGCAGGGCCAAAAAACTGCATTCGCCCAGATCGCAGCTGAAGTGCTGGGTTTGACCGTGGATGATATAAGAATAGTACCGGTAGATTCAGACCAATCCACCTTTTCGTTGGGAGCCTGGGCCAGCAGGACCACCACGGTAGGCGGCAAGGCCGTTTACCTGGCAGCTGAAGATCTAAAGTCCAAAATTATCGCCTATGCATCCGCACTGCTGGAGGTGGGCCAAGAACAGCTGGTCCTGTCCGACGGTAAAGTAGTCAGCACTGATCGAACGGATAAGTCAATCACTCTGGCTGACCTGGCCAGTCGGTATCTCTATCAGCATAACGGTTCCTTTGTTTACGGCTTCGGAGAATTCAACCCCGGGACCCAGGTACCGGATGCCAATAAATACGGCAACCCCTCCTGCGCCTACCCCTTTGCCGCTCATGTGGCCGAAGTGGAAGTGGATACCGAAACCGGCCAGGTTCAAGTGGTATCCTATCACGCTGCCCATGACCTAGGCCGCACTATAAACCCCCTAGGAGCTTCCGGACAGATCGAAGGCGGAGTGGCTATGGGTATAGGCTGGGCCTTAATGGAAGATTTGGTTTATGACCAAGGCAAGGTCGCAAATGCCGGCTTTTTAGATTACCGTGTACCAGGCCCTAAGGATATGCCAGAAATTAAATCCATTTTTGTTGAATCCAACGATCCATATGGCCCCTTTGGAGCCAAGGGGCTGGGAGAGCCTACCTTAAATCCGGTAGCCGCAGCTATCTCTAACGCCATTTATGATGCAGTGGGAGTAAGACTCAGAGAACTTCCCTTCACGCCCGAAAAGGTGCTGAATGAATTAAAAAAATTGAAGAAATAGTTTCATAGGTAAACCGGATTACTCCCGGTTTACCTCCAAACATAAGCAGTAACGCGAAAGGTGGTGCCATACATTGATTTTAGAAGGAAAAGTGGCCATCGTAACCGGCTCCAGCCAGGGGATCGGGCTGGGCATTGCCAAGGTGCTGGTCAGGGAAGGAGCCAGGGTGGTGATCAACACTCTCAACCTGGACCCAGCCGAGGCGGCGGCCAGAGAAATTGATCCTGATCTGAAAAAGACTATGCCCTTCGCTGCCGATGTTACTTCATTAACTGATGTTGAAGCAATGGTCCGGGAAACCGTTAAGAGGTTCGGACGACTTGACATACTGGTAAACAACGCGGTAGCCCCCAGCAAAAACTCCCCATTTTGGCAAACTGACCCGGCTGACTGGGATACAGAACTAGGGGTTGGTTTGAAAGGTTATTTGAATTGTACTAAAGCGGTTCTTGATCACATGCTGGAAAAAAACAGCGGCAGGATCATCCATATTGCATCTTCGGCCGGTAAGGTGGGAAGCCCTAATCTGGCAGTTTATTCGGCCGCCAAGGGGGCGATCATCGGCTTTACGAAAGCCCTAGCCCGTGAGTTGGCTAAAACTGGCATAACAGTTAACAGCGTGGCCCCGGGGGCTGTCCATTCACCCATGCAGGAGAGATTGAGCGAGGAATTCAGGAAATACATGCTCACCACCATCCCTATGAACCGGCTTGGCTATGCCGAGGAAGTGGGAGAAATGGTGGCCTTCCTGGGTTCTGACCGGTCATCCTATATTACAGGCCAGGTCTACAGCGTAGACGGCGGTCGAACCATGCAATAATTGAGGAATAGAGCTGAAAGAAGGTCATTAGATTGGTAAACAAGGGTGACAAAAATACCCCGGACTATGCGGCGGGATTCCGCCGAGCCCTTTTTGCCGGGGCAGGATTCAACTCAGAAAAACTTAAAAAGCCTCTGGTGGGGGTCTTGAACACCTGGGGGGAGATCAGTCCGGCTACCCGCAGGATTAAAAAGATTTGCCAGGAAGTCAAGGAAGGCGTGCTGGAGGCTGAAGGAACCCCAATGGAATTTTGTCTCAGCGGGCTTTGCGACGGTACCTGCGCCGGGACCCCTGGGGCCTCCAACTACAATATGGTCTGGCGGGAGGTGGCTGCGGCTTACATTGAGTGCGTGGTTACAGCCAACCAGTTTGATGCTTTAATTATGGTGGCGGTGTGCGACGAGACGGTGCCGGCCTGTTTGATCGCCGCTGCCCGGCTTGACATCCCGGTCATCATTGTCAGCGGTGGTTCCATGCGGCCTGGTAAATATCGGGATCAGGATCTATGCCTAAGCGACCCCACTGCTGCCTATCTAAAGCTTAAGCGGGGTGAAATAAACCAGGAAGATTACCAGGCCATCGAGAGCAATTGTCTTCCTGGGGCTGGAGCCTGCGGGGTGATGGGTACCGGAATAACTATGCAGATATTCTCTGAGGTAGCGGGGATCACGCTTTCCGGCACCTCAGTTTTGAGCGGTGACGGTCCAGAAATTCTTGCTGCCGCGCGTAATGCAGGGAGACAGATCATGAAGCTGCAGGCTTTGGGCCTGACTCCCGAAAGGATCTTTACCAAATCTTCCATTGAAAACGGCATTCGTGCGGTAATGGCCAGTGGCGGGTCCACCTGTGCTATTTTCCATATCATGGCCCTGGCCGCCGAGATCGGAGAAGAACTTTCCCTGGAAGATTTCAGGAAATTGGGTGAGTCAACTCCACTGATTTGTGATGTTCTCCCCGGAGGACGCCATACGGTAGAGAGATTCAATCTTTCCGGGGGCGTACCAGTCCTTTTAAAGAAACTGGCCCCCATGCTGCACCAGGATTGCCCTACTGTATCTGGCCTAACTGTTAAAGAGATCTTGGCCTCCATCCCGGATTTCAGTGATCCGGTCATCCGCGATCTCAACAATCCCCTGGCCTCCACCGGCGGCATCGGGATGCTGTACGGTTCTCTGGCCCCTGAAGGAGCAGTCTCCAAACCTCATTCAGCAGCTCCGCAGCTTAAACATCACCGGGGGCCGGCCAAGCCTTACGACTCCGAAAAAGCTTTTTGTAAAGCTATTATGGCCGGTGAACTGGAGCCAGGAGATGTAGCGATCGTTCGTTATGCCGGCCCTCGCGGCGGTCCTGGTATGCCCTGTTTATACAGCAGCATGTGGCTCCTTAGGGGTTACGGGTTGGATGAATCAGTAGCACTTGTCAGTGATGGCCGGGTATCCGGAACTATCAAAGGGGCGGTAGTGGCTCACGTGGCCCCCGAAGCCGCAGATGGAGGACCGATCGCACTGGTGGAAAAGGGTGACCTGGTGGAGATCGATTTGAATGAAGGCAGGATAGACCTTTTGGTACCTAAAGATTTACTGGCAGTCCGGGCGGTCAATTGGAAACCTCCCCGGCTGGGACAAAAAGGTTTTCTTGAATTTTACCGCAAGCATGTAAAATCGACCCAAAAGGGTGCTTACATGGGAGACCGCTAATAGGTCTGCGGATAATACATTTTAAAGGGGGCGGGTCAACATGACTCCGAGAATTGTTGGGGCTATTGATGCCCACGTACACTTTCTTCCTGAGAGCTTTTTTGAACTGGTCCGGGAAGAGGGAGCTCGACTGGGTATAATGATACAGGATATAAATGGTAAAAATCTACTGAAATGCGGTCCTGGAAGCATTTATTCTCTTCCGCCGGCCTTGACCGACCCGGATCTATTGATCCAGGAGCTTTTTAAATTAGGTGTATGTGCGGCAGTGTTATCCCCGCCCCCCTTTTTATTCAATTACCATCTGCCGGGTGATGCTTCTGCCCTGTTAGCTGATGCTATCAACCGAGGTCAGGCCGTTTTGGTTGAAAGCTTTCCCCAGACTTTTCGGGCTATGGGTCTTCTGCCGATGCAGGAACCAGATCTGGCCCTGGAGGCTCTGGATATAGGGATGGACCAATATGGGATGTGCGGCTTTGAGATCGGCTCCAACATAGTTGGGCGGGATCTTGACCACCCGACTTTTTACCCGGTCTTTGCCCGGGCTGAAGAAAAGAACGCCATAATTTTTATCCACCCCTGGGATCCCATGGGCGGGGAACGGCTTTCCCGCCCTGGACTGAAACCGGTGCTGGGACTGCCCATTGAGGCGGCAGCAGCCGGGCTAAGTCTCATTCTGGGAGGGGTAATGGACCGCTTCCCTAACCTGCGCTTTTTCCTGGCCCACGGCGGTGGTGCCCTGACCTTCCTGGCGGGCCGTTTGAATAGGTATATCGAAGCTCGGGGGGAAACAACACTTAACCGCAAGCCTGAGGAATACCTTCGTACTATTTACTATGACAGCATCGTTCTGTCCGACCCGGCTCTTGAGTGCCTGCTGTCTGTGGCCGGGCCTGAACAGCTTCTACTGGGCAGCGATTTCCCCTATCATCGGGGAGATACCGGAGACCCTTATGCATTTCAGTCAATTGGCAATTTCGTTGATATCACAAAAAATAATGCCCTGAAGCTGTTTTTTTGATACAGCGTGATACAGCGGGACGTTCTTTCTGTAACAACAAGCTTGAGCTGATAATAAAAGCCTGGAAAATTCGCGGACCTGTATTTTTTTGATAGACTTGAACTGAACAAGCAAGTTCTTCGAACAGATCAATGGTAATGCTGATTATAAACAAGGAGAGAAATTTATATAAGACTGTTGTGTAACTTTTTTGTTACAGAAAGAACGTCCCGCTGTAACAGTTGATTTATAGTAGATTATATGCTACAATGATAATGCAAATCGCAATACATGGATTAAATAACAACCCCCCCAATTATCTAATAACAATCACATTAGGTGTTCTGCAAGGGAGCATGAATTGAAACTAATACAGTCTGAGGGCAGGTTATAGAAAAGATTTGTCCTGGGCAGAATAGTATGTGGATCTATCGCGTGGATTTTACTTAAACCATCGAGCCGATCCTTTGTTTGTTGTGCCCCGCATTGGCATGTGGGTTGAAATTCTAGGAGGTGATACTATGAAGCAAGAGAAAACACCGTTAAGACTGGTTAAAGAGAATAGTCTGGAACCGACAGGCTATGAAGTAATTGATTGGACTGAATACTTGCGCATCCCGCAAGGGAAAATTGATTGGAAAGCTTTAGCCTCAATCGTTACAGTCTTCTTTCAGCGTCGCGAACCGCAGGAGCGCAAATATTCAGGTAGACATTTATCACAGGGACACGGTTGTTAATAACTTTTTTAGCAATACATTTGTTTTTACATTACCAGTGATATCATTTATTCTTTTCTAGTGTTCCAGCATTTCTGCACTATATCTACCAAAAGTATTCATTTATAGTACTGTTTGATGTCACAATAGTTCGTTCATTCCAACGATAAATAACATTTCACGTTTTTAAGGGCTGACTAAAAAATGAACTGCCCTATGTCAAGTAGACAAATAATTTAATTAAAAACTAAGCACAAATGGATGCTTGATTTCGATATTCAATTGGGGTTAAGCATCCTAATACTTCCTGGTATCTTTCTTCATTGTAAAAGCGAATATAGTTTCTTATCTTTTGTAGTAAATCTTCAATGCTCTCAAATTTTTTATTATAAAACATTTCGGATTTTAGTTTCCCAAAAAAGCTTTCCATCGGCCCATTATCTATACATTTACCTACCCTTGACATGCTCTCTGTCATTTTAGCCTTCTGCAGCTTTGTTTTAAATACAATCGATGTGTATTGAAATCCGCGATCACTGTGAAAAATAGGTTTAGCTTCAGGGTGTTTTTGAACTGCTCTGTCAAACATTTTAAATACTAACTCGTTATTGTTTCTAAAGGAAAATTCGAACTCAATGATACTGTTATCATAAATATCCATAATAGCGCTTAAGTAAAGTCTTCTTGAATCCACCGGGATAGAGAATTCCGTTACATCAGTCAACCATTTTTCATTAGGCTTTCGGGCGCTAAAATCCCGATTTAAAATGTTTTCAGCAACATAATCTGGTTTTACAAGCTTGCGGTTTTCCTTCTTTCTTCTGATTCTGGAGGATATACCTAAGTATTTCATCAGGCGATAGATATATCCTGGTGAATATGATTTATGGTTTAGTCTATTGATAAACATTGTCATTCTACGGTAACCCAGGATTCCATCGAATGTTAAATGGTATTCCATAATAAGGCCGCAAAGGGCTTCATCTTGCTTTTCCTTGTCCGGTTTTACCCGTTTCCTATCTTTATAATAGGAGCTGCGTAAAATACCCAATACGCTGCATATCATGGTGATGGAATACCCGCGTTCTTTATAATAGGCTACAGTCAGGTAATCTGCTTTTTGTCTTACTTTTGATAGCGAAGTTTCTTTTCGAAATCTTGTTTTTTTTTAAGTATTTCTATCTCCAGTTCCCTCATTTTTCTTAATGCCTTTTCTTTTTCCAGTTCTTGTTTTAATTTTTCTACTTCACTTAAATTATGCTTTTTATTAGGATCTGGCGGCTTGGGTCCCCGCTTCTTGTATTCTAAGGCTTCTTCTCCGCCATCTAAATATGATTTAGTCCATTTGTATACCAGAGCATAGGTAACTCCGTATCGTTCAGCTGCTTCCTTGTAATTCATTTGGTTTGATAGAACCCAATTTGCAATTTCCAAGCGTTCTTCAAAGGTGGTTTTTCTAGATTTCATGGTACCGGCCTCTTTCTCCAGATTTATACCATTATTATACTTTTGAACCCACCTCTGCACCATACTTACCGATATCTTGTGTTTTGCTGTTAATTCTGCCATGGAGCAGTTACCACTTAGGTAAAGGTCAATCATGGCAAGTTTAAACTTATTATCGTATTTTTTTCTGTCGGGAGTAATATCAAAAGCGCTGGGACCGTATTGCAGATACCTAAAAAACCATCTTCTTATGCTTTCTCTGCTGCAACCGATCTCTTTTGCAATGCTGCCATAGCTGTACTTTCCACTATGGTATTTTTCACATGCTTTAACCTTTTCTTCTTTGCTAAATCCAGTTTTTACTTTCATGTTTACCTCCTAAAGTAGATTTGACTTTAATTAAATTACGTTGTCTACTTTGGGAGTATCATATCAAAACGTCTGCCCTTGAAACGGGGAAAATGCCTTGGGGGGCGAGTTGTTGACAACATTTTTAGTTGGGGGGCCGCCAAATCAATCTGCAACATTATTGGAATAAGCAGACTGGGTTGTCTGCCCCCACGATATTTCGCATGCTTTAATTCTTCTGAGCAGCGGCTTTGATTTCCTCAGCCTGTTCGTGTATTTCAAACATCTTGTCATCTGTCAGCGGGAAGAAGTAAAAAGCGATGATTCCCAGCGCCATAATTATCGCAGGCAGCAGAGACATGATGATCCTCAGTCCCATCACTACTC
>LSQX01075637.1_pt1 | contig 12127 bp, 8 predicted proteins | sample 654561 | NCBI WGS metagenome assembly LSQX01 (sample SAMN04489861, study PRJNA283612) | anaerobic digester metagenome | isolation source: 4 biogas reactors fed with cattle manure at either 37C or 55C with and... | place: Denmark: Kongens Lyngby | collected 2014 | reverse complement strand
AATCAGTATGGAGCCCGTCTTATTTATGCTGGCACCAACTACCGTATCCCCCGGTTTATTTTCCACGGGAATGCTCTCGCCCGTGAGCATGGACTCATCCACCGACGTCAATCCTGCTATTACTTCCCCGTCCACAGGTATTTTCTCCCCCGGCCGTACCACTACAATATCCCCTATTTCCACCTCTTCAATGGGTATGGTTATAGTCTTCCCATCTTGGATAATCATGGCGTTTTTGGGGGCAAGGCCCATAAGCTTCTTTATGGCCTCGGAAGTCTTTCCCTTGGCCACCGCCTCGAGGTACTTCCCTAAAAGAATAAGGGTTATAATAACCACGGCCGATTCAAAATACAATTCCCCTGCATAGCGCGTATCCCCCGCTGCAATCCTGTACACCGCGTATACGCCGTAAACAAAGGCGGCCGAGGTGCCCATGGCTATTAACGAGTCCATGTTGGGCCGTCGCTTTACCAGCCTGCTAAAGCCTACGGTGTAAAACTTATAACCGGCAATTACCACCGGAATGGAAAGGATAAGCTGTAATACGGCAAAATTTAGCGGATTTGCCTCGGGACTGATGATTTTAGGAAGCTTTGCTCCTACCATGGGTCCCATGGAAATATATAATAAGGGAACGGCAAAAACAGCGGCTGCAATAAACTTTCTAAACAGCACCTTTGCATCTTGTAAGCGCTTATTCTTATCTTCATCCAATTCTTTGCCCATTTCTGTTTTCAGCGCCTTGTATCCCGCCTTTTCGATGGCGTCTTTGATCTGTGAAAGCCTTATTATATTGGAATCGTATATAACCTTAGCCCTTTCGGTTGCAAGGTTTACGTTGACATCCACCACCCCGTCCAATTTCCCGATGGATTTCTCAACGATCTTTGCGCAGGAGGCACACGTCATACCGCCTATGGGAATAATAACTTCCCTTTCCTTCTTGTCTTCATGGGCTGAATATCCCGCATCTTCAACGGCTTTCTTTATTTCTTCTATGGTTACGGTCTCATCATATTCCACCGTTAAAGTTTCGGCTGCTAAGTTCACAGCGGCTTTTTTTATACCGTTAAGTTTTCTAACCCGTCTCTCGACTGCAGCAGCACAGGCCGCACAGGTCATTCCATGGACTTTCAACAAAGCTGATTTCATCAAAAGTACCTCCCGTTGTTATGTTGCCCGGTCTTTTAGGATAAATATATAATGTTCTAACAAAATAATACCATAAAAAGTCCGTAAAAAAAGTGATTAAAAAGAGGCTAGATCGTATTGTCCAGCCTCCTTTTATAAAATTTATAATTTGAACCTGTTTACTATATCCTTTAGATCCTCGGCCATTTGGGAGAGTACCGATGCCGAGGATACTATCTCCTGCAGGCTTGCAGTTTGCTCCTCGACGGCTGCCGCCACTTCCTGGCTGCCTGCCGAAGATTGCTTTGCAATAACTGCAATGTTCCCGCTAAGGTTTTCCACCGTTTTGATTTGTTCTACTACATCTTTAATTTCATTATCGATACCGTTAATCTGTTCATTTACAATTTTTATTACCCTTACTATGTCCTCAAAGGCCGCTCCGGCCTCCTGAGTTAATCTTGTACCTAAGTTGACCTCCTCCATACCCTTTTCCATGTTTTCGGCGGTGGATATGGTATCCTGTTGAATTTCCTGTATCATTTTGGTTATCTCTTTTGCGGCGCTGGCCGATCCTTCAGCCAGTTTCCTCACTTCATCGGCCACTACGGCAAAGCCCCTGCCATGTTCGCCGGCCCTCGCGGCCTCTATGGCAGCGTTTAATGCCAACAAATTGGTTTGACTGGCTATATTGGTTATAACTTCCACTATTTCGCCGATTTCCTTGGATCTCTCGTTTAGTTTATTTGTCACCTTTGCAGTAGCATCCATCTGTTCTTTTAATATATTAATTTGTTCTATAACGCTCTTTATTTTTTCGTTACCGGCGCTTGCAGTTTCATTGGCTAAATCAGAAGTTTCTGTGGCCGTCTTTGTATTTTCAGCTATTTTTTGTGAGCTGACCAAAATTTTCTTGGCCGCTTCTGCAGTCACGGCCGACTGTTCTGATTGATCCGCCGCACCATGGGCCATCTCTTGTATAGTCGCTGCAATTTGTTCGCTGGCCTTGCTGCTTTGTTCTGCGCTTGCCGTCAGTTGTTCCGCACTATTTGACACGTCTATACTATTCTGGGCCAGCTGTTCAATAATGGATCTTAGATTATCGGCCATGGTATTGAAGGCTTCGGATAAATCCCTCAGCTCGTCCTTGGTGTCTATGGTTACTTTGTCCACATTAAGGTCGCCTTGGGATATCTGCACGGCTTCCGTTGCAACGATCTTTAAGGTGCCTGCCAGTTTTGAGGTGAACCTCAATGCAGAAATAAGTGAAATTGCAGCAACAACTACTATTGCAGCCAAAGCAACTGCAGTCATAACAGTCTGCTGGATCATTATTTGCTGCCTAATACCGCTGCTAAAACGGAGCTGGCTGCCAATCAACGTTTTGGCGTTTTCCGCCATAATTTCGCTAAAGTCACCTAATTCATCCAACTTATCAACGGCTAGTTTTCCGGTATCAACATTGGTTACGGCTTCGGCTACTTTGTCCTGGTAATTATTGTTTATCCTTTCAAGGCCCTCCAAGGCGGATACGCTTTCTTCATCAGTGATCCTTTTCTTTAGGGTTGAAATATAACCATTTACGTTCTTATTAAGATCTTCTATCCGTTGTTTTACCTCAGCCGTAGGTTCTCCGAGATAGTTTCGTACTTCCCTTGTTGTTTGCATATTGTCATCTATTATGTTGTTGGTAAGGATGATATTTTCTATTAACTGGTCATAGGTATTTGTTGCATTGTAAGAATATATAAAGATTGCCACCGATACCCCGATCATAACGGCGATTATTATTGCAAACATCCGTACTAATTTTGCCTTAATTGAGGTATCTTTTTTATCCTTTGAATCCATACTCTTGTCCATACTCTTGGCAATTGATTGTTTTAAACGTTCAAAGGAAAATTTCCGCAGTTTTTTATCTTTATTTTTTTGTTCCGTGTTTTTTTGTTCTTTTTTCACAAAGCATAACCTCCTCTTTTCAAACGATATTATTCGTCGGAAGAGAAGAAAAATCCTTCCATGTATTGCTATGCCCTACAAAAATAGTGCTGAAGTCTTAATTTTAGCAGCATTATTGTATTAAAAGGCCAGACAATCCACAAATACCTCTTGAAAATCCGGCCGTGTAGATAATTCGATATACTCTATCATATTATGTATTTTTGTGGCACCGTCCATATATTCTTCGGACAGCAATGCCATCTTGGCACCCGCTCCCGCGCCATTGCCGATGGGTAATATCTTGTCTGTAAACTGTTTTGGTATCAGCCCTATATTGCAAGCATTATTATAATCTATGTAATTTCCAAAGCCTCCCGCAAGGTATACTCTATCAACCCGGTCATGGGTTACCCCACTTTCTTTTAATAAAATTTGTATACCTGCACATATGGCCCCCTTGGCCAATTGTACTTCCCGTATATCCCTTTGACAGATTGCTATATCCCTCCCCCTTTCATCCTCCGCCAGTTTGAAAGCCGGCTCCCCGTCTATGTCAATAATGCGCTCAGCCAGCTTTTGGTTGATTTTCTTCAAGTCTTCCTTATCCCTGATCCTTCCATAGGGCTCTAAGACCTTGGAGAGTAGCATCTGGGAAATACCGTCCACAATACCCGAGCCGCAAATGCCCCTTGGGCTTGTGCCTCCGATGGTGGTATATTTTACATCCCCGTCTATGACAATTTTGTTTATGGCGCCCTTTACCCCTCCCAGGCCATGGCGTATGTGAGCACCTTCAAAGGCCGGTCCGGCTGCCGTGGAACATGCCAGGATTCCGTCTTTGTTGCCCAGGGCAATTTCGCCGTTTGTGCCTATGTCTACCAACAGGCTGATTTCTTCGTTTTCGGCCATCCCGCTGGCGAGAATTGCACCTATGGTATCGGCACCGATATACCCGGCAACACAAGGAAGGATGTATATATAACCTCCTTTATTAATGGAAATACCCAAATCCTTTGCCTTTATCCTATACCTTTGGGATATTACGGGAACAAAGGGCGAAACAGCTATATGCTCCACCGGTAATCCCAACAACAAATGTACCATTATGGTATTGCCCACAACCACCATCTGGTATATATGATTTCTGTCTATGTCATTTTTACGCCAGAAATAATCCATCATATCATTAATTTGGGACACCGTAAGATCTTTCATAACGGACAGGCCGTCGGGGTTTTCAACGGTAAAGTCCGTCCTGGAAATAACGTCATCCCCGTATGCTTTTTGGGCATTTAATGCCGAGTATACATCCACCTGCATACCGGTTGCCAGATCTATCAAATACCCCACCACTGTTGTGGTGCCGATGTCCACGGCGACGCCGTACATGATTTTACCGGTGTTCCCACCTTCCACGGATACGACATTATCTTCAATGGAGGTTATGGTCACCTTAAAATCATTATCCCGCAATGTCTTGGGCAAATGCTGAAGTATATCCAAGCCAACTGGAGAATTACTGTTTATGCCTTCCATTACCCGGGTCATATCACTTCTTTGGTCCGACACCGTGGGACGGGGCAGGTGTGCAAAAGTTTTTTTGACAATGGGATTTAAAATACCCTTTACTTCGGCACCCGATACCAGTATTTTAGCGTCCCTGCCATTTATACCCGGGATTTCTATTTTTATATCCCCTTCAACCTCTACGCAGCATGCCAGTCTATAACCAGAGGCCCTTTCTACACTTGACAGATGATCGATTTCCGTTAAAGTAATGTCGTTTATATTTCCCTTGCCGTCGAGTACCCTGACCTTACATTTCCCACAAAAGCCTTTACCGTTACAAGAAGACAAAATATCGACCTTGGCCGATTTCAAAATCTTAAGCATATTATCGCCCTTCCGGGCGTCGATTTGTACTATATCCCTTCCCCTTTGTACCCATACTTTCACAATTGCCAGCCCCCCAAACCCGAAATGTTTATCCTAATAATAACATTTTGCAACCTAATATTAAACAATGATATTCCATCTAAAAATACTATGCTGGTTTTTTAACAAAGCAAAAATTTTATTTCATAAAATATTGCATGGCAGCAGGGACGGCTTTCCATAATACAAAAACACCTATTCCGACAAACAGTATTCCGCCTACCATTTGTATTATGGATGTGGGTACATATCTGGTAATTATCTCCCCAAAAAAGGCGCCAATAAAGGTAACGGCAATCAATGCCGCCGAAGCGCCCAGAAAAATAGAGAGGGGTTGTTTGTTCTGAGCCACTAAAGTAATAACCGCCAGTTGGGTTTTATCGCCCAATTCTGCCAAAAAGAGCATGCCAAAGGCCAATGTAAACAGTTTCCAGTTCAATTCTCTTCCTCCCTTTATCCTTGGTTTAATGATTTAGCTACCTCTTTTCAAAGGTTTGATTTGCTCCGTCTATAACTTGAATAATAACACCGATTTATAGCATCATACCAACTCCCCAAGCACCTGCAGATATATATCCCGGGTTTGTTTTACCATGCTGCGGCAGGTGAATCTATTCCTTACGGTATTCTGGCCCTGCATACCGTGAACAACCCTTTCCCGGGGGTTGTGTACATAATACATTATTGCATCGGCAATAGCCCCGGCATCCCCCGGACGTACCAAAATACCGTTTTGTAGGTTAGTTACTATTTCCGGTACTCCGCCTACCCTTGTGGCTATCACCGGTTTTCCCGCGGCCATTGCCTCCAGTATGGACAGGCCCAAACCCTCGGCTAACGTAGGCAAAACAAAAATATCCAGGGCGTTATAAAAGTCTGTTATATTGTTTATATAACCATAAAAACGCACATTATTCCATAATTTTAAATACTTGCAACGGTCAATCAAGGCTCCCTTATAAGGACCTTCACCGGCAATTAGCAGTTTTACGTCAATACCCCTGTGCTTAAGCAGGGCAATGCTTTCAATCAGATAATCCAAACCCTTGCCCTTAACCAGCCTACACACGCTGCCTATTAACAAATTGTCCTTGTCATATCCAAAGCTCTTTTTATAAAAATCCGTATGGTGAACCGGCCTGAAAGAAGCGGCATCTATGCCGTTGTATATCACACGGATTCTGCTACCGGCAATTGTCTTGCCCGTTGAACTTACGGCACGGGCAAGGGCTTTTGAAACGGCAATGAACAAGTCGACATTCTTGGCTATTATTCGCGTGCCCATGTTAAGGGCAAACCGGTGAAAGACGCCGGAGGTTTTACCGTCTATAAAATTATGAATTGTTACGATTATCTTAGTGCTACGTTTGGGCATCAAACAACCCATTACCGATGCTTTAAACCCATGGGAGTGAACTATCTCAATATTATTATCGTAAATAAACCTGTACAGCTTTACCATATTGCCAATTAAAAGGGGTAGGTTTGTTAAGTTGTCCATATTAAATTCATGACATACTACCCCTTTCATCCCCCTTAATTCCCTTATAAGATTTGGGTATGCCATCACGTATATATTAAATTTTTCCTTATCCATGCCCATAACCAGGGTTGTCACATGGGTTTTTATACCGCCCGTGGAAGGTCCCACAATGTATAATAGATTATATTTTTTCCTGGCCGGCAACGGACTCATAAACGTGTGCTTCCTTCTCTTTCTTGCTCCAGTATTTTTCCACAACCATGTATACTATTGTAGGGGTGACATATATCATAGTGGTTGCGGCCGTAACAATACCCGAATCGTTTACAAACAACGATGCTATACCACCGACGGCAGCACCCAGCAGTCCATATCCCAAAATTTTATTCTCTTCCATTACTTCCTTGAGTAGCCCCACAGGACGGTACAGCAGTGCCACGATTATGAACAACGAGACTAGAAAAACCCTGCTCCATATTGTGTATTTGATAAGTCTTATATTCATATCCAGCTTTCTGTAGGCCGTGGTAAATAAACTTATTATACCTTCCTCCTCTATTAGGGTAAGGGTCCTACCAATATGGGTTTGGGAGTTATCCGGCCTCAGCCAGTCCCACACAAATATACACATCAAAAAGCTCGTCAGGCCTGCCAATATAAACAATAACTGTTTTATGGACATCCTATCCTTAAACAGCATGGCTATGCCGGTGCCAAATCCGATAAAACTTCCAATACCCCCACCCACATTGGCGCCCAGCCTCGGCGATATAATAACAAAGGTTATAAAGGCCAAAATTATTACCAACACATACTTACCAAGACTCAAGACCTTTTTATTGCCCCAAAAATTCAGTATGCCGAAGGCCGAAACCATGGCCGAACCGATGACTACCCCCGTCAATTCGTTGCCTATTCCGTAATACCTCGCCCCGGCTATGACATCATACCCCAAGGGCGATTCCTTAATTAACGGTGCACCCATTAATAAATCCGCTATCACAAGGACAGCCGTAATGACACAAAGACCTATCAGCGCCCTGATATTACCCTTTAGCAAGTGGGATATAACAAAGGTCGTAAGAATTACCAATGCTATGGCCAATGCTGCATTATACCACATGCTTTCCCCCATTATAATGGGAAGGAGCAGGTAAATAAGGGGAACGCTCATGGCACCTACCAGCATCGGCTTAAGGCCTTTGGAATGCTGGCCCCTGTAAATCAAAACAGCCACCGCTATAATGGGTATAAATATCAACGCGGAGGTGTAGCCTTTTAACAAGCCTGGCCTGTTGTTATATATGGTAAACAGTCTTTTATTAAACGCTACCAATTCCTCCCTATCCCTGCCGTTTTCCGTGGAGTATATGGGATTACCCAGCATAACAGCAGGCTTTTCAATCCTGAAATAATCCAGTATGGTGGCCGCTATATCCAAATTAGTTATCACCCCTGCCCTTTTTGTGGTGGAGGATGTGGCCCAACCCTTATGTATACCCCTTCCCGCCAAAATAACAGGAGTTAAGCGGTTGTTTACCTCCATAGCCTTTGCATTGGGGTAGGGCGATGCCAGTATAAAAATATCCTTTTCCAAATCCATTCTCTCCAGCAAACGCCCGATAAAGGCGTCCCCTTCTTCAATGGCCTTAATTCTGTACCTAAGTAGCATTTCATCGGAAGTATATAACCTGAAATCCTCTGCTCTTGAGGTATCACCCAGCTGTATGGCAATAAAACTTGTTGGCCGGGCGTATTTGTCGAACTCCTCTAACAGACCTTCATAGTCCGTCATAACACCAAAGGGTCTGTCGCTTTTATCCATCAACAGGTCATCGTTTATTTTCCCGCAGTCAATAATACCCCCGGTATCCATAGCAATGGCAGTTATGTTTCTTTTTATTTGTTCACCCGTATCCTCATTTCCCAATACAACGGTGGTAATTCCGTTTTCCCTAAGCTGCTGTCCCAGCATCCCGGGAACTACCTTATGCTTTTGTTCTTTGTTATTCCTAACCATCTGGACTGCACCCAGGTTTACGATGTTGGACGGCTTTATGTCAATGCCCATACACTGCTTGTATAACTCGTCTCCCCGGTACCCTTCATACTCATCAAGGGCATTAAAGGCCAGATGACCCCTCTGGGAATTCACCGCCCGGGTACCTGCGCCGATGGTAGCATAGGCATTTTTTTGATTCCTGGAGCCTGCGGTATTGGTATTCATCAAGCCGATGCAGCCCGAGTTTATGAGCTTGTCAATGTTGGGCGTATGGGCTTCCTCTAAATCTTCCAATGAAATCCTGTCCATAATGACCAAAACAGCCAGGTTCCCGAATCTTTCTGCTTTTTGGTCTTCCCTTGCTTCGACTTTGTTATATGGCATGCCAAAAAACATTAAAAAAATTAAGGTCATCACCCAAAATCTTATTCTCATACCTTAACCACCCTAAAATTTGCACTTTAACGATAGTATTACCACTCAGCAAAATATGATACACAAACAAAAAGAGACATATCCTTTTAAAGAATATGTCTCTTTTTGCCGTCCATATCATCCTTTATTGTTCAAAATATTCGTTAATGGCTCGTTGTATTTTTGTCATCAGTCGATTGGGTAAAATGTTAATAACCCTATCAATGTCATCAACATCGATGTTTAAGCTTTCCAGTTCTTCCCTCGACAGTTCGATAATGGCTTTTAAACCGGGCAGCTTAATTTTTTGTATGGTATATGTCACTTTAATTTCTCCCTGCTGTACGGCAATGCTGTCCACCTTCAGATATCTGGGCAAATCCTTTGAAGTGTCGAAAACTATACAATTATTTTGACGGGACACATACACCCGATCAAAGGAGGACAGTACAAAGTCATCGGCCGCCTCAAGCAGGGTTTTAACAGTCTTATCAGAAGAAAAGCCGAGCTTGCCGATATCTATCCGTGAAACCATCAAAGCTAAGTTACCGTCGTGCAGTAAGGGCCGCCCAGTTACCTTAATGCCCATGGGTATTTTATAAAAGGTAATGTTTGCATGAATCAACATCCTGTCATTTTCCAAATCGATTCTGATACCGTCTATTTCCACCCTTTTTAGGTGTTTGTCATAGATAAAACCGTTTATTAGCCTGGTCAACTGATTTTGGGTCAGTGTTATGGTAATATCGTCTTTATATAAAAGTTCAACAGGCTTTATGGTATCTTTAATCATTTCCTCAATAAAGCCGTGGAAATCCGTTATTCGCTCGGTTTCAATGGTCTCGGTGGGCATGACCATAAACATAAGTACACCAAACATTGACATAACCGCTATTATCAGTATCAAAATCACCTTTAAAAAAACAACAAACTTAGATGGTTTTTTCGGTTGTAAAAACACGTTACCTCACTCTTTTCAACGTCTATATCACATCCAGTAACCCCTATTATGTATTATACATTAACAAAGAGATTTATGACAGATTTTTCGTTTGTATTACCCATTCCTTTTTATGGTGTGGATTTTTTATATGTATGAAAATTTAAAAACAAACCGTCAATACCCCACGGTTTATGCCACCGAGATATTTCGCTTAGAAATAACAAATAAAAAGGGATTTTCTTTAAGTTGTACACCCGTTGTTTACCTTCGATACAAGGACCCATTTTTAGTTTTTAGCAACCGCCGAATGTCACGATCCTGTGCATAAGGTTATTTCCCCCGGACATTAAGGGTTCTGCCTTTGGGCCGCCTGTATCACATGTTTGGCCAAAACAGAAGACGTAACCGTTCCAACCCCACCGGGTACCGGGGTAATATGCCCAGCCACCTTTTCCACCCTTTCAAAATCCACATCGCCTACCAGTTTGCCCTCTTCATCCACATTAATTCCCACGTCTATGACCACCGCTCCTTTTGAAACAAAGTCATCGGTAACCATCCTTGCACTGCCGGCCGCGGCTACTAAAATATCCGCTTGTCCGCAAATTTCTTCTATATTCTTGGTCCTGGTATGGCAAATTGTTACCGTTCCATGTTCCTTCAACAACAGCATGGACACCGGTTTGCCCACCACCATGCTCCTGCCTATTACAACTACCCTCTTGCCCTTAACGGGTATACCGTAGTGGTGGAGCATTTCCATAACGGCTTCCGGAGTACAGGGTGCAAACCCCGTTGGGTCCCCTTCAAATACTTTTGCCACGTTTACCGGATTTAGACAGTCAACATCCTTTTCCGGACTTACGACATGCTTTATAATATCTTCGTCTATGTGCTTAGGCAAAGGCCTGAACAGCAATATACCATGGATGGTACTATCGTCATTTATCTTGCTGATTTCTTGTGCCAAATCTGCCTGGGTCATGTCTTCGGGATACTCAAATACCCGACAGGCAATCCCAATACCCTCACATCTTTTTATGGCACTTCGTTCATAGGCCAAATCATCGGGTTTGGCGCCAAGGCGTACAATGGCCAGCCCCGGCGTTATTCCCCTGGCCTTTAGCTCTTCTACCTCCCTTAGCATCTTTTCCTTTATTTCCTCCACAACTTCCATACCCTTCATTATCTCTGCCATAGTAATACCTCCACCGTAGTTGTTATATTTATTAACGTCACCGTATTTTCCGTTGCACTTCTTTATATACACTATCCGCCCTGCTTACGGCTTCCTCCAGCATTTTATCCGCCCTGGCATTGATTTTTTCAGCATATTCCCTGTCCTTCATCAGTTTGGTATTGATATAAACATTTAAACTGCCGCCCATCAGGGCTGCCTTGCACAGCAAAACACCGACGCCTACATCGCTTATGGCCAGTTTGCTGCCCTTTTCCACCAGTTCTTCGTGAAGGGCAATGGCCTCCACCGCCCTTTCCATAATCTCCAGTGGTACGCTGCAAGCCTGTCTTAATGCCTGCTCCATAATTTCGTCCCTCTTTTTTCGTTCTTCTTCAGTATCCTTTGGCAGACCATAAGCCTTTGACAGGGGTTCAAAGGCTTTTGCGTCCTTATCCACCAGTGACATTAACTCAAGTTGCAACTGCCGGGCATCCTTTAGTATGCGCTTTATATCATCCTGTACATGCTGGTACTTTTTCTTTCCCATAGTCAAGTTAGCCACCATACTGCCCAGGGCCGTGCCCAAGGCACCGGCAAGGGCTGACGCTCCCCCGCCTCCCGGCACGGGTGCACCGGACGCCAACTTGTCCACAAATTCGTTGCAATTACAATCTATTATCATAATATGTAACAGCCTCCCTTTCCGTTATTTACAGCTTATAATCCATTATATAACAACGACCGCCGATTATCCACCAATGACACAAAGCTGTGCTAGAACAAACCGGATATTTTTCCCGTTGCGTCCACATCAATTTTTTCTGCAGCCGGCTCCTTGGATAGACCGGGCATAGTCATTATATTACCGGTTAATGCAACTATAAATCCTGCACCGGCGGAAATTTTCACATTCCTTACCGTGATTCTAAAGTCCTTTGGCCAACCCAACTTCTTAGCATCATCCGATAAAGAATACTGGTTTTTTGCCATGCAAACGGGCATATCGCCAAACCCTAACTCCTCCAGCCTCTTTATTTCCTTTGCAGCTGCCGGTATATAGTCCACACCATCTGCGCCGTATATTTCCCTGGATATGGC
>LSQX01326504.1_pt2 | contig 12128 bp, 12 predicted proteins | sample 654561 | NCBI WGS metagenome assembly LSQX01 (sample SAMN04489861, study PRJNA283612) | anaerobic digester metagenome | isolation source: 4 biogas reactors fed with cattle manure at either 37C or 55C with and... | place: Denmark: Kongens Lyngby | collected 2014 | reverse complement strand
GCCAATGTTTACTTGACACATACATAGGCTTGGGCTTCCTTGCCGCCCCTGCCTTTGCATGTTATAATAAAGACGGTTTTAAAATAAATAAATGAGGTTTTTGTTATGAAGAAAAAATCATTTTTTGCTGTTTTGCTTGCCCTGTCTCTCATTTTTTTAGCCGCCTGCGGTAATGCATCCTCACCCGAAAAAGCGGTGGAAGCTTATTGCAAGGCCCTTAAAGCGTCAGACGCAAAAAGCATGACCAAGTATATGGGTGACGACAGCAAGGAGGCGGGCGACCCCTACGAGGGTTATCCGGCCTCTGTCAGCAAAGTTTTCAAGGCCAATTTAGAGCAAATGAAATATGAGGTTGGCACCGCCAAAATTCAAGGCGACACTACGCTTGTAAAAGTTAAGTTTGAATACAAGAGTGCCGCCAATATTTTCAGAGCTTCGGTTCAGGAGTTTTTGAAAAGAAAAACTACCGGCAGCCTTAAGTTTGAAGAAGGCCAATCGCTGGAAGATTATTTAGTCAAGATTTTTGAAGAGAAAGAAAAAGAGCTTGAATCCAAAGACGCAAAGCTTACGGTAGACTTTGAGTGCATCAAAACAAGCAAGGGCTGGCAAATTTCAAGTATTGACGATGAAATCTATAATATTATGTTTTCCGGCTTTTTCGAGGTTGAAAAAGAAATTAGCGCCTTGTTTGAGCTTGATTCCTTGCCTTTGGGTGATTAGTAACAGGCCGGGCTTTTTCTGACCCCACCAAAATTTTCAGAATGAACGAGTGTGTTTTAATATGAAAAAAAGATCGTTCTTGACTTTATTCTTGGCTTTGGCCCTCAGCCTTGCGGCGGGCTGCGGCAAAGGTTCGGCGCCCGAAAAAGCGGTTGAGGCCTATTGCACTGCTCTGCAAAATTCGGACTTTAAAGCTATGGCAAAGGTTAGCGTGGAAGACTATAAAAGTGGTGTGGATTTTTTTCAAGATATGTCGCAACCCATTGCATCGTATTTTAGGAATAATCTTAAACTTGCGGAGTTTTCCGTTGGCAAAGCTAAAATTGAGAGCGACAAGGCAACCGTTGCGGTGAAGTTTAAATACAAGGATGCGGAAAATGTCTTCAGAGCTTTGCTGCAAGAATTTAATAACCGACAGGACCAAATATTTTCGGAGTTTGACAAGAGCGTCAGGATAGACAGTTGGCTTCACGATTATTTTACCAAGATTTTTGAAGAACAAAAAGAAAAAGTTGCCCCCCTTGATAAGGAAATTACGGTCATTTTCCATTGTGTTAAGGATCAAGGGAGTTGGAAAGTATCGGAAGCCGAGGATGAAATTTACATGGTTATGTTTTCCGGCTTCACGAAAGTTGAAGATGAGATTTACGCCATTTTTGACTTGGACAGCCTCATGGAAAAATGGGGCTGAGTCTGCCAACGCTTGAGCCAATAGTCCGCCCCCTCCCTGTATGTAATTATGAGCGATACTCATTGATGTTAAGGCATAGCCTTTGACTTGGCCTAAATGGAGCCTGTAGTCAATTCCCCTTACGGTTTAGTCGGGTCCCTATGGCGTTTCACCGTCCGAAAGATTGTAAAGATTTTTATTGAGTAGCATTTTATACTGTTTTTATTTTTGACAAACAGATTATTATAATATATTGTTTACTTGACGGTTGATGGCCTCGAAAAGTGATTTGTTTCGATAAAGGAGGAACCTATGAAAAAGATAGTTATGATTGTATCCTTCCTGCTCTGGGGCATGTCTTTTATGGTCCTGGCTCTAACTTCAGCCATGTATTTGTTCGATTTTCTCTCAAAATTATATGAAGAAAAACTCCCCTTGCTAAAAGAGAAATCATTAAAAAGACAAAAAGAAGATTAAGTGATAAAAAGATAATCTTAAAACAGATTGGACAAAACCCCCTTGGCCCTATTAAAACAGGCCCCAAGGGGGTTTCGGATTTTTAAATATAATTATTATTCTTTATCGGGTTTGAATCGCCTTAATCTCAAGGCATTGGCAAGAACCGAAACCGAGCTCATGGACATGGCGGCGGCGGCAAACATGGGGTTAAGCAAGGGCCCGCCAAAAGCGTAAAGCAAACCCATCGCTATCGGTATGCCAACGGTATTGTAGCCAAAGGCCCAGAAAAGGTTTTGTTTAATGTTTTTGAGTGTGCTGCGGCTCAAACGCATGGCCAGGGGTACATCCATCAGGTCATTTCGCATCAGGACAATGTCGGCCGATTCAATGGCAACATCGGTACCGTTGCCGATGGCAATGCCCGTGTCTGCTTGAACCAGGGCCGGGGCGTCATTTATGCCGTCCCCCACCATGGCAACCTTTTTGCCCAAGGCCTGAAGCTTTTTAACTTCTTCCGACTTATCTTGGGGCAAAACTTCTGCTAAAACACTGTCTATACCGACTTGGGCCGCAACCGCTGCGGCTGTTTTTTTATTGTCCCCCGTAATCATGACCGTTTCGAGCCCCATCGCTTTCAAGCGGGCTATGGCCTTGGCACTGCTGTCTTTGACAACATCGGCTATGGCTATTATACCGGCTAATTTTGAATCCAAGGCTATATAGACGGGGGTCTTGCCTTGGTCGGCCAGAGCGTCGGATTTAAGGGCCAAATCACCCAAATCAACTTCTTTTAAATCCATCAGCTTTTTGTTGCCAATAGCTATGGCCTTGCCTTCGATAAGCGCTTCAATCCCATAACCCGTTATGGAGTTAAAACCGCTCATGGCATAAAGTTCCAAGCCTTCTTGCTCGGCTTTTTCGACTATGGCCAAGCCCAGTGGATGTTCCGAACCTTTTTCCGCCGTGGCGGCAAGAGCCAGAAGCTTTTCATTTGTAATGCCCCGGGCGGGGATTATATCCGTAACAACCGGAGCCCCTTGGGTTATGGTGCCGGTTTTGTCAAAAATTACAGTATCAATCTTGTGAGCTTGCTCCAAGGCTTCGCCGCCCTTAAACAAAACCCCGTAACGGGCACCTTGGCCGGTGCCGACCATAATGGCTGTGGGTGTGGCTAAGCCTAAAGCACAGGGGCAGGCAATAACCAGCACCGAAATTGCCCTTGTCATGGCAAAAACGAAGCCTTGGCCGGCCAGAAGCCAGGCTGCAAGAGTTAGCAGGGCAATGACAAAAACAGCAGGCACAAAGTAACCTGAAACAATGTCTGCCATGCGAGCTATGGGAGCTTTTGTGCCTTGGGCTTGTTCAACCAGGGCTATAATTTGTGCCAGGGCCGTGTCACTGCCGACCTTGGTAGCCTTAAATTTTATCAGTCCGTTTTTATTTATGGATGCCGCATAAACAGGGTCACCCGCTGTTTTTTCAACCGGCATGCTCTCACCCGTCAGCATGGCTTCATCAACGGAAGTGTGGCCTTCCAAAACCCGGCCGTCCACCGGAATTTTTTCACCCGGTTTTACTATAATGATATCGTCAATTTCAACCTCATCAATAGGTACTTGACTTTCTTGCCCGTCAATTAAGACGCTTGCCGTTTTGGGCGCCAGGCCCATTAATTTTTTAATGGCTTGGGATGTTTTGCCCATTGAAAGAGCTTCCAGGGATTTACCAAACATGATAAGTGTGATAATAACCCCTGCCGATTCAAAGTAAAGCTCATGCACAGCTTCATGCAAACCCATGCTTATTTGATAGGTGGAATAAAGGCTGTAAAGTAGGGCTGCCGTGGTGCCCATGGCTATGAGTGAGTCCATATTTGGGGCACGCTTTATAATTGCCCTGAAGCCACCTGTGTAAAATTTATAACCGACAGCCACAACCGGTAAAACAAGAAAGAGTTGGGTTAGGGCGTTTCGCATGGGGAAAAAGTTTGCGTCCAGAAAGCCGGGCACCGGCAATTTTACCATGGGGCCCATGGTAAGATAAAAAAGCGGTATGGTAAAAACAGCCGCTATGGCAAGTTTAGTCCACATAAGCCGCATGGCTTTTTGCTTGCGAATTTTATCTTCATCGGGGCTTTCATGTCGCAAGACATCGCGTGTTTTATAGCCTGCATTTTCAATGGCCTGCCTTATGGCAAAAAGTTTGATAATTTTTCTGTCATATTCAACCAGGGCTTTTTCGGTTGCAAGGTTTACCGAGGCATTTTTTACACCTTCCAGGCCACCCAATACTTTTTCAACCCGAGCCGAACAAGCAGCGCAGGTCATGCCCTCAATAGGAATTTCAACCCTCTCAAGTCGCTCTTCTTTTTCTTCCACATAGGTAAAGCCGATTTTTTCAACTTCTTGCCTAATTTTATCTTCAGCGATTTTTTGCGGGTCAAATTCAATATTAAGTTTTTCTGTCGCTAAGTTGACCTGAGCTTTTGAAACACCTTCAAGCCCGGCCAAAGTTTTTTCAAGCCCGGCAGAGCAAGAGGCGCAGGTCATACCTTCAATTCCCACTGTTTTCTTTATATTGTTATTCATAGCAGTCACCTGCTTTTGGTCCTTATTTGGATAGGCCTTCTTTCAAATACTCAAGTGCCTTTTTGTAGCCCTCAAAGCCCAGGCCCATATATGTTTTTTCACAAGCTCGGCCGGCGTAAGATATTTGCCTGAAATCTTCCCTTTGTGAAATGTCCGATAAATGTACCTCTACCGCCGGCAAATCAACTGCCTTGAGGGCATCTAAAATAGCTATACTGGTGTGGGTGTAGGCTGCGGGGTTTATGACAATGCCATCATATTTACCAAAAGCTTTTTGTATGGCGTCGACAAGGTCGCCTTCGTGGTTTGATTGGAAACAATCTGCTTTTATGCCCATCTTTGCCGCTTGGGCTTCGATGAAGGCCACAAGGTCGGAATAATCGGTCTTGCCGTAAATATCTTTTTCGCGTATACCCAACATATTGATATTGGGTCCGTTAATTACCAGGATGCGCAAATTATTCATTCCTTTCAGCCTTCTTAAAATTTATAAGCCTCAAATAAATCCAAAATATGGGCGGCTGCTTCTTTTGGTCCCTTATCATTCAAGACTATTTTATCACTTACAGCCTTATAAATCGGTAACCTAGTCACATACATAGCTCTAAGTTTTTCAGGGTCGGCCGATAGGGGGCGGCCTTCTGTGGCAAGCTCATCCAGAGCGCGGTCAAGGAAAACAACAAAGGCATTTTGCCTTAAATTATCGCGGTTTTCCGGTCTTAAAACCGCTCCGCCGCCGCTTGCGATTATTTGGGAATTTTCTTTTGCCACCCTTGCAAGTATTTCGGCTTCCAGGTCCCTGAAATATGCCTGGCCCTTGCTTGATAAAATATCGAAAGTGCTCCGGCCTTTTTCTTTTTCAATCAACTTGTCCGTGTCCACAAAAGTTTTGCCCGAAAGGGCCGCAAGTGCGCGCCCCACGGTGCTTTTACCGCTGCCGGGCATACCCACCAAAACAATGTTGGCTGTTTTATATGTCAGTTTTTCAACAATTTGATCAATTGAATTTTGAGCCTCAAGGCGCCCGTCAAAAAAAAGTTCTGCCGCCTGCATGGCTTGGGCCGCCAGCATGGTAAGGCCGTTGGCATTTTTTATACCCAGCTGCCTTGCACTTGACAGAAGACGGGTGTAAATCGGGTTATAGATAAGGTCCAAAACAGCTTCTGCTTTTGTAAAAGCGGCCAAATCAAGCGGTGATTCCCCTGTGTTGGGGTACATACCCACAGGGCTTGCGTTTATAATCACATTTGCGCCCTTGCAAAGCTCATAGACATTTTCATAATTAAGAGGGCCGCTGCGTGAAACGGTGCTAACCCCGGCTGCGCCCCGGTCTTCCGCCAGGGCACGGGCCGTCAGCCCGGCACCGCCGGAACCCAAGATTAAAACTTCTCGCCCTTCAAGTTCCAAGCCTGCTTTTTCGACCATATAGGCTAGGCCCAAGTAGTCGGTATTGTGCCCGTGCAAGCGGCCCTTTTCATCCTTCACAAGGGTGTTTACATTGCCCAGTTTTTTTGCCGTCGGTGACAGGGTGTGGCAAAAGGGCATGACGGCCTTTTTGTAGGGGATGGTAACATTAATCCCCTTAAAATCGGCCTTTTTCAAAAAGTCCCCCAGCTCATTTTGAGCTAAATTTTGAATCTCATAATCATAATCGCCTATGAGGCCATGGATGAGCTTGGAATAGCTGTGGGACAAGTTTTTACCTATCAGCCCGTAGTCCACCGAAAACACCTACCGTAATTTAAACTTCAGAATAATTACCCAGGAAGACAAACTGTTCCGTCCCCGCTGCCAATTCACACAAGAGGCTGATGACACCCTCTGCCTTGACGGAAGCTTCTATGTCAAAATAAAACATAAATTCAAAATCTCTTTCCGGCACGGGGCGGCTTTCAAGCTTGGTCAGGTTGAGCCCTAAAACAGAAAACTTGGAAATGGTGTCATAAAGCGAACCCGGCCTGTGGGGCAAGGAAAGCATGAGGCTGATTTTGTTGGCACCCGGGTATATTTCCGGGTTTTTAGATATACAAATGAAGCGGGTGAAGTTGTTGGCATTGTCTTGAACATCCACACCCAGGGCGGTCAGGCCGTAAAGTTCGGCACAGTTGCCGGAAGACAAGGCGGCGACATCGTCCCTTTCGGACTGTGCAACCTTCTGTGCGGCTACGGCCGTGTTTTCAACCATGGTTACTTTAACGCCTTCCAAGCCTTCAATGAAGCGGCTGCACTGGCCTATGGCCTGTTCATGCGAATAAATTTCTTTGATATCCGACGGCTTGCTGCCCTTTTTAGCCAAGAGTGAATGGTCGATTTTAAGCTTTAAGCTTCTGACTATATGAAAATTATGCCTTTTCATAAGGTCGTAAACTTGGGTAACCGAACCGTGGGAGCTGTTTTCAATGGGCAGAATACCGTAACGAGAAAGGCCTTTTTCAACAGCCGTGAAAACACCTTCAAAAGAGTTAAAGTACATTATATTGGGCAGTGAAAAGAGCTTGTCGGCCGCTATTTGCGAGTAGGCCCCCTCAACACCCTGGCAAGCAACAACCGCTTTTTTAGGGAAAAGTTCCGGCGTTTGCTCCAATGAGTTTTCGATTTCCAACCTCAAGGGATGATCTTTGGAAAGCAGCATGTTTTGATAAGAGCGGCTGAGATTAAAAAGTGTTTGGAAAAGAGTTTGGGCGTAAACTTCAAGTTCCGGTTCCACCATCTCCGTAACCCTGGTCAAAATACCCCGTTCGCGCGAACGGTCAAGCACCTTGAGCCTGCTTTCTTTCTTATATTCCGACACCAGACGGGAAATTTCCATCCGCTTGCCGAAAAGTTCCGTGATTTCATTGTCGATTGCGTCAATTTGTGCCCTTAAATTTTCTATAGTCATAAGTCTGCTCCTTTTAGCCATGAGGCTTAAAATTTGTTTATAAAAGCCAATCCAATAAAACCGCTGCCGTAACGGCTTCAACCACAACTGCCGCCCGCGGCACAATGCAAGGGTCGTGGCGGCCCACAATCTTCAGTTTGCTGTCTTCTTTTTTAATCAAGTCCACACTCTTTTGCTCTTTGCCTATGGATGATGTCGGTTTAAAGGCCACCCTGAAAATCAGGGGCATTCCCGTTGTCATACCGCCCAATATTCCGCCATGATTGTTTGTAAAGCTTTTAACCTTGTCACCCTCGAAGTAATAGGGATCATTGTGCTCACTGCCCCGCATGGCAGCTGCTTCAAAGCCCGCCCCGAATTCTACCCCCCTAACGGCGGGGATGCCAAAAATTGCCGAAGTCAGGCGATTTTCCACCCCGTCAAACATGGGGGCACCCAGACCGACGGGTAGGCCGATTGCCCCGCATTCAACTATTCCGCCGACCGAATCACGGTCTTTTGCGGCCGCCTTTATTTGGTTTACCATCTCTCGGCCCGCCTTATCATCGTTTGTGGGGAAGGCTTTTTGGCCCGCTGACAGCAAATCTTCTTTTTTAAGATTTACAGGGTCAAAGGGGCTGTCTTTTATAGATGCTATGGAAGCCACATGGACCCCCACACTTACGCCGCGGCGCTCTAAAATTTGTTTGCAAACAGCGCCCGCAAAGCACAAGGGTGCCGTCAAACGGCCCGAAAAATGCCCGCCACCCCTTATGTCATTGAAGCCCCCGTGTTTTACAAAAGCCGGGTAGTCCGCATGTGAGGGCCTGGGCACATAGCGCAAGTTGTCATAGTCTTGTGAGCGCGTGTCCGTGTTTTCTATCATAACCGCCAGTGGAGCACCGCAGGTTACACCCTCAACCAAGCCGGATAAAATCACAGGTTTGTCCGCCTCACGCCTTTGGGTAACATAATCACTGCCGCCCGGTCTTCTGCGGGCCATGAAGTCAAGGACCTTTTCCATGTCAATCTTTTCACCCGCCGGCAGGCCGTCAAGCACGACCCCGATAGCCTTGGAATGAGACTGACCGAAAAGGGATATTTTAACATTTTTGCCAAAATCAGAGGACATTTACCTTACCCCCTAAAAGTTCAAAGTCTTCAAAAAATTCGGGATATGATTTTTTAACCGCTCCCGCGCCTTCTATTTCAAGATTGCCTTCGCATTTGGTGGCCAAAACAGCCAAGGCCATAACTATCCTGTGGTCATTAAATCCCTTGACTCGGCCGCCCTTCAAGGATTTTTTGCCGACAATCTTTAAGTAGTCGCCGCCGACTTCCACCCGTGCCCCCAAGTTTTTCAAGCCTTGAGCCATGGCCTTGAGCCTGTCACTTTCTTTCAGCCTTAAACGGCCGGCATTTTTTATAAGGGAAGTCCCCTCTGCNNGCCATCAAGGCAGCAACGACGGGCACCAAATCGGGGGCTTGGGCCGCATCAAAATTTATTGAAGTGAGCCTGCCGGCCTGCGCGCTTACAAGGCCTTTTTCCAAGCCGATGTCAGCGCCCATTTTTTCTAAAATTTCAAGTATAAACTTGTCGCTTTGCAGTGAATTTTCTGCCAAGCCTTCAAGGGTGACCTTGCCGCCCAGCGCACCCGCCGCCAACCAGAAGGCTGCGTTAGACCAGTCGCCTTCTATTGAAATATTTTTTGGGGCACGGTAGATTTGAGAACCCTTTATAAAGTATGTCATAGCCTTCCGCTCAATTTCCACGCCGAAATCCCGCAGGGTTTTAAGCGTCATGTCAACATAGGCGGCCGATTCCAAGGGGGAGCTTAAGAAAATTTGGCTGTCCCCTTCCAAAAGCGGCAGTGTCAAAAGCAAGCCCGAAACAAACTGCGAGCTTACATGCCCCGGGAGTAGGAAGTGACCACTTTTTAGTTTGCCTGAAACAGACAGGGGAACTTTTTCACGCGAAAAAGCAAGCCCGTTTATATTAAGTGCTTGTATGAGGGGGTTTATGGGCCTGTAGGGCAGCCTGCCGCCGGCGGTGATTTTAAAGTCGCCGCTTACGGCGCCTGCCAAGGGTAGAATAAAACGCAAGGTTGATCCGCTTTCACCGCAGTCCACAAAGGGGGACTTGGCTTCATTGCCCCAAACAGGTTTAATGTCCAAACGGCCGTCAGGGCTGCTTTCAATTTTTGCCCCCAAGGCCTCGAGGCTTGCTATGGTGGCCCTTATATCTTGAGACCTGTTTTCAAGTAGAAGGCTTGAAGGTTCTTGACTGACTGCCGCGCAAATCAGCACACGGTGGGCGTCGGATTTTGATTGAATTGCCTTGAGCTTGCCCGAAAGCGGGCTTGGTTTTATGCTTATATTCATTTTTCAAGCCCCCTTTCAATAAAACTTTCAAGTTCATCGGCTTTTACTTTATGCCCTCGGGCTTGGCCGATGCTTGGCGTGACTATCAGATTAATGGTGTCCCCTCTTCTTTTTTTATCCCGCAAGGCGGGTTTGGCCAATTCTTGGGCAGTGTAGGGGCTTTGAGTGGGAAGTGAGTATTTTTTTAAACATTCTGTCAAGTTGCCCAGGGTGTTTTCTTCTGTAAGCCCCAGGCTTTGTGCAGCCCTTGTTACCAGAACCATACCGATGGCAACCGCATGACCGTGGGATATTTTATAATCGCTGATTTTTTCAAGAGCATGGCCCAGGGTATGGCCAAAGTTTAAAATTTGACGCTGCCCCTGATCAAACTCATCCGCTTGAACCACAGCCGCCTTGATTTCAACACAGCGTTTTATAATGTTTTCAAGTTCGCTTTCAAGGGCGGGGCCCTTTTTCATAAAGTCAAAAAGCTCCCTGTCGCTTATCATGCCGTATTTTATAATCTCTGCCAATCCGTCTGCCCTCACTTCGGGCGGCAAGCTTGCAAGCGTGTTTGTGTCACAAAGCACCAGGGCGGGTTGTTTGAAGGCACCCACAAGGTTTTTACCCGCCTTTATGTTTACACCCGTCTTGCCGCCGACGGAAGAGTCCACTGCCGCCAAGAGGGTTGTGGGCATTTGAATGAAGCCTATACCCCGCAAATAAGCGGATGCGGCAAAACCCGCCAGGTCACCCGTAACACCGCCGCCAAGGGCCAAAATCATGTCGGACCCCGTCAGTTGGTTTTGGGCCAAAGACTCACACAAGTTTGTAAAAGTTTCAAGGTTTTTTGAAGCTTCACCGTGTGGGAAGACAAAGCTGCAAAGCTTGAAGCCTTCTTGCCTTAAGCGCTTTTCCAAAGCCTGGCCGTAAAGCTCGTAGACCCTGTCGTCCGCCACAAGGGCCAGGGTGGGCGTCCCGAAGTATTGAGAGATAATTTGGCCGCTCTTTTCCAACAAGCCGCCGCCTATTAAAACATCATACTTTTCACTTGATGTTTGGACTGTCACTTTTTGCATAATCGTTTTCGCCTTCTTCCGCTGATTGGTAATTAAGAGAACTTGTATTATAGCAAATTATTCATCATTTAGGAAGATTTTAATGTCACTGCCCTCTTTCAAGATGGTTTGTAATTTCCGAATTTTGGCATCTTTTATGGTTTGGCTGTATTCTTCCAGGCGCTCGATAAGGCAATCAATCTCATGGCTTAAGTAGTCGCCGTTGTCCAAAAAAAGCTCTGACCACATAAGTTCGTTGAGCTTGGCCACCCGTGTCATGTCCTTATAGCTGCCGGCCGAAAAACCCTTGTGCCTTAAGGCTGCGGGGCTTTTGACATAGGCGTTGGAAACCACATGCGCCAGCTGGGATGTAAAGGCTATCATTTTGTCATGCTCATCGGGGCTTGTTACCTGAAAGTTCCCAAAGCCAAGGGATAAAAACACCTCTTTCAAGCTTGCCAAGGCTCGGTGCGGCACCTCTTCATCCGGCGTAACAATCATAGATGCCCCTTCAAAAAGGTTTGCTCTTGAATGGTCATAACCCGAAAACTCCGTGCCTGCCATAGGGTGGCCGCCCACAAAAATAAAGCCATGTTCTTTGGCAAGCGGCTGCACTGCTTGGCAAATCCCCCGTTTAACCCCGGCGCAATCTATAACAATTGCCCCCTTTTTTAGGTAGTTTGCATTTTGGCCCAAGTATTCGAGTGTTGCCTTTGGGTAAAGCGCAATTATGAGCATGTCACAGTCGGCCAAGGCGGCCTTGGTAAGCCGGCCGTCTATGCTTCCTTCTCGGCCCGCCTTCTCAAGCACTGCCGAGTCCAAATCATGGCCCAAAAGCCTATGGCTTGTTTTTGCTTTCAGGGCCTTTGCAAGCGAGCCGCCTATGAGCCCTAAACCGACAAGAGCAATTGTCATGGCAAAATCTCCTTCAAAAAGTCCACTGCTTATCAGTATTTGTAGGCATGGGGCAAAACAGCCTCAATCTTTTCAACCGTTTGAGCAAATTGCTCGGGTGTTTGTGATTGTATGCCGTCACTGAAAGCTCTTTGCGGGTCATTGTGCACTTCAATCATAAGCCCGTCGGCACCCGCCGCTGCGGCCGCCACAGCCATGGGTGCAACCAGGCGTGAATAGCCCGTGGCATGGCTGGGGTCAACAATAATGGGCAAATGGGTCATTTCTTTTAAGACGGGAATGGCCGCCAGGTCCAGGGTGTTTCTTGTGGCTGTTTCAAAGGTTCTTATGCCTCTTTCGCAAAGCACAACCTCTTCATTGCCTTCGGACATTATATATTCGGCGCTCATCAACCATTCTTCTATGGTGCTTGAAAGCCCTCTTTTCAAAAGTATGGGTTTTTTAATGCGCCCAAGTTCTTTGAGCAGCTCAAAGTTTTGCATGTTACGCGCACC
>LSQX01244053.1_pt1 | contig 12129 bp, 8 predicted proteins | sample 654561 | NCBI WGS metagenome assembly LSQX01 (sample SAMN04489861, study PRJNA283612) | anaerobic digester metagenome | isolation source: 4 biogas reactors fed with cattle manure at either 37C or 55C with and... | place: Denmark: Kongens Lyngby | collected 2014 | reverse complement strand
GCATAGTGCTCTCCTGATCCTTTTTCCTTTTAAAACAAGGGTAGCAGGCCGTTTTTTTACTGTCAAGATTTAGATAAATATTTAGTAAATAATTTAGGGTATTTTTAGTATTTTTGCCAGATTTCCGCACCCTTTTTTGTATGCCTTGGCTAAATAGGCCCTCTTGTCTTATTCAAAAAAGAGATTGTCGCCACCGCCCATTGAACAGGAAACTAAATGTAGATAAAATTTAGTTAAATCGGAAAATGGGGGGAGCGTCTCCATGAATATTCGGAAATTAGAAAAAAAGGCCGGTCAGCTTCGACTGGATGTACTGGATATGGTCTTTAACAGCAAGGCCGGTCATATCGGCGGCAGTTTCTCCGGGATGGACATTCTGGTTGCCCTTTATTACTACCTTATGGACGTCGGAAAAATTTTGCGTTCGGATCCGGATCGCGACCGTTTTGTGCTCAGCAAAGGCCATTGTGCCGAAGCGCTCTATGCCGTGCTGGCTGATCAGGGATTTTTCACTAAAGATGAGCTTAGGACCTTCACGCATTTCGGAACCCGGCTGGCCGAGCACCCGACTAGGGACATTCCGGGCATTGAGATAGCCACCGGCGCTCTGGGCCACGGTTTGTCGGTCGGCATCGGAATGGCGCTGTTCCTGCGAGCTGACCGGGTGCCGGCTCATGTATATGTGTTGATGGGGGATGGTGAGCAGGCCGAGGGTTCCGTTTGGGAAGCCGCCATGGCCGCGGCAAAATTCGGGTTGGCCAATCTGACCGCGATCATCGACCGTAACCGTCTGCAGATCAGCGGTTGCACTGAAGATGTCATGCCTGTCGGCAATCTTGAGGAAAAATATCGTGCGTTCGGCTGGCAGGCTCTGGTTTGCGATGGTCATGATTTTTCCCAATTGATTCCGGCACTCGCCACACGCGTTCCTGATCGGCCCGTTGTCGTGATTGCTGAAACCATCAAGGGGCGCGGCTCAAAGGTAATGGAGAATATTGCCGAATGGCATCATCAGATTCCAACCGCAACCGAATATCAAACAATCAAAGCCGATCTGGAAAAAATGATCCAAGAGGTGTCGCCATGAGCAAGGTTTCTTGTCGTAAAGCCTTTTCGGCCCGTCTGACCGAATTAGCGCGGGAAGATCAGTCGATTTTCGTTTTGGCAACCGATTCGCGAGGCAGCGTAACCATTGGCGGTTTTGCCGCGGAGCACCCCGATCGGTTTATTGAGTGCGGCATCGCCGAACAAAATGCAGTAGCCATCGCAGCCGGATTGGCCAAAAGCGGGAAAACGGTCTTTGTGACCGGTCCGGCCTGTTTTCTGGCGGCCCGGGCCTTTGAACAGGTTAAAATCGATGTCGCCTATAATAAAACAAACGTCAAAGTTATCGGTGTCAGCTCCGGCGTCAGCTACGGCCCCCTTGGCGGCACACACACTTCAACCCACGATTATGCCGGCATGCGTGCCTTGCCCAACCTCACTGTGCTGGCCCCTTCGGATAATGTTCAAGCGGCATCCTTAACTGAGTATCTGGTCCGAACAAACGGCCCGGCCTATATGCGTATGGGCCGGGGCGATGTCGAGGGAATTTATCGTGACGGCGAGCAATTTAACGTTGGAGTGGCCAAGGAGGTCAACAAAGGATCGGATATAACCATCATCGCTTGCGGCGAAACGGTCTGGCATGCTTTACAGGCCGCCGGAAAATTGGAGAAAGACGCTATTTCGGCCCGTGTGCTCGACATGTTTACAATTAAACCCCTCGATGAGGCCGCGGTTCGACAGGCCGCTCGCGAAACCCGGGCCATCATCACCCTCGAGGAACACAGCCTGTTCGGCGGCTTGGGCGAAGCCGTCGCGCACATTGTGGTTACGTCGGCTACACCGGTACCCATGCGCATCATTGGTTTTCCGGATGAAGAATTGCTGGTCGGTAGATCTGCTGAATTGTTTGCTCATTATGGCCTTTCGGCCGACAATGTAGTTGCAGCAGCCAAAGACCTGCTTGAGGTGTAAATATAAATATGAATATTTTGGCTATCGATCAAAGCACAGCCGGAACCAAAGCCATCATTTTCACTGCCGATGGCCAGATGGTCGCCCGCAAAGATGTAGCACACCGTCAAATCACCGATCATCGCGGCCGGGTTGAGCATGATCCGTTGGAAATCTGGCACAATACTCTGACCGCCGCCCGTCAAGTGATGGAGACTGTCAACATCCCGTCAACACAAATTGCCGCCATCGCCATTACCAATCAGCGGGAAACCGCGGTCTGCTGGGATCGCCGTACCGGGCAACCGCTTGCTCATGCCATTGTCTGGCAATGTGGGCGGGCGGCGGAAATTACAGAGAAATTGATCAGCCAAGGCGCGGCGGCTTGGGTTCGGGAACGAACCGGACTTCTTTTGTCGCCTTATTTTTCCGCGGCAAAATTTGCTTGGATAGTGCAAAATATTCCGGAGGCCGGGGATCTGTTGGCAGCCGGCCACCTTTGCTGTGGCACGATTGATGCTTGGCTTCTTTATAAAATGACTTGTGGTCAGGCTTTTAAAACTGATTTTTCGAATGCTTCCCGGACACAGCTTCTCAATCTGGACACATTGACCTGGGATGATGAGATGCTGGCGTTGTTTGGTCTCAACCGGACGGCCATGCCGGAAGTCGGTATGAGTGACCGCTTATTTGGCGAGACCACGCTGGACGGACTTTTTAGCCGGCCGGTTCCGATCCGTGCCATGATCGGCGATAGTCATGCGGCTCTGTTCGCCAACAACTGTCTTTCACCCTATACGGCCAAAGCCACATTCGGTACCGGAACTTCCGTGATGATGAATGTCGGTCATAACCGCCGACCACCGCAAGATGAAAGCATCGTTGAATCGATTGCTTGGGGGATCAATAACCGGGTCTCATATGTGCTGGAAGGTAATATCAATTACTCCGGCGCCATCATCCACTGGCTGGTCAATGACATTCACCTTATCGATCATGCCGGGCAATCCGGCGAGTTGGCGGCTGCGGTTGACAGCACACACGGTGTTTATCTGGTACCGGCTTTCTCCGGCCTTGGCGCACCCTACTGGGATCACGATGCCCGGGCGGCTTTTGTCGGCATGAGTCGGGGAACCCGGCGTGAACATTTGGTACGGGCGGCCGAAGAAGCCATCGCCTACCAGATTGCCGATGTTGTCGACGCCTTGAATGCCAGTTGCCCGCAGCCTCTGGCTTTATTATCGGTCGATGGCGGCGCCACTCGTGACGCCTTCCTGATGCAATTTGTCGCCGACATCATCAATGTGCCCATTCAAATCGCAGCCATCGAAGAGTTGTCGGCTGCCGGCGCGGCGTATGTTGCCCTTCTGGCAGCCGGATTTTCAATCCGGGACCGGCTTCTGGCTAAGCCCCGCACCGCACCGCTGCGGCCCGATTTGGACCCGAAAAAGCGTGCCGAACTCCGTCTTGGTTGGAAAAATGCTCTCAAGATGGTTACCGTAAAACCGCAGGAGGAATAAGAAATGATCAAACAGACATTTGGTGTTATCGTCACCACACGAGGGTTTTTCCCTTCCCATTTGGTCCAAACCGCCCGGAATCAGATCACTGCGTTGCTGCATCGCCTAGGCTATGATTATGTCATGGTTGGCGAAAATGACACGCAGTACGGTGCCATTGTTTCATACGAAGAAGCCGGAGCTTGCGCGAATCTTTTTCAAAATAACCGCACACGGATTTCCGGCATCATTGTTATTTTGCCAAATTTCGGCGAAGAGCTGGGCGTGGTCGAAGCCCTTGATCTGGCCGACCTTCAGGTTCCGGTTCTGATTCAAGCTTGTGATGATGATTTTGACAAGCTGAATATGGCCAATCGTCGGGATGCCTTTTGCGGCAAAATATCCCTGTGCAACAATCTCAGGCAACGTGGTATTGCCTATAGCCTGACCACAACGCACACATGCCCAATCGAAAGTGACGCCTTCGCGGCGGATGTAGAGCGGTTTGCCGCGATTTGCCGAGTTGTTACCGGCATCAAGGGCTCGCGGATCGCTATGCTCGGCGCGCGACCCGGCGCTTTCGGCACCGTACGATTTTCCGAAAAAATCCTGCAGCATCACAAAATCTCAGTGCAAACCGTTGATTTTNNCTGAGATCATCTTTTCGGCGCTCAATTATCCCGATCAAGATAAAATTGCAACCAAAATCGAGGAAATCCGTGCTTACGGCAAAGTTGCCGACTGGATCGACGACCGGCTGCTCGCCAAGCAGGCGCGCCTCTGTTTGGCCATTGAGGAGAAGGTTGACGCTCTGGCCTGTCAGGCTTCCACCGTCCAGTGTTGGGACAGCGTCCAAAACAATTACGGCTGTGCCACCTGTCTGGCCATGAGTATGATGAGCGAGGCCGGCAAGCCTTCGGCCTGTGAAAGTGATGTCACCGGCGCCGTTTCCATGTTGGCCGCCCAGCTGGCTGCCAATGCCGCTCCGGCATTATTAGACTGGAATAACAATCTTCGTGATGACAGAGACTGCTGCATCGCCCTGCATTGCTCAAATTTCCCGAAAAGTTTCTTTGCCGCCGATATTGAAATCGAGGCGCTGGATGTTTTGGGCAGTACATTGGGCAAGGAAAATTGCTTTGGTGCCGTCAAGGGCCAGGTCGCCGCCGGTGATTTTACTTTTTTCCGCGTGACCACAGATGATACTGCCGGGCGACTGCGTGCTTACGTCGGCGAAGGCCGGTTCCAACCCGAGCCCCTGCCGACCAAGGGCGGTTTGGCCAGTGTGCGTGTCGAGCGGCTTCAAGAATTGCTGCAATACATCTGCAACAACGGCTTTGAACATCATGTCTGTTTTGTTCGCGGCAGGGTGGCTGATGTTTTGGATGAAGCTTTTCGCTTATATCTGGGAGCCGATGTTTACCGTCACAAATGATGGTGAGAAAAGGAGAAACGAACAAGATGAACGTATGTAAATATGATCGCTTTGAACTTGAACTTAACGGGCCTAAAACCGGCAACCCGTTTGTTGATGTTGCGCTGAAAGCTTCTTTTACCAATGGGAACGATACTTTCCGGATTGATGGTTTTTACGATGGCGACGGCTGCTATAAAATTCGTTTTATGCCAACTAAGGAAGGCCGATACGATTACATAACAACGTGCAATGTTTCCGAATTGGACAGAGTAAGCGGTTCTTTTGAATGTGTCCCTGCGCGGGCCGGTCGCCACGGTCCGGTTCGGGTCCATAAAACTTTTCATTTTGCCTATGATGACGGCACACCCTTTTATCCTGTGGGTACAACAGCTTATAATTGGACCAATCAGGATCGGGGAACTGTCGAACTCACGCTGGAGACACTCTCCGATGCACCATTCAACAAAATCAGGTTCAGTCCTTTTCCCAAGCACTATCTGTACAATACTAATGAGCCGTCGGCATACCCTTATGAAGGCGGTAAGACAGATCCGGACTATATACCCGCCGTCGATATGAAAGCCGTTTTCGCGGGAGAAATACCCGATGCCTATCAGTTTGATTTCACCCGTTTCAATCCGGATTTCTTCCGTGATTTTGAAAACAGGGTCGAACAATTGGATGATCGCGGCATTGAAGCCGACATCATCTTGTTCCATCCTTATGACCGCTGGGGGTTCTCCCGGATGACCCAGACCGAGAACCTTTTATATCTGCGCTACATCATCGCCAGATTGGCTTCGTACGCCAATGTCTGGTGGTCAATGGCCAACGAATGGGATATTCTGAAGCATCGCGAAGCGGAAGCATGGGAGGAACTGGCGTTGAGCGTCAGACAACTGGATCCGGTTGATCATCTGCGTTCAATTCACAATTGCGCTCGGGTCTATGATCAAACAAAACCTTGGATCACACATGTGTCCTGGCAGCGGACGGACGTCCATAGCCATGTGGAGCTGACCAATCAAATGCGCGATCAATGGCAAAAGCCGATTGTTATTGATGAAATTGCTTATGAGGGGAATATCGACCAAGGTTGGGGTAATATCAGCGGCAAAGAGCTGACCCGTCGTTTTTGGGAAACAATGGTGCGCGGCGGCTACTGTACGCACGGTGAAACCTACTACAACAAAGCCGAGTTAATCTGGTGGGCCAAAGGAGGCCGGTTAATTGGCGACAGTCCTTCCCGCATCGCTTTCTTAAGGGAAATTATTCAGGAAATGGGGCCCATAACACCCGCTCGAAGACCAATGGACTGGGATTTGATTTGGGGTTTGGCAAATGACCAAGCAGACTCTCAACGGCGAATATTCCGGCACTTTCCGGCTCAATTTACCAGGTCGGCCGTATATAGCTGTTTTATTTAACAGGATCTGACCGATGGAGGTTAACATGAAACGATTGAAGATTTCCGAAAACCGCCGCTATTTTGTTCGCCAGGACCGGACACCTTTCATCTGGTTGGCGGATACCGCCTGGACCATGCCGCAGCGGCTCAAATGGGATGACGTGGACTATTATATGCGAAAAAGGAAGTCTCAAGGCTTTACCGTCCTGCAGATCGTTGCTCTTGATCCCGAACAAGACGAAAAGATGCGTAATCCGGCCGGCATTCCCGCATTGCACGATGACGACGTCACAAGGCCCAACGAAGCCTATTTTGTCTATCTGGACTGGATATTGGAAACAGCGGAACAATACGGATTTTATGTTTTGCTGCTCCCGGCCTGGGGACAATTGATCGTCGGCGACAACTGGGGCGGCGGTGTTTTTGCCAAAACCATCCGCGAAGACAACGCCTACGATTACGGGCGCTGGATCGGCAATCGTTACAAAAACCGGGAAAATATCATCTGGTGTTTGGGCGGCGACCGTCATCCCATTCATCGCGGCGTGGACTATCGCAATGTCTGGCGTCAAATGGCCGAGGGTCTGGCCAAAGGACTCACGGGACGAGATCTCAAATACAATGAGCCGGATCCGATCTGGCAGGATCTGCTCATCACCTATCACACCTGCCATGAAATGGAAACCGGACTGTGCTCCACTTTTTCCTACTGGACGGATGAGGAGGCTTGGATCAGCTTTATTATGCTGCAGTCCGGACACGGTCTAAAACCCAAAAACTATGAGCTGGTCAAAGCAGAATACGATCGGGCCGTAACCATGCCGGTTTGGGACGGCGAACCGGCTTATGAGATGATGCCCTCCTCTTGGCCGCCGAGCAACATCGGTCTGCACAATGATTGGATCGTCCGAAAACGCGCTTACTGGAGTCTTTTTGCCGGCTCTTTCGGCCACACATACGGCCATTCCACCGTGTGGTGCATGATTTCCGAAAAAGAAACCGACCAAATCCGGCAAATCTCTTGGTACCGGGCCCTTGACTGTCCCGGTGCCGGCCAAATCAAATTTTTGCGTGATTTTCTGGAATCAAGGGATCTGTCTTCCTGTGTTCCCGCCCAAGATATTCTTTTGCTCCAAGCGCAAAAAACCGATGACAACCAAGATGAGCATAATCAGGCTTGCCAACAGGCCGATGGAGCCTTCGTCTGCGTATATTTCCCGAGCGGCGGCCGGGAAAGGCTCGATCTTAAAGCATTGGGCATCGGCCCCTACGCAGGCTGGTGGTTCAATCCCCGTGACGGAAAATGTTACGCCAACGCGCAAACCCACACCCAAAAACCGATGCGCATGGATGGTTCGAAGGGCATTTTGGATGTCCGGTCACCAACCGCCGGACCGCATCTGGACTGGGTGCTGGTCGTCGAGCGCCAACGGCCGGATCCTGTTGTTCCGGGCCGGGCGCAAAATTATGGTGAACACACGGCAAATGCCGAAGTTAAAAAAGTCTTTGACTGGTGAACGGGCTTTACATCGTGGCCGACATCAAAGGGAGTCAAACGGTTATGGAATCCAAACAAGGCCGACGGTCTTGACCAAAATGTTGGTTTTGGTCGGGCGGATGATCAAAGGTTCGATCTGCAGGGCTGATGGATCCATCTGCGAATCCAACTTATCCATTTCGGCGCGGAATTCATCCTCCAGCTCCTGAAGCTGAGCCTTGTACGCTTCAACGGTTTCTTTGGAACGATCAACATCTCCTTGTTGCTGCAAACTTCGAGTGATACCCTTGGCGGTCGTTGTGGCCCGGCTCAGCGATGAGGCCGAAATAGCTTTCTTGCCCACGAAAGAACTCAGGATGGTTGCGCCAAAGGATATGGCTGTCTGCATTTTCTGTTGTTTGGCCTGTTCCTTCTCCCGTTCAACCGCTTGTTCGCTCTTGCGGATTCGTTCGGTCAGCGTTGCGATTCGAGAGCCGTATTTCTGGCGTAGCTTTTCGGCATTGTCATCCCGGGCTTCCCGAGCTTGCTGTTGTAAACGCAAGCGGAAATCCATCTCGTTTTCTCCCGGTTTGGAACGAGCCTTTAGTTTGGGACAGTTAAAAATTTCCAAAGACTGGGTTTGATACAGCCAGTCCGAAAAGTCTTTTTGCCAAGCTTTATAGTTGGCCGCGATGGCTGCCGGAGCCGGCAGTTCATCATAAAGCGCCCCGTCAACACCTTGACTCTCCAGATCGGTTGGCTCCATTTCCAGCATTTCGGCATTCTGCCAGTCGACGGCAAAAGCGCTGTCTTGAATCGGGCATGTGCACAGCACATCCCGTGTTTCCTGGAAACCGCCGGCGCGATCTCGGAAACCGACCTGGGCAAAGCCAATGACCGCCGGCTGATAAATCACGCCGCTAGGCCCCGCCGGTCTGCGAAGGGGGATGAAAAATTGACGAACCCCGGCCGGCACCGTCGGTTGTTGCTTCTCGGTCGGCGCCGCCGCTTCGTTCGCCGTAACCGGCGGCGGAACCGCCGCAGCGGCCGCCGGCTCCTGTATTGAAGCAGGCGGCGGAGTGGTTGCCGTCCGATCATCGGTTGTTGGCCGGAGCCGCGAAAGTTGATCTCGGGTCAGAGGACCGCGCAGATACGACATGCACCAGCGGGTTTCAAAAACAGTCGGCCCATCGTCATGCACGTTGTGCATAAGGAAAACACGGCTTTTCAGGCCGGAGAGAATCCGGGACATGGTTGCGCGATCAAATCCTGTTCCCTGCGCGGCCGAAACACCCTCCAAACCTTCCAGTACACGCATTTTATCCCGTTCGGTCTGCAGGCGTCCGATAAACCAAGTGCCGGTGTTGGCCAAACCCTTGTAATCCAGATCGACTGGATTTTGTGTGGTCAGCAGGATGCCAAGTCCGTATGCTCTGGCTTGCTTGAGCAGGGTGAGGAGAGGTTTTTTGCTGGGCGGGTTTTCCACCGGTGGAAAAAATCCGTAGATTTCATCCATATAAAGAATGGCGCGCAGACTGGTGGTTCCGCTCTGAGTTCTGATCCAAGAAAGAATTTGATTGAGAATCAGCGAAACAAAAAACATACGTTCGGCATCGCCCAGATGGGCAATGGAAAAAATTGCCACGCGTGGTTTGCCGGTCGGTGTGTACAGGATCCGATTGATATCCAGCGCTTCGCCTTCCAGCCAAGAAGCAAAGCTGGGCGATGCCAGTAAATTGTTAAACTGCAGCGCCAATTCCTGGCGGTCCTTGGCCGGAAAAAATGCGTCGATTTCCATGATGCCGATTTTTTTTACCGGCGGGTTCTGAATCAGGCCGATCAGGGCAGCCAGATCCAGAGACCGGCCGGCCGACCAAGCCTGTTGCAGAATCGTGCTGATCAGAATATGCTCTCGGCTCCGGACCGGATCGGCGGATAAACCCAGCAGCCCAAGCAGGCTGGTGGCCATGCCGGTGATCTGATCTTGGAGCAGTTCCGCATCGGCAAGAATAGCCGGAGGCGGCAACTGCAGTGAGCCGAGAATCGAAACCGGGATCCCGGCTGTGCTGCCGGGAGTGTAGATGCCAAATTCGACTTTATCGCGCATTTGGCGGATGCGTTCGCCATCTTGCCCCCATTCGGCCAAACCATTTTTCCACAGGTCGGCTTGTGCTTGGGCATACGCGTCCGGTGAAAGATCTTTTCGCTTTGCATCTTCTTCATTGATCCAAGGCCGGAAGTCGGATGGATTCAAATCCGGAAAGGTCAGAAGCAAGTTGGCCATATCGCCTTTCGGGTCAATGATGATGGCCGGAATGCTGTCCATCGCCGCCTCTTCAAGCAAGGCCAGACACAGACCGGTTTTACCGCTGCCGGTCATCCCGACACAGACACCGTGTGTTACCAGATCCTTGGAATCGTAGAGCAAATATCCTGACTCCGGCTGTCCGGATTCTATGTCGTAGGGTCTGCCCAGATAAAAAGCCCCCAGTTTTTCAAAATGCTCCATACGAACGTCCTCCCCTATCTGCAATAATTATATTTCTCGACGTGTCGAGGCCCTAATCTTCAATTCATAGTCCAGCCGGACTTGCCGCCCGACGGAAATCTCGCCTTTAATCAGGCTGGTCAGCAGGCGGACCGTGTCACGACCGATTTCAAAATAGGGTTGGGCGATCGTGGTCAACGGCGGCGAGCAGATCTCCGCCGACTCGCCATCGTCAAATCCGGCAACCGCAATGTCCCGCGGAACATGAAGACCTTGGTCGCGGAAGACATGAATACAGCCGATCGCCAACTGATCAACCGCGCAAAACACCGCTTCCGGCCGTGGCTCCAAAGCCAAAATCTTCCGACCGGCTTCATAACCGCTCTCCAAGCTGAAATCCGCCCGAACAATCAGTGACGGATCAAAGGGTATGCCGTGTTCTTCAAGGGCGCGTCGGTAGCCTAGGAGGCGAACTTGGGCGAATTGAGGTGTTCCATCGACAATCTCGGGCAGAACATACGCGATCCGTTTCCAGCCGGACTCAATTAAATGACTGACAACGGCGTGGGCACCGCCTTCGTTGTCCACAGTCACCTGATAGGCGTTTTTCAGGTTGACGTACTCGCCGCATTGAACAACCGGAAATCGGCTGCTGATTGAGGATAGGGCATCGTTGTCCAGAAGCATGTTAAGCATAATCACACCGTCGACCATCTTGTTTTTAAGGATTCCAACGGTGCTCAAATCCGCGTTGTAATCGGCGCTGTAATGGATCAGAACCTCATAGCCAAGCTCCTTGGCCATGGCCTGAATACCGGCTATCACCTCGTAAATCACAACCGAGCAGATAACCAATATGGTTTTATTGACACTCTTTTTCTGGCCGCGACCATAACTCGGCGGCCGATAATCCAACGTCTGGGCCGCCTGCAAAACCCGTTTCCGTTTCTCTTCGGAAACCACATAGCTGTTGTTCATGACCCGGGAAACGGTTGCGACCGATACGCCGGCCAAGGCCGCGACATCTTCGATGGTTGCCATATTGGGGACCTCCTGACGGGATGATGCGTGCTTGGGTTGGTTTGATTATATCACAAGAAGCAAACGCAGACGGCTTCGTCAATTGGGCGGTTGCCCTTCATTTTCTCCATATCCCCGATATTTGGCCAGCAGTTCGACTTTGTTGGGAATTTGTCCGGGACCGACAGCTTGGGTTTTGATTTCGGTGACATGTTCCAACTTGCCGGCAAAGAACAGCCGGGAACGGTTTTGTTGTTCTTGGCTGAACCGGGTCTTGATCGCGCCATCCACAAGGGACAGTTCTCTCTCAATGCCGCAGACCGGACATTCAACCCGACTATCGTCATGAAGAATGGTCACCAAATCACAATGACAGACCGGACACGCGCCTTGGTCATCTCCGCGCCAGCGGGTTCGATCGGTCTCGCTTTCGGCCGAAAGAGCATCGGCGATGTTTTGGCCAATTTGGGCCATGCGCGAAAGCATCGGTTGATAGCCAACAACATGTTCGTAAGCCATTGCCCCATGGTACTCCACCATGTCGATCACATCAATTCCCATTGACATCGTGATCTCATACATCGTGGGCAGCATAAATGACAACCAATTTTTGGTCATGGCTCCGCCGACCGATATCAGAGCGCCGACCCTAGGTTTAAAAGAACGAACATCCGGCAGTTCATCCGCCGATTTGTTCGAGGCCATTCCTGAATCGTAGGCTGACCGGCGAAAAGCAATATCATGAGAGGGCCCCAATCGGTCGCAAACGGTTTTAAATAAACCGGTTGGGGACAGAACAAAGGTCGGCGAGGCCACAATCAG
>LSQX01377285.1_pt1 | contig 12130 bp, 10 predicted proteins | sample 654561 | NCBI WGS metagenome assembly LSQX01 (sample SAMN04489861, study PRJNA283612) | anaerobic digester metagenome | isolation source: 4 biogas reactors fed with cattle manure at either 37C or 55C with and... | place: Denmark: Kongens Lyngby | collected 2014 | reverse complement strand
GCATGCAACAAGATGACGTGGCCTGGCTTATTATTAGCCAGCAGCCTGGCCAGGGAAGCGGAAACTTCCGGCTGGTCATTTGTGTCCCAGTCCTTGTAGCCATAGGCCCAGAGCACTGTTGTGTAGCCCAGGTCGCGGGCGATCTGCAGGGATTTTTCTGAAAAAATGCCAGAAGGAGGACGGTAAAACTTTCTAGCCGGCAGGACACCTGCCAGCTTCTGATAGTTTTTCTCCCAGACTAAAATATCCTCCTTGACTTCCTCGACAGGTATCCGGGCATGGTTTTTGTGTTTTTGTGAATGGTTGCCGATGCTGTGGCCTTCTTTGACCATTTGCAGGACCAGCCCTGGATTATTGACCATGTAAGAACCTGTGACAAAAAAGGTGGCCTTGACCTGGTTATCTGCCAAAATACGCAGGATTTCTGCGGTCAGGTTATTGTATTCATAACCATTGTCAAAAGTCAGGTAAAGGACCTTGCCAGTCTCATACTTTTTATAAAAGCCATTCGTTTTTTCCAGGATGTCCCTGCCGCTGGAGTCAGGGTAGCCCCAGCTCCAGCTGTATTCCTTATCAGAGGCATTCAGATAGGCATCATTTTGCGGCTCGGGATCTTCTTTAGCAGGAGCCTGGCCCACAGTGAAATTATCCACTCCCAGCCTGCCCAGGGCTGTCCAGCCGCCCGGGCTGTTTTCGGCTTTGCTCAGGTTGACCGCTTGGTGACTGGCTTTATAAACATAATATTCACCCGCAGGATAAGTTGCCTGGGCAGGAGCCTGCCTGGCCGCATCTGCTGCCGTGGTATAGACCGGGAAAGGTGTTTTTACCCTGACCAGCTGCCCTGGCTTGAACTGGCTGTAGTCGATGGTGGCTGCGGTCTCTTGCGGCTCCTTTTCCTTTTTACTTTCTTCTGGCTGGGTTTTTGGTTCACTTTCTTTTGCCGGGACAGTTTCTTTGGTTGTCGTTGTCACTGCCGGCTCACTGGTGGGGGAGGCTTTTGTTTTTGTTGAGCTTGGTGTTGGCGTGCTTTTTGTTTCTGGAGAAAGCTCCTGGCTTGTCCCAGCCTGGCTTGTCCCGGCCAGTCCGGATGTTTCGCTTATAACGGGCTGACTGCTTAGGCCAGGTAACAGGCCAGTTGTTTCCGGTTTTTGTGTTAAGGAACAGGCGCTAGATAAAAAAGAAATAGTGAGGAGTAAAAAAACAAGATATCCCAGTCTTTTTTTAACCATAACTGCCTCCTTTGGGCCGGCCTGGGGCTGTTTCATTTTGTCCTGGCTGAAACCTGCCTTGCACAGGACTTTCCCTGAGCCTGTATCTGGAATGAAATTTCACCTATTTTATTTTAGCATAAACCCTGCCCGGGACAGCAAGGTGCCCCCCAGGCTGGGCCAGAGCGGTAACAGCTGATGAAACAAGCCTTGCCCCTTAGCTTCAATAGTAAAAGTAAGAAAAACTATTTATTGCTTGGTATAAGAAGCATATCTGGTGTGCAAAACTTTCATGACTTATCTGCAATCTTAACTGCTACCAGCGAAACTGTACATTCTTATCTCGGCAAAATTGAGCATTTATAGCTCATCATTTACATAATAATTATTGACAAACGATAATTATCTTGACATACTCAAATTATAATTATCGAATAACAATAATTTGGAGGCTGCTATGAAAAGAAAGACCTTGATTTGGATCTTAGGCCTGGAAGCACTTTTTTGCCTGGCCCTGACCAGCTTGCAGAACTCCTTCAAGGCTGCTTTTCCAGTTGTACTGGCCTTTCCTTTTGAACAGATCAGCCTGGTCCTGCGCCGGCTTTCTCTTTTGGGGAAAGCCGGTAATGCCCTGGCGATAGTGATCTATCTTGGGCTGGGTCTCCTGCCAGCTGTACTGCTCCTGGTGCGGCGCAAAAAACGCAGGCTGCTTTTGGCAGACCTGCTCTTATTTCTTCTTTGTCCTGTACTCCTTGCTGTCTTCTACCTGATGATCAACCCAGGCTATCTGGCTGGCCTGGTGGGGGCAGCTATCCTGCTGCCAGTGGCCAAGGCTGTCCTGGGCAGTATGGTCTACTCAATCCTGGCCGGCTATCTTCTCCTGCGCCTGCTGGGGCTTTTTTCAGGAGGTGGCACAAAGCAGCTGCTCCGCTACATGTCGATCATGCTGCATCTTCTGGCTATCCTTTATGTCTACCTGATCAGCAGTGGCAGCTTTGCCGGCCTGCTGGAAGCCTTTACCGGCACAGAAATAGGCAGCAACCAGCAGGCTTTCCTGAGCAGCATCTTTTTGGTCCTGCAGTTTTTGGTCAGTTCCCTGCCTTATCTAGTCAGCATCCTGGTGGTTTTTGCCGCCCTGGACCTGCTTGATGAGCTGGGCCAGGACCGCTACTCAGCCACTGCGGTTGCTGCAGCAGGCCGCCTGACCAAAAAATGCTCCATCGCGCTTGGCGTCATTGTCTTATCCAATATAGCCTTCAACCTGCTGCAGCTGCTTTTTATCAGGCGCCTCAGCACACTGAGCACTACTGTGCAGATCCCCATCTTTGCGGTCATCTTTGTCCTGGCCGCCCTGCTCCTGACCCGATTCATCACAGAAGGCAAGAGCCTGAAAGATGAACACGATCTTTTTGTTTAGAGGTGGAGCATGGCGATCAGGATCCATTTGGATGAAGTTTTAAAAAAGCGGCAGATGACTGCAAAAGAGCTGAGCAGCCTGGTCGGGATAACAGAAGCCAATCTTTCCATCCTGCGCAGCGGCAAGGCCCGGGGTGTCCGTTTCAGCACCTTAAACAAAATCTGCTGGCACCTGCAATGTGAGGCAGGAGACATCATAAAATTTGATGGTGAACTGGAGGAAACAGATGAAGTATAAGATAACGGGCCTTTTTTGCCTAAGCCTGCTGCTCTTTTGCCTGGCCGGCTGCCAGCTGGCCAGGGAGGACCTGGCCCTAGATACAATGAATGACAGGCTGGCTGGAATTTTTCTTACTACTGAACCCCTGGCCCTTTTTGACTCTGAAAGCCAGCTCAATGACAAGGCAGGCGGCCTGGATAAGCACCAGGACAGGCTTTATGCTGACCTGGTGGCTGATACCACCGATCAGGAAGTGAAGACAAAAAAATATGTTTTCCCGGATTTGGTTGGCTTGGAGTTTTTCACTGTCACAGTCCCGGCAGAAGACGAGTTTGACAGCTATAAGACCTCCCAGGTTGACCCCGCCTTAAGCGGTGTGCATATAGCCTATGACCATAAAGATGAAGGGGAAAGGATCACCATGGAAGGCAGGCTCCACCTGACCCCTGATTTTGGTGGCACGATCCTGTATATTAATCCCGTCTACCAATCCGGTGACAGCCAGGTCTATATCCAGGCCGGCCAGGGCATCATGGTCAGTAAAGCTGATTATACTGAAGGTGAGTTCATGAGCCAGACCCTGGCTGACATCTGGACTGTAGAAGATAATGACGGCAGCAGGGAAGACTCGACAGCCGTTAAACTGGCCTTCCACACCATGTTCCAGCCAGAAGAGATTATTCTTTTGCAGATGGCTGAGGACAGTGGGATTTTGCACCGGCAATCCTACAACCCGGGCCAGTTGCCGGACCAGCTCCCTTTAGAAAAAACCACCGCCTACCTTATTGCGGAGACTCGCAAAAAAGACGGCACAGGAAACCCTCTTGTAAGCCGGGAGATGGTCAGCCCGGCAGATGAATATTTGACAACCTGGTTTTCTGAGCCAGATGGCCTTTGTCTTGGCCAGCTGACCTGGCTTGAGTGGCCGGAAAACTAAAAAAGCTGATCCCTCCAGCCTGTTTTTCAAGGCTTCTTACCATACAACAGGCCAGCCGAGTGCTAAAATAAACTAGAGTGTACCCCTGTTCTGGTGGGACAGGACTGTGTTTCATGGCAGCGGCGCACTGCTCCTGGAAGACCAGCTGCCGGCAGTGCAGAAAGGAACTAGTCATGCAGTATATCAAGATGCTGCCCTGGCAGGTCAGGCAGGCAATCGAAAGAGGCAGTCCAGTGGTGCTACCTCTTGGTGTAGTGGAATACCATGCTGAGCACCTGCCCCTGGGCGTGGACTCCTTTGTTGTTGAAGAAGCTGTCCGGCGGGTGGAAAAAGAGCACCCCGACCTGGTGGTCCTGCCCACCTTTTATTATGGCACAGCCTCTTTTGCCGTGGCCGCCCCTGAAGCCAACGGCACAATCAATATTGATTCTGCCCACCTGGTGCCCCTGGCGGAAGATATCTTCCGCAGTCTCCTGCGGATAGGTTTTCGCAATATCCATGTCTTTATTGCCCACCAGACGGAAGAGTTTGGCCAAGGAATGCCCACAGACCTGGCCTTCCGCCTCGCAGCCAGGCGGGTGGTCTTTGCCTGGCTGGACCAGGTCCACGGCGAAGGCTGGTGGGGGACAAAAGAATTCAGTTCCTACTACTCCGGTGAAAACAATCCCTTCTCCTGGATAAGTGTCCATCCGGTGCGCAGCAGGCCTGCCACCAGGGCCGCTTTCCCGGCAGACCATGCCGGCCGGCTGGAAACCAGTGAGATGCTGGCTATGCTGCCTGAATGTGTTGATTTATCCAGGCAGGATGGAAAGCTCTGGTATGCGGCAGAGGCCGGCCAGGCCACAGCTGCCTATGGTGATGCCGCCCTGGCGGCAGCAGCCGGGGATATTGCCGCAATCTTGTATGGAGGTGGTGCAGATGACACTTGATCTTCTATATGAAATCCTGGAAAAAAAGATTAACGGGACTGAGATCCTTGATTATGCAGCCGGCTATCGCCCTTATCCCCTCCAGCTCAGTTTTTCAGCTTATAACGAGGGTGTCCGGTATCTGCAAAAGCTCTAACAGGATTTTGGTCTTGAAACCCAGGTCCTGGAGTTTCCTGCCGATGGCAAGACAGTCTATGCTGACCGCCACTTCCCCCTGGCCTGGGATATCACAGAAGGCTGGGCTGAGGTTGATGGTTTTAAGATAGCTGACTACAGCCAGAACAGTTACAGTGTGGTGCCCTTTTCCGGTGACAGTGGCGGTATTTGCCAAAAAACCTTGCTGCCGGTGGCGGATCTGCCGCCAGAAGGCAGCCTGGCTGACTATGCTGCCCTGCTGGTTGATTTCCCTTCCCAGGAAGAAATCAACGCGCTGCTGCAAAGGGGCTGTCCAGCTTTTTTTGCAGCGGTTGATCTGGAGCCGGTTCACGAATCTCTAGATAATTCCCGCCGCTGGTATAATGACCTTTTTGGTAGTGGCCAGATCGACCAGCGGCATAAGACCTGTGCCGGCTTTTCCATCTCACCAGCCCTGGCCCGGCAGCTCCTGGCCCAGTACCGAGCAAAGGGAGCACTTAAGGTGCGCTATCTTTTAAAAAGCAGAGCTTACGCGGGCAAGGTGACAGCCATTACTTCAGTGATTGCTGGTGAGGATGAGCGCAGCTTTATCGTCTCCGCCCATGCCTATGAGCCCCATGCCACTAACAATATATCCGGGGTGGCCATGAGCCTGGCAGCAGCCAAGGCCTTGCAGGAACTGATCACAGCCGGTGTGCTGGCCAGGCCTAAACACTCGATCCGCTTTTTCCATGGCTTGGAAAATTTTGGCATTTATGCCTGGGGCCAGCAGAACCCTGGCCAGATGAAGGCTGCTGTTGGCGGGCTCAGTGTGGATTCATTTGGCAGGGCCAGTTTTGCTGATAAGAAGGAGCAGTTTGTCCTGCGCCGCTGCCTTAACGTGCATCCTTCAGCCCAGCACGGCCTGGCGCGGGAGGTCCTGGCCCGGGTCTGTGCCGCCAGGGGGATCGATTTTACAGTGCGGGAGGACTCCAGTAATAATGAGGAGCTGATGCAGGACCCCCAGTTTGGTCCAGCCTGGAATCTCCTTTATGGCTCCTTGTGGGCAGAACCATACCAGACCCGTCCACGTGGTTATTTCTACCATACAGATGTGGATACAGTAGACCACCTTTCACCAGAAATGCTTTCTGCTGCAGCTGTGTTTACTGCCACTATGGCTTATTATGCAGCTAATGCAGGGGATATGGCCCAGATGGCCGCCCAAGACTGGCAAAGGATTGTGCAGGAAAAATGCCGCGAGGCACTGCGGCTGCAGGATAAGGACAAAGACCTGCTCCATTTGCGGGCCCAGCGGCTTGCTGCCTGGTACAAGCTATCTGAAAAATCCGCCCTGGCAGCAATCGGTGATGCCCAGCTGGCAGCTGACTTCCTGCCTGTGGCCCAGAAAAAAGTAGCTGCGGCCCTGGCCCTCTTGTCTGACCAGGAGCCGGGCCAGATCAACCAGCCGGCTGGCTATTCTGATATTATCGCCCGCCTGGTGCCGGGACCCCTGGGCCTGGGCACCATCAGCGCTGAGCACCGCCGCCAGGCAGCAAAAGTGCTGGGGCATTATTCGCTGGAGTACTGGTCCCTGGACCGCTCTGGCGCCAACCTGTATCTTTTTGATGGTAAAAGAAGTGTCTTTGATGTCGCCTGTGCCGCCTGGGCAACACGGGAATATACAGAGCACGAGGAAAAAGATGGCCTGGCCAGGGAGCTGGAGAAGTTTGCCGGCCTGGCCCGGATCATGGTGGATTCCGGCCTGGCTGAGAAAAAGCCGATCGTGACAGTCACAAAAACAGATATCCTGGCCGGCCTGCACAGGCTGGGAGTTGTCCCGGGTGACCAGCTGATGGTGCATGCTTCGCTAAAGTCCCTGGGCCATGTGGCTGGAGGGCCTGATGCCGTGCTGGATGCCCTGCAGGAGGCAGTCAGCTGGCAGGGGATTTTGGCCATGCCGGCCTTTACAGATTGTGCTGATGGTAGTGGCCGTGAGCCCTTTGATAAGGCAACAGCAGCGGTTGAAACATGGATTGGCCTGATCCCGGAGACTTTCCGCCAGAAGGATATGGTCTTGCGCAGTGGTCATCCGACCCATTCTGTCCTGGCCTACGGCCAGAATGCGGCAGATTTCCTGGACCAGCAGGATCCCTATGACTGTTTTGCCAAGGATGGGCCCTGGGGCAAGCTGGCCCAAAACGGCAAAATACTTTTCATAGGCGAGACAGTTGGAGGTAATTCCTTCCTGCATGCCTGTGAAGCCTGGTTTACAGATTATCTGCTTGAAACCTATGCCTGGCTGAAAAAAGACGGCAGCAGTGCAATGGTCAAGGTCACAAACTATCCTTACGGCTGCCGTGGGGGCTGGTATAAGCAGGGCAGGAGAGCCAGATATTATCGCCTGCTGCAAGAACGTGGCATCTTCCAGGAAACCACTGTGGGCCAGGCTAGACTGACCCTGTGCCGGGCTGGTGATCTGTCTGCAGCCATGCAGGAAATCCTCCGGGAGGACCCCTTTATCCTGCTGCATAAAAGTGGCTGCATTGAATGTGCCCAGTTCCGGGCCAAAGGCCGGGCCGGACAACAAAGCTAAAGCAGCCCCCAGCTGTTTGAGTTTCCGTAAAATGCAACATAAGTCTGTTAAACAGCTATCATGACGAAAACTGGAGTTAGTCCAGCCGTAATTATTTAGCTGTCAGCAAAGGTCGCCAGCAATAAGTAAAAGGACAACATTTCACATCAAATGTGGATGACTGCCTTCAGTTTGCTTTGCTCAGATCCCAAACGGATTTTTTGGAACTTACTTGTGCAACAATGATGAGCTGTGATTATTTTTGTGGAAGCTCAGAGTGGATATTTGGCTTTTGATAGCCCAAACAATTATGATATAATAAATTTAATTAATATCATTTCACATAGCTTTTCCAATTCAAAAAGTGCCTTGTAAAACATACTGTGCAAAACGCCAAAAAACACAAAATGTCCAGTGGAATGATAAGACAGCTTTTGACCGCTATGTTCTCCACAAAGCACTTGTTCTTAATCAAGAGATAGGGAGGTTTATTGTGAAAAAAAAGTTTATAGGTCTGTTATTAATTTTTGTTTTATTGATTTCTATGACTTCATTTGTCTTAGCGGAAGATGAAGGTAAGAAAGGTTTTGACCCTAAGGATTTTACCCTTCAAGCAATTCATCAAGAGTGGAAAGAAAGCATAGATGAGTACCCCATGGTTTTAACCCTAACCAATAAAACAGATAAGGATGTAACTGTGACAGGGGATGAAAACAATCAATTGACAATATGGATTAAGACCTGGCCTGGTGCGTCAGAAAAAGAAGCTTTTAAATTTGATCTTTATGAAAAAGCAAAGGAAATTACAGTTAAAGCGGGTAAGACCGAAAAAATTGTAGAAGTTCCTGCCGGAGCCCCTGGATCATGGCAAGCTTTCTATCCTCCCCAATTAGTAACTGGTATGGACGTTGAAGTTACAGTAGATGGCGAAAAAGGAAAATTCACTGACATTTATTATGCGATTACAGGAATAATCAGAAATCCTCTTTATGTGGGGGAAATCATCCCGACTAATAATGAGGATGGAACCGTAACTTTTAAATTTGACCTGCTTGCTTTCGATGAAGAAGCTGAGATTGTGCGTAAGGTTGATGTCAAACCTGAGCGTCCTTGCCAGCCTGGGTATGAGGACATGGAACATTGCATTACCAAAATGGAAGTCAAAAAAAGCGGTCCAAAAACAGGCTTAAAAAAATCTGATTTTGCAGTTATAGATGAGTACGGCCAAGTCATAGGGGATATTCTTCAAGCAAAAGAAATTGCTGAAGGGAAATATGAAGTCGTCTGGCAACATGAGGCCGGTGAATATGAAGGACTTAAACTTAATACAGCAGCTGGCTATGGAGATTTCTATGTCTGTTATTTTCCAAAAGACGATGACGGAAATTATAGAGTTAATGAAAGCCATTTAAGTGAGTACGAGTTCAAGGCCACCATTACACATACAAAAGATCCTATCGTCATAGAACATGAAGAGGCTACTTTGGAAACAGCTGGTGCCACCAATATTCCCAAGCTGGTCGATCTGTACTTTAAGGAAGTTACAGAAGAAATTGCTGAAGACACAATGGCATTATTTAAGAAAAATGCTGAGGACACTGCAGTAAAAAGAGAAATAGTCCATATCTATGATATTAGCTTACTTGTTGGTGGGGTGGAAATACAACCTGACGGGAATGTTAAAATAACCATTCCATTAAGTGAAAAAATGAAAAATTATGTGGATTTAAAAGTTGTCTATTTTACTGAAACAGGGGAGGCAAAAGAAGTTGAGGCTTATGAGGTAACAGATACTGCAATTTCATTTATTACTAATCACTTCAGTTACTATGCAGTCCTTGGAACTCCTCAAGAAGCAGTAGAAGAAATTGGAAAAGAAGAAACCGATGGAGCTGTTCCTGAATCACCAAAGACGGGAGATAGTGCCATTCATTATGCTTTCTTCATAGGTATCATGGCTCTAATGGGCATAGGAATTGTGTTGAAAAAAGAATACGGCCGATAAAAAACAAGCTGATTTAAAAGAATTTTTAGAAAAAGTAGATTGTACCATTGAAAATCCGTAGAACAGTTATCTGTTCTACGGATTTTTATGTAAAGAAAAGCTAAACAAGCGAGCTGCGAAGCCAACCCTAGTGATGACAGGTCACTTTTCTTCTACAAGCACTGCCACCACCAAGTATCTGTAATTATGATTATGGTCAATGGTGCAGGTAGATAAAGTAATGATCCTGTCTTCCACTGTTACTGATCGAGCAGAATAATTGTCTTTTTTTCCATTTGTTTTATAAAGTGAATCAAGAAAGTTCTGGTAACCATTCTTTTCATCAAGATCGTAAAGCGCTGGGATAAGCTTATTATTATAGGTAACTGCTGCAAATATCTCATAAGTATAGATATGTTTTGGTGTGTATATTATTATTTCCTGATTTTCCTCAAAAAACGCCTTGTCATAATATTTTTCTAAATCACCAAACATTGAACTCTTACCACCATCTCGTGACATATGAATGTTGTGGCCATAAATGATGGTGTTATTGTCTGTCAAATCCGCATGATTATTTAAGTTGATGTAGATGCTTCCTGGAAGGCTGTTTTGAACCTTATGGATATCATGATCCATATAGTAATTATCTTCATCCGGGCTTTGCAGGATGGGATAATCCACAGTTGTATTGGGTATCTTTATCCAGGCAATAATGTCCTGGTTGATTTCCCAGGCTGCATCAAAATCAATGGGTATATCAGCGGTTGTTTCTTCTGTCTTATTTTGACTATTTTCGGCTGCGGTTATTTTTTTTGTTTCTTCGGCTTCTGTTTGCCATATTGTTTCTTCTAAACTTGTTTCTCTTGTAGACCCTACTGGTTTTGTTTCCTTAAGCGCATCTATGGCTTTTTCAGAATTTAAAATCGCGCATTTATAATGTATTATAAATCCTGCGCAAGAGATTAAGACAATTCCCAGTATTACTAAAGCTATCCTTCTTTTTATCGTCATTGCGATTCCTCTTATTGTTTATAAAAATATTAACAAATCCAGCATGCTATTACAATGTGTGGAACCGTCAGCTTGATTGATAGCATTTGCCTATTCCGAACCAAACTGAGCCATTGGTTAAGTTCCATGCTCACATATAAGATTTGCACCCATGCCCTGATCCGTGGAATCCAGCGCCAGAAGGGCTTAATCTTTGATAGTGGCATCCGCTTGGTCATTGAACAGGAAATCTGTACCTTTCAGCCTGTGCCGGACATAAGCTGGTACGCACATGTGACAGCCAGCCTGATATTTATGTGTCATTTTTCTTCCTTTCCAGCTGGACATGTGGCACGGGTAACCGAAGGCTTTCTGAAGAGCCGGATGTGGCACAAGCACACATCTGGCTCATTAAGGAGCAGCGACAACCTTTCTCCTTGCAAACAAAAACAAGGATTATGGCCTGCTTCTTCTTTTGTCATAAAAGAGCTCATTTTCAGGTTAACTAACCCTTGATCAAGCTCTGCTCTATCCACAGCAAGTACTATAAAACAACCTTCAGCCCTTACGAAATCTCATTTTAGACCAGCCATAACCTGCCTCAGGAGAGCTATCTTCCGGCATGCCCGGCAAAATCAGACCGCCATCTATTTTAATTGTATCTCCTGTAATGTAAGCTGCTTTGTCAGAAGCCAGGTATTCTACAAGATGACCGACCTCCCTGGGTGTGCCCAGCCTGCCTAAAGGAATCTTTTTCGCAAAGTTACCCTTGCTCAGCTCTGCCATGGTGAAATTCCCCCTGGTGGCTGTTGCTCCCGGCGCAAGGCAATTAACCCTGATGCCATAATGCGACATTTCCAATGCTATTGACTGGGTCGCCCTGATCAGGGCAGCCTTTAAAGAACCATAAATGCAGTCTTCCGCATATGCCCTGATGCCACGGGTTGAGGCAATAAATATAATATTGCCTTTAACCTGCTGCTCGACCATAAAATTAGCGGCAACTTTGGCAGCCAGGATATAGCTTCTATAATTCAGGTTATAAAGCAGGTCCAGGTCATCACCGGATACAGTAAGCAGGCTGTTATACCTGGTTATGCCGGCATTACAGACCAGTAAATCAATACCGCCCAGGTCAGTTATGGCCTGTTGGGTCACTTCTTCTGCCACTTGCTTTTCTTCGAGGCTGGCCTGGTAGTAAAAGCATGCCTGGCCCAGCTTTTCCACACTATCTTTTAGAGACCTGGCCTCATCAAGACTGCTCTTATAGGTAATGGCAATATCATAGCCGGCTTCGGCCAGTACCAGGGCTATGCCCCTGCCTATACCCCTGCTCCCACCAGTAATCAGGGCCTTTTTCTTAGCCATATGCTCACCTCTTCCCGGTTACGGTGTGTGGAAGGTGCCATCAGGCAGCCTGGTCTGGGTCCACGTGGTAACTTTAGTTGTGCATGGGAATTTCGCGGCCAGCTCCTCATCAATATCTATCCCCAGGCCAGGTTTATCATTAGCATAGACATAGCCCTTCTTTAAGACTGGACAACCGGGGAAGACTTCCGGCAGTGCCCCGTCCAGGCCGGCCCATTCCTGGATGCCAAAGTTGTGGGCATTCAAGCTCAGGTGGATATTTGCCGCATGGCCAACTGGTGAAACATCACCCGGCCCGTGCCAGGCTGTCCGGATACCAAACTGTTCACAGAAAACAGCCAGCTTCCGGGCTGGTGTAATACCACCAATCTGGCTGATATGCACCC
>LSQX01265690.1_pt1 | contig 12131 bp, 12 predicted proteins | sample 654561 | NCBI WGS metagenome assembly LSQX01 (sample SAMN04489861, study PRJNA283612) | anaerobic digester metagenome | isolation source: 4 biogas reactors fed with cattle manure at either 37C or 55C with and... | place: Denmark: Kongens Lyngby | collected 2014 | reverse complement strand
CGTCATTGTTTTGCGACGCATATGCTCGATAAAGGCGCGGAGTTGAGGGCGGTTCAAGAGATGCTCGGGCACCAGAATATCGCGACCACGCAAATCTACACGCATGTCTCCAGCAACCGCATCCTGAGTGCGTATGATTTGTATGCTAAGCGCAAATAATATACAATCTTTATGTTAATAAAGGAGTAACCATGAATAAATATAAAAGAATGTTCGTCATCGTCATCGATTCCGTCGGAATCGGCGAGATGCCGGATGCTGAGAAATTTGGCGACAAAGGGGCCAATACCCTCGTCCACACAGCCCGCGAAGCCGGTGGTTTAAAAGTTCCGGTCATGAATTCGCTAGGCCTCGGTGACTTAGCGCCGATTTTAGGCACCACCATCGTCAAACACCCGCATTCGTATGCCCTTCGCCTCCGCGAGACAAGCGCCGGCAAGGATACGATGACCGGTCATTGGGAGATGATGGGCATCAATACGACCAAACCCTTTCAGACGTTTACCGACACCGGCTTTCCCCAATCTTTGATTGATGAACTGGCCGAGAAGACCGGACACAAAATCATCGGCAACAAAGCGGCCAGCGGAACGGAGATTCTCGTCGAATTAGGCGAGCAGCAAATGCGCGAAAATTCCCTGATTGTCTATACTTCCGCCGATAGCGTCTTACAAATTGCCGCCCACGAAGAAGTGACCGGCGTCAAAGAATTATATCGTTGTTGCGATATCGCCCGCGAGATATGCATGAAGCCGGAATATTTTGTCGGCCGCATTATCGCCCGCCCGTTTATCGGCACTAATAAACACAATTTTAAGCGGACGGCCAACCGTCATGATTTAGCCGTCTCGCCGACCGGAACAACGACCTTAGACGTTTTGAAAAACAATGGTTTTATGGTCAGTTCAATCGGCAAGATTAATGACATCTTCAATACGATGGGTGTCGTCAAAGCCCAGAAGACGGTCTCGAACCTCGACGGTATGAACAAAACGATCGAAGAAGCCAAGAATCACGATTTTACCGGATTATGTTATGTTAACCTAGTCGAATTCGACAGCGAGTTTGGCCATCGCCGCAACGCCATTGGTTATGCCAAAGCTCTAGAAGAGTTCGATGTTAAATTAGGCGAGTTATTAAAAGTTCTTAAGGACGATGATTTGGTCATGGTCACAGCCGACCACGGCAATGATCCCGTCCATCACGGCACCGATCACACCAGAGAAAAAGTGCCGCTTCTAATCTACTCGAAATCGATTAATAACGGCCGCTATCTTGATGAGCGCGAAACTTTCGCCGTCATCGGAGCGAGCGTTTTAGAAAACTTTGGACTTAAGAAGACGCCGAATCAAATCGGTGCCCCCATCATGGAGATTTTTGAATAAATGAAAACAAAAAGTATTATCCTGCCCCTAGCAGCCATCACCTTGAGCGCCTGTGGCGGACCCGCCCCAGAAATCACAATCCGCACGATTTCCCCGGCTGGCGCGCCGACCCTGGCTTTTTATGACCAGGGTAGCAACGAGAACTTCGTTACAAACTCGACGCCGAGCAATGTTTTAGCCGAACTGCAGACCAATTACTACAACGCTGTTGTCTTTGATTCGATCAACGCCTTAAAAAGCATCAAAAATAACGATTTGGACTTCAAATTAGCAAAGCTAATAACGGGCGGTAACTTCTATTTGGCCAGCATTAATAAAAACGAAGGCGAAATGCCGACCGCCGATGATGTCGTCGTCTCTTTTGGCGAAAACCTCATTCCGGATCTCGTCTATCGCAAATTGTCAGAATACTGGGAAATTGAAAACACGCCATACTACGTTCCAAGCGTGTCCGAGGCTCTCGGCGTCTTAAAGACCGGCGTCTACGCAAGTAATCCCGTCGATTTTGTCTTTATCGCCCAGCCGGCCCTTAACATCGCCCTAAATGATGCGACGGCCGCCACCTACGGTAATGTCAAGGTCGTTAAAAACATTCGTTCTGAATGGCAAGAATATACTGGGCAGAGCGCCATTCCGCAAGCCGGTTTATTTGTTCGCGCCAGCCACTATGAATTAAATCCGACCGTTTTTGAAAACTATGTCGATGAGATGGTCGCAAGAATTGATGTCGCTATCGACACGCCGGCGACGGCCAAAGCCGCCCTCGACGCCTATGGCGACGCCCAGGCTCAAGCCGCTAAATTCGGATTTAACTCAAATATTATGTTAACCACACAAAGCGACGGGGCCAATGGCTTCGGTTTAGTTCGCGGCACCGAAGAAGTCGATGTCAACGAATTTCTTGAAACGCTCGGTTTAGAAACATTTGCCGATTCCTACTTCCTCGGTTTGTAGGTAAAATTATAAATGATGAATAAAACGAAAGCCTTCTTCCAAAAACACGGCGTAGTTATTTATACGGTGCTTGGCATTGGCTTCGTTTTTCTTTTGTGGTGGCTGACTTCGCTCATCGTCAAAGCGACCGTCTTACCGACATTTCCCGGCCCGGAAGATGCCATCCCCCTCTTTTTTACGCTGTTTGGCGAGGCCACAACCTGGCTTGCCGTCGGCGGAACCCTGCTTCGTTTAGCCATCAGTTTTGCCATCGCCTTTCTTCTCGGCTCGCTGATGGGCATCATCGCCGGCGTGCACAAAAGCTTCGCCCATTTTATGCGACCGCTCGTCATTACTTTAAGGACGCTTCCGACCGCGGCCGTCATTTTAATTCTGATCGTATTGCTCCGTCCCCTTTTCGCGCCGATCATCATCGTCTTTTTAATCATCTTTCCAATTTCTTATGAATCGATGGCGACGGGGATTAAAAACGTCAACCGCGAAGTGCGGGAAGCCGCTAAAATTGATGGCGCGACTCGCCTCCAGTCCATCATCCGCATTAAAATACCGCTTTCGATGCCCTATGTCCTCCTGGGAATCGTCTCAAGCCTCGGCCTCGGCATGAAAATATCGATCATGTCGGAAATTATCGCCGGCTCAAATCGCATCTCCGGACTCGGACGGTTGATTCACTTAGCTTACATCGAAGCTGACATGACGAGAATTGTCGCGATTTCAATCTTCGCGATTATTCTGATCGGACTGATTGACCTCGGCATGTACTTCGCGAAAAAAAAACTCAAAGGCCGTTAATTATTATCATTTCGCAAAGGCGCTAAAAGATCGTATGATCGCGCCGATGAGCAAAATAGATGTTCCTCGCTTCGGCCAGGGACTTTTTATTTGGGCCGCTTGCAAGGCGGGGATTTGCTTCCTGAGACGCATCTTTAACCCATCCGCAAATCGGGCAAATCTCGCCATCAAGGCCCTTGCCAAGAGTGAATTCTCCACAGCATGAACAGCATCTTGTCGCCATAAAACCATTATAAAACTTATGAGAATAAATATACACGTAGGGTTTTTAATATTGTGGCGGTATTATTCAATTAGTAGTAATTTAGTATTTTATTATAACGGGCATTATGTGGAAAACTCCTGACAATAGATAATTTAATAGAAATGTATTAAGGATAAGAAATGAGAAAAACACCGATAAAATCTATAAAAAGTACTATATGGTTAACATAATGGGCATTATGCGAAGTTAATCATATTTCGCGAATCGGACCAGTTTGGGCAAAAATCGCTGCTACCACTATTTATGCACTCGATAAAAAAAGAACCGTGAATTTGATTCCGGTTCAAAATGTGATCTTTAAAGGTTAACGCCGAGACAAGATCTGCTCGAGGCCAATTCTCTCACGTTCTTCCTTTGAGAAGATATTGATGATGACATGATAGGCATCAACTAATATCCATCCCGAATTCTCGTTGCCTTCCACGTGATTAATTTTACCTTTGAGCGTTTCAATCTTTTCGACAACCGCTTCTTTAAGAGCATTCATCTGCCGCGGATTGGTGGCCGTGACGAGAATGTAGTATTCGCTGAATGGTGTCTTATCGCGAACGTCGATGATTTGAATGTCTTCAGCTTTCGTCTCTTCTAACAGCTGGAGGATGCCCTTGGTGTACTTATCTGAATTCAATGTCTTTCCCCTTTCCTAGGTAAAGCTGCATACAGGCGTCAGTTAGCGGATTATTAATGTCTTTGCCGTTGGCGAGAAGATACTCGCGATTGGCACTTAAGACCACTACAAAACCCAAGTAATAGTTTTGATAGCATTTTTTGATGAGTGGTCTCGAGTTAAAGCCTCGCAGAGGATCGATCTTGTCGGCGCAGTAGATAATCTTGCCAAGCGGGCTCATGTGCGGCTTGCCGGTCGCGTGAAAGCGAATCGCGTCAAGGATCTCTTCGTCTTTGATGCCGAATTCCTTTTCGGCCAAATATGATCCGACAAACTGATGGTAGGAAAACTCAGGTTGGTTGACATAATCTTTATATTGTCTTTTCATGATGGCAATTGTCTGCGCTGTGTCATAACCTTTGCCGAGATCATGAAGCAAGCCGGCAATGTAAGCTTTCGGATAATCATTCCGCTCGTTTTTATAAGCGATTGAACGCGCGAGGTGAGCGACTGAAAGCGAATGTTCGAAACGTTCCTTGTCGAGCATTCCGGCGATCTTCTCTATATAATAGAGGCGGTTTTTTTCGATGTAATCAAGCACCGCTGAAGGCGTGTCGACAGATTGCAAATTGCGAATTTTGGTCGAGGAGACTTCGCCGGTATGATTATACGGCAAACTCATAATTTTATACTTTGTCACATTACCTTCATTTATTTTGATGTCAGGGCGCGGTATGTAGACCACCGTCAGCAATTTAACAATCTCCTCAGGTTCCCGCCACTGGTGAAACTGGTTGACCTGATCAGCGCCGATTAAAAGGTAAAATTGTTTCTTGGGATATTTATTTACAAAGTAACGAACCGTATCAATCGTGTAATTGACTTCGGCCTCGGAACGAATCTCGTAATCGGAAATCGTCGTCCCCGATAATCCATTTTGACGAATGGCTAAAGCCAGCATTTTGAGCCGGTGATCAATGCCGACACTCGGATTTTTCCATCGCGGGCTTTTGCTGGGTATGAAGATGACATCGGCGTTGAGCAAAAAACTGGCCGCTCCCGCCATTCTGAGATGGCCGTTATGGACCGGGTCGAAAGCTCCGCCGAAGAGAATGACGCTTTCCACTATTTTTTGTTCCTCTGCGGTTTTTGCCGATATAAGACAATTGTCTTACCAATTATCTTTATCAGCTCACAATCAAGTTTTGCGCAGATTGCCGTGGCGAAATAATCAGCTTCCTGACTGGCGTTTTTATTGACTGACACCTTGATCAGTTCGTTGGCTAAAAGAGCCTTATCAAGCATCTCTAAAACTTTCTCGTCAAGATTATCCTTGCCGATGATGTAGCGTGTTTTAAGCCTGTTGCTCAAAGCAAATAATTCTTGCCGGTCCTTGTTACTTAACATCTTGGATTTTAGACCTCGTCGTGTAGAACGAAACCCCTTTGGGGAGGTAGAGGCGGAAGGTTTGGTTCGCGCCGATAAAAGATAACCAGCCCAGACCGTTAATGCCGATGTCGCGCGAACCTTCTTCGTCGACGACGATGTCGTAGATGTCAAAATCTTTCAGGCTCTGCAAATTTTTCGAAGTCGGATGGAGCAAGTCTTTGCTAAGTGTTCTCAAGAACTGCTTGTTGGCATCCGGCAAGACAATTTTTTTGATGTCAACATCATCAGAAAAATAGCATCCCACCGCCGTTTTCTCGCCTTCGACCAACTCGATGCGGGCCAGACCTCCGATGAAAAGAGACTGCGTTTTTGTGATGGTGAAGCGCCGTTTTTCAATCTTTTTCACGGGAACGATTGCTTTCAAGACTGGCTTTTCGACCTTTTCGAGAACAGAATTATCGTTTCCTAATCCGGGCGTGTCATAAAAATATGTCGATTGGTCGATTGGTATTTGCATGACTTTAAGGTTCGTCCCCGGATAATTTTGAGTGATGATATTCGTCCGGCTTAAGTTCTTGTATTCCTTAAGGAAGGCTTCCATCAAAGTCGTTTTGCCAGAGTGTTTTTGGCCGATGATATAAACATCGCGGCGCCGGCGCAAATCCTTGATGACATCAATCACATCGCGAATGTTGTAGCTGGCGGAAGCGCTCACTAATTTGACATCGAGGACTTTTAATTTTTCGACCCTGAGGCGATGGGCGACATATTCTTTGAGTTGCTCATCGTCGATATCATCGGGAAGGATATCGCGCTTATTGGCAAGCACGAGGATATCAAGGCCCGAAAGCCAATGATTGAGGGCGCGGATAAAACCGGCCTCAAAAGAGAAGAGGTTGATGACATAAACGATTAAGGCATCGGTGGCCTGGGCATCGGCGATGAGGGTGAAAAATTCGTGATCGAGACTCGCCTCGCGCGGTGCGAGATTATATTTCTCGCTGTGGAAACACTTTGAGCAAAAAAGGACGCCCTTTGACAGGTCTTGCAGAAATTCATTTTCGACATAGCCGTCTTTTTGCGGATCCTTGCTTTGCAAGACGACTCCGCACGAGTAGCAGCGGCGAATAATATTTAACTTAGCCATTATCTTTCCTCCCAGCTGATTAAGAGATTTTGTTTTTTCATTTTTTGATAGCGCGGAGCATCAAACCAGCGATTAAAACGCGTCGTCCACTGGTCGTCTTCGACGAGCCTTTCGGTCAGAATAACGCGAATGCCGGCGCCATTTCCGCACGCCACATCGGTGATGATTTGATCGCCGATCATCATGACTTTGGAAATATCGATACCATTTTTCTTAATAAACTTTCTAAGTTTAAAAGCAAATGGTTTATATAGTGATCCGGCATAGCGAACCCCTAATTCTTTAGCATACGTCGAAACCCTTTTCGAAGTATTGTTGGAGACGACGATCATCTCGATAGCGGCCTTGCTCAGCTTTTCTTTTAAGGCAAAAGCTTTGTCGGTCGGATGCGACTGATGGTAAGCATCTAATGTGTTATCCAAGTCGACAAACAAAATCGATATATTATGTTTTTGGAAAAAGGCGGGCTCGATGTCGTAAATGCTCTTAGCCACGCAGAAGGGAATGAAGCGTTTATTCATATTCTTATTTTACAAATTATAATTGTAAAAACATAGATAAATACCATAAAAATAAGAAAAAGAAAAACAAAGGCGGCGTCAGATATTTGGCGCCGCCAGTTAAAAGCACGAAATACGCAAGAAAAACTATTTTTTTGTTTCGTCTTCTTCAAAAATGGAGATTTGTTTGTACTCTTCGCCGTTTTCATCGAGTTCAACGCCATTAGAAACGACGATCGGTTTTTCCTTGATGGGCGGTTCGTGAGCGATAATCGTCTGATCGATCATGATGTCGTCTTGCCGAAAGACAATCGCTAAGTGCGAGCGCCGCGGCAAGGTGATCGTGCCCTTGGCGTATTTGTTGCGCGGAGTGACATAGAATTCTTCCACCGGCACCTCGATGATCGCTTTGTTATTGGCTTGCACTCGCCACACAATTTTTTCATCTTTAGCGTTGATTTTTTGAGCGTATATCAAATGATGAGGCTCGTTTTTAAAGCACGGATAAATCGGCGTCGCCTTTCCTAAACGGACGGTTAAAGGCGTATTGGCATAATCATAAATCCGAATGTGTCCAGCGTGTGTAAGCAAGGCAATCTTGGCTTTTTCGTCTTTTTCAAAGACGAGTATTTTAGCAATCACCGCCGGTTTTAATTCGGCGATGGCCTTGACGCCGCCGGATTTGAGGGTGGCGATTGACACATCGTTTTCGTTAAAGAGGATTGCGCCTCCCGTGCTGGTGAGGACGAGGAGGTTGCTGTCGCCGCTTGTTACCACCACATCGGCAATTTCATCATCACCGATGAGCTTCATCGCTGTAATCGGTCGCGCGTAGCGAATGACGACAAAATCGCTCAGACGCACGCGTTTAATTTGGCCTTTTTTGCTCACGAGGGCCAAAAAGAGATCTCCGCGGAATTCATTGACGGCAAAAGCGCAGACGATTTTCTCTTTGTACTCGAGGCTGATCAGGTAATTGATGTGCTTGCCTTCCTCTTTCCATTTCGTATCGATGATTTCGTGAATCGGAATGTAAAGATAGTTGCCGCGATTTGTAAAAGCCAAGACAAAATCAGTCGTCACTGCCTGGCCCCGGTAAACGAGAATATCATCCTCTTTCATTCCGGGGAGCGAATCGACGCCGCTGCCGCGATATGACTTCACGGAACTGCGCTTGATGTAGCCGTCGCGAGTGATGGCGATCATCACGTCTTCCTTGGCAATTAAGTCGCGTTTATCGATTTGCAGGTTAATATCTTTTTCGACGATTTGGGTTCGGCGATCATCTCCGTATTTGGCGGCGATCGCCCTTAGATCAGCGATGATGACGCGGTCGAGTTTTTTGCGATCCTCAAGGATACCTTGAAGTTTTAAAATCGTCTTTTCGAGGCTTTCTTTTTCTTTGACGAGCGTGGTAATATCGGTATTCGACAACTTATAAAGTTGTAACATGACGATCGCTTCGCTCTGCGCTTCGGAAAAGTCGAACTTCTTCTGCAAGTTTTCTTTGGCGCTGGCCTTATCTTTGGAAGCCCGGATAACCTCGACGATTTTATCGAGTATCGAGATGGCTTTGATGAGTCCGTCAACGATGTGCAGACGAGCTTGAGACTTGTCTAAGTCGAAGTGGCTGCGCCGCGTGATAACCTCGACTTGGTGGTCGATATAGGCATCGACAATTTGCAGTAAATTAAGCGTTTTAGGACGCCCGTTAACAATGGCAACTATGTTGGCCGAATACGAACTTTTGAGTTGCGTTTTATTAAAAATATAAGCCAAGATGACTTCTGGTTTAGCGTCTTTTTTGAGATCGATGACAATGCGTAAACCCTTGCGGTCTGATTCATCGCGCACCTCGGCGATACCATCGATTTCCTTGCCGTGACGAATCTTGTCGAGTTCATAAACAAGCGAAATTTTAACCGTTTTATACGGTATTTCGGTGATGACAATTTGCTTGAGACCTTTTTCATCGATGATCTGCGTTTTAGCGGCGACTTCAATGCGACCGCGACCGGTTTCATACATGTTTTGTAAACCTTCACCTTCGTAGATGAGGCCGCCGGTCGGAAAGTCCGGACCTTTGATAAAGCGCATCAAATCCAAAGGTGTAACATTGACATGAGTCAGGCGCCAGATGACGGCCTCGACGACCTCACGCAAGTTATGGGGAGGGATTTCAGTTGCTAAAGCAACTGCAATGCCTTCGCTGCCATTGACGAGGAGATTGGGAAACCGGGCCGGAAGAACACTCGGTTCAAAGTCGGTATCATCGAATGTGAGATCCATGTCGACCGTCTTTTTTTCGAGGTCGCGCGTCAATTCTTCGGCGATTTCACTTAGTCTTGCTTCGGTGTAACGATAGGCGGCCGGAACATCGCCGTCGATACTGCCGTTATTGCCTTGAAAATCGACGAGGGGAACCCGCACTTTCCAATCTTGTGACATGCGGGCCAGGGCATCATAAATCGAAGCGTCGCCGTGAGGGTGATATTTACCCATGACGGCACCGACGGTATGGGCGCATTTTTTGGTGGGCCGCGTCGAAATATTACCCGATTCATACATCGCGTAGATGATGCGCCTTTGGACGGGTTTTAGACCATCGCGAACATCGGGAATAGCGCGGTCTTGAATGACGTATTTGGCGTAAGTCGCATAGCGGTCACCCATCACTTCTTCAAGCGGTTGGTTGCTGATTTTTTCTTTGATTACTTCAACGGTATCAGGAGCTTTTTTAACCATTATTTTATCTCCTCAATGAAGTGGTCAACTTTGTTGAAGTCGACATTTTCTTCGACCCATTTACGGCGCACCGCCGCATCTTTTCCCATCAGGACACTGACGCGTCTTTCGACGAGAAGCGGGTCTTCGATCTTGACGCGGACGAGCTGTCTGGTCCGCGGATTCATCGTCGTTTCCCACAGTTGATCGGCGTCCATTTCGCCAAGGCCTTTATAACGCGAAATTTTATATCCCGCGCCGATATTTTTCTTGGCTTTTTCTAAGCCGCGATCATCCCAGGCATATTCATAAACAATGGTCTTGTTGACCTCTTTGTAAACGCGATATAAAGGAGGGACGGCGACGAATATTTTGCCCTTGTTGACGAGGGGTCTCATATAGTGATAAAAGAATGTTAAAAGCAAGGTCTGAATATGCGCTCCATCGGTATCGGCATCGGTCATGATGATGATTTTGCCGTATTTGGATTCGTCGATGTCAAAGTTTTGCCCGACACCGGCTCCGATAGTTGAGATGATCGTCGAGAACTCTTCGTTTTTTAGCATTCGCTCCATGGTGACATTGTCGGTATTAAGAGGCTTACCACGAAGTGGTAGAATCGCCTGATGGAGACGATCCCGGCCTTTGCGGGCCGTGCCGCCGGCCGATTCGCCTTCGACGATAAATAATTCATTTAAAGCGTATTCTTTGGACTGACAAGGTGTCAGTTTATCGCTGATAATCAGATCGTTTCTAGCTTTTTTAGTGCTTCTGGCCTCATCTTTGGCCTTGCGGGCTGCCAGACGGGCATCACGCGAATCGCTGATCTTTTTTACTAAGTTGACGGCGAACTCTTTGTTTTCATTTAAATAGTAAGTTAACTTACTATAAATAAAATTATTGACGGCCTGAATAGCTTCGGGAGTGCCGAGTTTTGATTTGGTTTGACCTTCATACTGGAGGAGCGTTTCGGGGATTTTTAAAGAAAGAATCGCCGTCAAACCCTCGCGGATATCACCGCCTTCAATCTTGTTTTTCCCTTTTAAAAGGGAATGTTCGGTGACGAAGTCATTGACAGCCCGGGTTAAACCGATGCGAAAGCCGGTCTCGTGAGTACCACCATCGCGAGTGCGGACATTGTTGGCATACGAATAAATTGATTCATTATAGTCTTCGATGCAATATTGCATCGCGCATTCGATGATGATGCCGTTGGCTTCATCTTCAAAAGAGACGATATTGCCTAGCGGCTTCTTGTTGGTGTTTAAAGTCGCGACATATTCTTTTAAGCCGTCGACATAGTAAAATTCGTGGGATAAATCAGTTCTTTCATCCTTAAGGATGAATCGAACTTTCTTTAAGAGAAAAGCACTCTCTTGCAAGTGGTTATAAATCGTATCCCATTTAAAATCAATTGAGGTGAAAATCGTCGCATCAGGTTTAAATCTGACAAGTGTTCCATGTTTGTTGGTTTTGCCGATAATTTCAAGCGGAGTCGCCAATTTTCCGCCATTTTCAAAACGGAGGTGATAAATCGAACTATCGCGATAGATGGTGACGTCCAAAAACTCGCTTAAGGCATTCGTGACCGAGGCGCCGACACCGTGGAGACCGGCGCTGCTTTTATAGACGGCATCGGAGAATTTTCCGCCAGAGTGCAATGTTGAAAAGATGAGCTGCACCGCCGGCATATTCGACTGTGTGTGGAGGTCGACAGGGATTCCGCGACCTTCATCTTCGACCGACAGCGAGCCGTCTTTGTGGATGATGACCGTAATTTTACTGCCAAAACCGGAGAGAGCCTCATCGACGCCATTATCGATCACTTCCCAGACGAGGTGATGCAAACCAGAAGAGTTCGTCGAACCAATATACATCGCCGGTCTTTTGCGAACGCCAGAAAGGCCTTCAAGAATATCAATATCAGCAGCCGTATATGTGTTTTTAATCGTTTTTTCGGTCATCTTGTCCTCGCGTGTTCTAAATCAATTCGTAATTATAACAAATAAGTTTTGAAAAGTAATGATACTTTTATATAATAAATAAGCATTTAACGGGTGAGGACTTATGGATATTATTTATAATATAGCAATTGGATTAGGATCATTAATAATTGGTTATTTAATCGGATCTTTTCCGACGGCAATTATGATCGGGAAAGTCTTTTTTAAGCAAGACCCGCGCGATTTCGGTTCCAAAAACGCCGGCGGCACGAACGCCGGAAGGCTATGGGGTAAAAAAGCCGGACTCGCCGTTATGATCGTCGACATAACCAAAGCCGTTCTCTCAATTTGGGCCGCCTATCTGCTCATCAACCTCACCGGCCTGGCAAATGCCGTGAGTTTATGGCTGTCTCTTATACACATCT
>LSQX01068841.1_pt4 | contig 12131 bp, 4 predicted proteins | sample 654561 | NCBI WGS metagenome assembly LSQX01 (sample SAMN04489861, study PRJNA283612) | anaerobic digester metagenome | isolation source: 4 biogas reactors fed with cattle manure at either 37C or 55C with and... | place: Denmark: Kongens Lyngby | collected 2014 | reverse complement strand
TCGGACATCTGACCTCGGACATCGACCGACCACCTCATTGACCACGCCGCTCATAGAGTATAAAATGCAATTATGAAGATCAAAGCGATATCGTGCGAGGCGCTGGCGCGGGAGTTATATCTGGCGGCGGCGCGAAGTCCGCATGTGGTGGACATCGAACTGCTGCCGTTTGGGCTGCATAACACCCCTGATGAGCTTCGCAACACCATACAAAGCCGCATCGACTCCGCACAGGAGAGCGGATGCGATTACATTGCCCTGGGATATGGGCTGTGCAGTCGGGGAACCGCCGAGGTGAGCGCGCGCTCAATTCCTATCGTCATTATCCGCATGCACGACTGCATTACTGCGTTTCTTGGCTCAAGGGCGCGCTACAGCGAGGAGTTCTCTGCAAACCCCGGAACATACTACTACAGCCCGGGCTGGGTCGAGCGAAAAGAAGGGGACGTCGATCAGGGATTCATCGACATCCACGCAAAACACTACGCCGAACGATACCAGGACTACGTAGAGAAATATGGCGAGGACAACGCGAAATACCTCATAGAGCAGGAGCAGCGCTGGTATGACAACTACACCCGCGCCGCGTTCATCGACACCGGCATCGGCCCTGCCCGGCAATATCGAAACTTCACCCAAAAGCTGGCTGCCGATAAGGGCTGGGAGTATGCCGAACTGCCCGGCAACACGAACCTGATACAACGGCTGCTGAACGGGGACTGGCATAGCGAGGATTTTTTGATTGTCGAGCCGGGACATACGATTGCGGAATCATTCGATGATCTGATAATCAAACAAAACCCGAATAAATAGCCCGGACCGCGTTTATATTCACAGTCCGGGCGTCGTTTGCATTTATCGAGTTGTCATTGTCGTTTTAGTCCGCGGCAATGGCAACGACGTAAGCGTCCGTAAGCACCCTCTCACCGACAGCGTTCACTCCGAGCACGCCGCCGACATCGAGCATCGTGCCGACGTCATAAGGACAAGACCCCTCACACCTGATACCAGGGCCGTGCTTGCCGTCCTGAACGTAGAAACTGTCGCCGAAGACAGCGGATACATAAACGTTTTTAATGTAAACGCCCAGTCCGCTGTTGTCGAGCGCCTTGGCTGCGGCGATGCTGTCCACTTGCAGCGCAATGCTCCTGCCCTGCGAGGTTCCAACGCTGCTCCAGCTTCCCGCAGCGTTTTTCGCCTTCACACAGACATAGAGAGTCGTGCCGAGTGGCTGGGCGGCGAAGGTGATCGTCTTTTCGGTGGACTCGGTAGCGGTCCAATCGACGACATCGGTCGCACCTGCGCTGGTCCCAACAGCATACTGGTAGCTGACGACTCCGCTTTCCGGATCGTCTGCGGACCATGTCGCGTTCAACGAGGTCGCCAAAGCCGCGCCGACAGGGGTCACAGTCGGAGTTTGCGGAGCAGTTGTGTCGATATAATAAGGGCCAAGGTCGTTGGGTTCGCCGGGAATCAACCCTTGATTATTACCGCGAATGTGCAGATAATACGGCAAAGCGCTCGATTCCGGCGTAAATGACTTAACGCCGCCAACCCAAACAGGCTCAGCGCCTGTCCATTCATGATACAGGTCAGTATCGAATACTACGCGATAGTTAGCAGCCGGTTTTCCTGCTCCCATCCCTCCGACTGCGGTAAAATCGAAGGAGCCGGACGTATGCCAGACGCCTGCATGCTTATTGCAGGTAATTGAAGTCATAGTCGGCTTGGAACACATCGACCAGGTATTGATTTTTGTAGAATCACCGGACTTGTTGCCGGAGGTGTCGTAAGCCGAAACGCTGTAATAGTATCGGAGGTTCGGCGCAACATTGGTATCGACATAAGAGTTGGTCGGCGATATATCCACCACACTTAGCGCATTCGTATTCGGCCCTCTGGATATGCGATAACCCGCCACTCCGACGTTATCAGTTGACGGCGTCCATCCTATGCTAATCGACTCTTCCTGAACATCGTTAAAGGCAAGACCTGATGGCGTAGACGGCGGCACGCTTTCGGTTACAAACTCCCACTTCACCGAGTCCCAATAGGTTCGCTTGTTTTCTATTCCATCCATATTGCTCTGCAGCTTAACGGTGTATTTTGTACCTGCGTTCAACTGCACCGGAGCGGGGGTAAGCAGGTTCCAGGCATTCCCTCCGCTTGTCTGAGCGATGTCAACGACAATCGGCGCACCGGCGCTATTTATTGTCCAGGTAGGAGCCAATGTGCCGGCGGCATAGGTGTTGACCGGCCAGGTTCCATAAACATAGTACGATCCGCTGATTATCGGGGTGTAAGACCATTCTCCGGACCTTGAAGTATAAGTATGTCCGCCATACTTGCAGCCAATGCCGGCAGTCAAACCGGCTGCTGTACTCTTAGCAGCGGAATCTGAAACCGAATTGCCGACAAAGTTTGTGTAATTCTTGCCGCCCTGACGTGATTCGACGATGTATGTATCAGGGCTGGAAGTTGTAACCATTACGCCGATTTCGGAAAACGCCCCATCGACCGATGGGTTTTTTGAATATACGCGGAAGTAGTAGATTGTGCCGGGAGTAAGCCCGGTAAGGTTGACGCTGTGATCGGTGACAAGGTCGGTATTCTCATTGGTTGACTGCGAACAGGTTCGGTCGGGGCCATAGTAAACCTTGCTTGACGCCCCGCCGTTAGTGGTCCAAGTCACCGTGGCGGATGTTCCGGTCTCGTTGGACACGGCAACATTGGTTATTAGCAAACTGGACAGCGGATAATCTATGTCCGCAGACGACACCTGCCCTGCCACAACCTGCACGGTTGCGGTCTTCACTCCATAGGTGGATGAATTGCAGTTAATCGTATAGTTTCCAGGCGTCAGATCTATAAAGCCATAGAAACCTGTGCCGTCGGTATATATACTGCGATTATTCGGTCCTGTCAAAGTGATGGTGGCTCCGTCGACCCACACAGACTGCGCGAACGTCACATTGCCTTTGATATAGCCCTTGGCAGGAGAGGACTTCCAGGGCATAACAGGCATCGGCGCAGCAGTCGACCATACCGCCCTGGCCGCGTTCATGACGCTGCTGTTCATTGAGGCATAGGCATAAATTGCGGCTCCATTTGTCGGGCCGCAGGCCAGATTCCTCGTGCTCGACAACTGAGAAATCAAGCACGATGCTGAATATACGCCGGGCGCAACCACACTGTGGCGATTAAATGCGTTATTGCGGGTGAAGCAGACCCACGGATCGTAACTGCTGCCATAGCTGCCATCGCAATCGAAGTAAGCCATCGGCACGCTCATATCCAGAATGCCCTGCTCCATCCACACGGGCCAGTCCTGATAATATTTGGAATATGCCTGTGTGGCGGCGTAATTTTGGCCGGAGGGCGCAGGCGCGCCTGCCACGCAGTCCGCAGTCACTTTAATAGTCGGCTTGAGGGATATCGCGCCGAGATATATCTTGCGGACCAGGTTTGTCAACTGATCGCGTCGCCAGTTAGAAAAGTCGCCGGTATATCTGGAGTAGAAGTTATTGAAACGCGCGACGCTGACGTCGTTGTAACCGGCGTCGAAGTAACCATATCGTATATAGTCCAGGTTGATGCCATCGACGTCGTAGCGATTGATGACGTCCATAATAACGTTATAGGTATATTGCGCCGCCCCGGGATGTCCCGGATCGAACCAGTAGTCATCTGCAATAACCTGGTCGCCTGAGCTGGTCTTGGTGAGATATTGCGGATATTTCTTGAATGGATGGTTCGGGTTGGTCGGAACCGCTCCTGAGCTGGCTATAGCCTGCGTGACAAACCATGCATGCACTTCTATCCTCGGCGAAGAGTTATGACACTTCTGGATGAGATCGGCCAGCGCATCGTAGTTTGACGAGAAGCCGGAGCACAATGGCTCGTTGGATGGATATATAGTATCCCCTCGACGTCGCACCTGCAGGACAATGGCATTGGCGTTGCAATACTTGGCATCGCTGATCAGTTGATTGACCTGCGACACGTTTCTGGCGCCTGCGTGCCACGCATCGACATAGATCGCGCGGAACTCCGGGTCCCCCGCAGTATAAGCGCCGGCAGCCCCGGCGCACAACAGCGCAATCAAAGCAACTGCCACCGTCAATCTTAAGATATTCACAACATTACCCCTTGAATAAAGATATATCATATATGCCTCCGCACACTGTCTACGGTGAATAGATTACCACATCGTCGGCAGATCGCGTCCAAAGCTCGCACTGGCCATCCCGGACAACGACGATCCCCGTTGCGCCTGCAAATGCTCCGGCAGAAACAGATTTCGATGAACGAACCAAAAGGGATCCGCCCGTTCCGTCACTGACCGCAAAATAACCGGCCCCTGGCGCGCTCACACTGCCTGCCACCCTGATCAACATGCCGACATTAAAGAGTTGATCGGTATTGGAGAACCCGACGGTATGCTGATCCGGCGATTTGCCTCCTGCAGCATTCGTCCTCATCATAAGCGGCCTCGGAGCCGCGCCTGGAATCGATTCGACAACGATCGGGTTTGACAAATACCTTTCGGAGTCCGACGTCGCCAGCGTTCCGATAACCTTCACGCGTGTGCCAACAGGCAGCAAAGTCGATCCCTCGCATCGCAGACCGCGAATGCGGCTATCTTCCTGTATATAGAATCGATCCGAAAACACCGCCGATATCGTCATAAACTGCGCCATGCTGACAACGGTCCCATCGGGATAATTAGTTGCCTGCGCAATGGATTGAACAGCGGTTCCGCCGACATAATACGGCCCAAGAACTACGCTGCCGCTCGTGACTCCATCTCCATTATACCCCTTAACGTGGAAATACCACGGTTGAGAATTGGTCGCGTTGACAATCAAGTCGGTATTAGTCCACTGCGCCTCCGCATCTGTCCACGTGTGACTGGGCTGATTATTCCAAACATATCGATAGGTCGATACCTTGCCCGGCCCAAAGCCGGTGTTGGAAAATTCGAACTCAGGGGTCGGATATGTGGCTCCGATGTTTCGGTTACAAGTTATATGAGCCGTCGTGGTGGGCGGTGACAGGGTAAACTTTTTGACTTCCGCGCACAACTCGGACTCATTGCCGGATGCGTCATAGGATAACACCTGATAGCCATATTCCGTGTTAGGAACAAGACCCCGGGCGGCAAAGTTCGCATCCGGCGTTATGCCTGTTATCTGATTGTTGCTGAATACTTTGTAACCCTGGAATGCGTCATTGCCTTCGACGTCATCCCATGCGAGGTCTATGCCTGTAGTCGATACCACCGTTGCGGTCAGGTTTGCCGGAACTTCGAGGTCGGCTGCCTCGCTATCGATATACTCAAACATAATCGCATCGGCTATAACCTTGCGCGCGCCGTCGGTTTCGCCGGTCTTATTGGTCAGAATGACATATCCGGAACTGCCCTTATTAAAACGCTTATTGAGGGCTATCGGGACCCATTGGCTTCCATTGCTCTGCTGGTTGACGACGGAGACCGCCAACTGGCCATCGGCGTAGGCTACTGTATATCTCGCCGAAGTTGTGCGATCTGCGCCCGCCTTATACCAGCAATATACGTTGTAGTTGCCCGATACGGATATGTTTGGCGTCCATTTGAAGGTCGCCGTCGTTACCGATAGCTTGTTTTCTGCGTAAACATACTGGCTGGCGGTCTCCGGCCAGCCGCCGACATCCGTCATTGCCCTCCAGGTTCCATCCGCCTCACCTTGAGGGTTATCGACTATTTTAGTGGGAGATTCCGGCCTGGTGGCAAAAGATCGGTCGTCGGAATTGGTCGTCATATTCAGGCTGTTGGCCGATATGACCCGGAAGTGATATACGGTGCTATGCGAAAGCCCTGTCAGAGTCACGGAGTGAATCTTTTTCAGGTTTGTATCCTTTGGCGTCAGAGCGCCATAGTTAGAATCCGTCCCATACTCCACCTGAGAAGTGGATGGCTGATCGGTCTCCCATGTAACTACGGCATCTTCGGCGGTTATATCAATGACCTCTATGTTCGATATTGACGGAGGAACCGCAGAAGTCGTGAATTTCCAGGTGTCCCCGGTGACGAGCTTGCCGAGGCAGAACGAATCCACTCTCCAATAGTAGGTGGTGGTCGATGAGAGCACATCAAGGCTGAAGTTTGTGCTGGTCTGCATGCTCGAGACCTTTTCCATCTCAGACGGGCTTGTGCCGAAGTAGACATCGTATGCGCCGGTGGTCCCTCCCGGCTCCCAGCTCAAGCCTTCATTGCTGGGAGACACCTCGACCGCATTGTTGGCAGGGGAGGGATTGATGGCCTTGAACGGAGCGACAAAGACCCATTTTACGGCGTCGCCCATGATTCTTTTGCCGGACTGCGCCGCAGAGACCCATTGCTTAAGCTCAGCGTATTGACTGCCGGCAGGTCCGGTAACGAACGGGAATGTGCCGACGTGGTTCCACTTGTTGCCGTTGGATGCCTGATTAAATACTTTCGTGTAGCTGCCATCTCTGTGGGCAACAGTATGTCTGATACTTGATCCGCCGTTGCTTGACGTGCCCCAGGTAGCCCATACTTCGTAGGTTCCATCGACGGGTATGGCCGGCTGATAAAGTGTGTATCTGCTGGCGATGTCGCTGGTAATAACGGAATATCTGCTGCCGATGCCCGGAGTGCACCCCGGCGCGCCGCTCTTTGCCGTGCTGTTGGCGAAATTGAAATCCTGATACCAGTTGAAGTTCTGCCCGCCGGGCATAGACTCTACTATGATATCACCAACGCTAGATTGGAATATCGCATACAGCGTGACCGCCGTCGAAGGCATCTCGAACTCATAGGGGTTGGCGGTCGATATGATACCGGATGGGCTGGTTGTCGTTGACCAACCCTGGAAGAAAAAGCCGCTGCCGATGTCCGCATATATTGTTACGGGAGCGCCCTGAGCATACCAGCCCGCGCCGTATATCGCTCCGCCATCCTCAGGAACCGAAACCACCTGCAACAATCGAGATCCGCTGGTGAATACATAATCCGGCGATGCCCTGAACCCGATCTCGTTGCCGGAAACCGCGCTGAAATGATACACAGTGTGCGGAACTAGGCCGGTTATCGTAACCACGTGAGTTTCGGACGTCGCAGGATCGATCGCGGTAATCTGCCCGTAGGTGTCATCTAATCCGTACTGCACCTGAGAAGAAGACGGCAAATCGGTTTTCCAGGCGATTGTAGCGGTGGTGTCGGTGATGTCGATCACTGCCACATCATAAATCGTCGGTGAGCTGCCGACGACAAAATCGTTAATATACATATTGCCATTGACTTCGCCGATACCCACCACTACTTGTCGCTGCACGGTAGCGCTGCCTGCCTTGCTGACGGTTATATTATATGTGCCGGGAGTGAGGTCGATAAATGCGTAAAAACCGGTTCCGTCTGTCAGCATAGATCGCTCCTCAGGGCCGGTCACCTGAACGGTCGCTCCGTCCAGCCATCTTGAAGAGCCGGCGATGGTCACCGTGCCGCTGATATGGCCCTTGGAGGGAGCTGTCTTCCAGTGCATAGCGGGAATATCCGCCCAGATTGGAGTTACCTCGTTTTTCAGTCGAGTAGCAAACTCGGACCAGACGCCGCCAGCGAATGGCACTCGATAGGAATACCCGCAGAAGCCGTGAGCAACATTGCCTGCCGGTGACGGGTCTCGGGTCATATCGAGTTCCCTAAGGGCATTGTCACGGGAGTTCAGATAGATGCCCGGCCCGATATACATAAACCTGTCGCCGGGTCGGTCTTTCATAAAATTCATCCATCTTATGTAGTCGTCGGGAAGCGAGGCCCAGTTGTAATAGGTCATCGGTATGGCAGCATCGAGAATGCCTTCCTGCACCCAACCATCCCAGTCAGAATAAACATCATAATAAGGGCGGGTGGCCATAAACGCTTCGCGAGTGGACGAAACAGGGGACGGGTTCCAGGTGACAAAGGAGCCGGTCAGTTGCACCTCAGGCTTTATGGCCTGGATTTTGGCATAGGTCTTTCTGACAACCGCCGTAACCTGGTCGCGTCGCCATTGCCTCCACTGCTCGTCGTTGGCTGCGGGTTGGCCTGTGAGGCCGTATCTGTCATTGTAACGCGCCAGGCTGGTTGGGTTGTATCCCTGATTGCCCGCGGTGAATCTTATATAGTCGTAGTGGATCGCGTCAACTTCGTAGTTTTGCACGATATCCAGTGCAACGTTGACGGTATAATCGGCTGCAAGCGGGTGGCCGGGATCAAACGCCTTGTCCCCAACCTCTGCGCCGGCTATGTCACGTGAAGGCCAGTAGTTGTCGTATTGTATGAGGCTGCCGGTGGGAGGATCAACGTGCTGGAGATAGACCTGCCCGCCGCTCGTTCGGAACGCGACCAGCCACGCATGCACCTCTACTCTCTTCTTGCCGTCCGTCGTATCGTGCGCCGCGTCTATGACCGCCTGAAGCGCGTCAAAATCGGCCGGGCTGATACCCGTCATAAACGGCTCGCCAAGCGTAGATTGGTAGTTCGCGTCGCAGTTGCGCCTGACCTGCAAAACTATCGCGTTACAGTTGGCGTCGCGAATCTGACCACGCTGAGCCGTACCCGGAACTCCGAGCAGATTATCAACCTGAGATTGATCCAATGCTCCGACGCCCCACGCATCTACCCAGAACCCTCTAAACTCAGGATCGCCGGGAGAATATGCGCTGCACACGCCAACGCTAAAAACCAGCAGCAAACAAATCAGCGCCGCCGATAAACACAGTGTTCGATGTAGAGATAAAGCCTTTATCACGTGAATCTCCTCGTATATCCGGCATCGTTGCTCAACCCCGGATCAGCAAATCAGCCGATCCGGGGTCACTAAATATCATCCGTATTTATCACGGATAGCGAGCCGGAACTCGATATAGGCCATCCTGGCTCATCTCTAGATTCAATCCGGTGAATCTGATGAATCTGATCTATGGCCCGAAAGTCTGAACGTCGGTTGCAAAGCGAGTTCGAATGACTCTCTGGCCGCTCTCCAGAGCGCTGATTCCCGTCACGCCGACTATCGCGCCGCCGGTGACTGAGGCATCTGAATAGACTTTGACGCTAACTCCAGATCCATCGTCGATCATAAACCATCCGGCGGCTCGGTTGCCGACTTTTCCGGACACTCTCAACAGGAGGCCGATATTATATAATTCCGCACTTCCTGCCGAGCCAACAGACTTTCCTACCACAAACAGTGGTTTTATTGCACTTCCCGCAGCGGTCTGGTCGATTTTCGAGCTAAGTATCGCGCGCTCTCCATCCACCAGTCCCATCACGCCGTAGACCGCAACGGATTGACCAACCGCGACCGCCTCCGTGCCTTCGACGCGAATACCGGCTACGCGAATGTCCTCTTCAATATAGAAGTTGCCAGCGAATGCCGCTGTGACAACCCTTGCAGGCATAAGCACTACAGAGCCATCCGGCAAAGCCCTGGCCGCCGGAATGCTCGTCACCTGCTGGGCGATCCTCACGCCTGCCGAGGTGACCGGGGTCGAAACCTTGCCGACATTGTCGGTCGCTCGAACCGAGATATAGTAAACGCCGTTGACAGCAAGCGACAGCCCGGTTATCTGGGCCGAAGTCGCCGTGCCCACATCAGTCCAGCCCTTGACGTTGGTTGCGCCGGGTGTTGTGCCGACGGCATATTCGCAGGATGCAAGCCCGGAACCGCTGTCGGAAGCGGACCACCAGGCATTGAGAGTAGTTTTGGAGGTTGTATAAACCTCATCGGTGACGCCGGTCACGCTCGGCGCGGTGTTATCGACAGCGAATGTCGCCGATGGGCCGGCCGCCGGAGCAAGATTGCCCGCGGTGTCGCTTGCAGTCCCTGCGGCAACGGATATGCCCAGCGTGCCATCGCCGGTTATGTTGGAAATAGTGACCGTGCGGGAGGAATTGCCCGAACCGGAGATCGCAACGGTTCCGTTGGCGGTTCCGGTCTTGTTCAGGGTCACGTTTGCAGCGGCCAGAGTAATCGAGTTGGCGTCGTCATAAGTGATCGAATAGGTCACAGGACCTGTGCTCGTATCGCTGACGGACGGCGAATCGATCGATATATACGGAGCCGTATTATCCACGACGAATGTACCCGACGGGCCTGCTGACGGAGCAAGATTGCCCGCGGCGTCTCTGGCAGTGCCCGCAGCAATGGATATGCCGAGCAGTCCATCGCCGGTGATGTTGGAAATGGTGACGGTGCGTGTCGCTGTCCCCGATCCGGATACGGCAACGGTTCCATTGACAGATCCGGTCTTATTGAGCGTCACATTCGCGCTGGCAAGGGTGATTGCGCTGACTCCGGTATCGTCGGAATAGCTGACAGTATATGTAACCGGGCCGCCCTTGGTTGTTGCAACAGACGGATTGCCGATCGAAATCGTCGGAGGCATGGTGTCAGTCACAGGAGCCGCGCCTGCATAGACCCATCTTATCGCGTCTGCGATCACCACGTTTCCAGTTGCCTTATTGTTGAGTGTGACATAACCCGCCGTGCCCGCGTTGAATTTCAACCCTGAAGACAACAGCACCCACTGCGCTCCATCAACCTGCTGGTTCACGGACACTGTTTTTGTGCCATCAGCATGGTTGATAGTATAACTCGCATCGGTGGCCCTGTTTCCGCCGCTGGTATAGTAGCAGTAGACATCGAACAAAGCCGTCTGCGGAACAGTCGGAACCCATTTATATGTAGCCGTAACGCTTGATGCGCAATCGGCAAATACATAGTCGTCGTTATATCCCGAACCATAGGTTCCTACGGTCCATGTGCCGGTGTATGAAGTGCCGATATCCCCATTGTTTACAATAAGATCCGCTGGCCCAAGCTCACCAACATAGACAAACTTGACTGCGTCAGCCAGGACATATTTTGTCCTGCGGGTTTCCCCTGTGTAAATAGTCAATTTGACATAGCCGCCGGTGCCGCTGTCGAATCGAATGTTACTTCCAATCTTAACCCAGGTTCCGGTATTGGTCGACTGGTTTACTGAGACAGTCTGGCTGCCATCTTTGGAATAGATGGTAAACGGCGCGCTCGTCGTGGCGCTGTTATGCGAAGGATAATAGACATACACATCATAACGGCCGGCTGCCAGAGTAGGCGTGAACGTAGCCGATGACGTCGCAGTAGTGTTGCCGTTATAAATATACCTGTAGTTGCCGTTATAGCCTCCGGAGCCTGTGCTCCAGGTTCCGGTGAATGTCGCATCCACGTTATCGACTATGATCTCCGTCGGAGCGGTCGGAGTTGTAAAGCTATAGTTGGTCGAAGTTGCAGTGCCGTAAGTGTTTGCGGACACGCACTGATAATTATACTTCGTGCCCTCGGTCAGCCCTGTCAGAGTAATGCTGTGGCTGGTTTTCTGGGTCGAATCGCTCTTCTGGCTGCCATAGCTTGTAGTCAGGCCATAGTTTACCTTGCTGTCCGCCGAAACATCGGTGGTCCAGGTGATGGTTGCCGATGTCGCCTGCAGGGAGGACACCGTTACTCCTGAAATAACGGGAGAACCGCTGGTCATAAATGTAAAGTCCTGCGAAACCGAGTTGCCGTTGCTGTTATTGGACTTTACTCTATAGTGATAAAGCGTTTTGGGTGACAGCCCGGTGATAGTCTGGGAGTGGGAAGTGACCAGGCTGCTGTTTAGCGTAGTCGAGGAGCCGTAACTCGTCGTCTTGCCGTATTCAACCTGCGTAGTTCCAGTCGGGTCGGTGGTCCAGGTTATGGTGGCCGATGAGTTGGTTATGTTGGTCGCAGCCACATTTGATATTTGAGGCGCTACATTTCCGCCGAGCTGGAAGTTCGTCACATACATATTGCCCGTCACCGCGCCGACGGCCACTTGCACCGTCTTGGTGACAGTTGGGTAGTTGGTCGGTCGAGCGGAGGTACCGGATTTTTCGACCTTGACGGTGTAGGATCCGGGAGCAAGGTCGATAAACGCATAGAACCCTGTCCCGTCGCAGTATTGCGTTCGAGAGGCGGCCCCGCTGAGGGTGACTTTTGCCCCGTCGATCCACTTGCCGGATGTAAAGTCGGTGATCGTGCCGCTGATGTGCCCTTTGGTCGGGTTGGCCTTCCAGGGCATCACAGGGA
>LSQX01124641.1_pt3 | contig 12132 bp, 13 predicted proteins | sample 654561 | NCBI WGS metagenome assembly LSQX01 (sample SAMN04489861, study PRJNA283612) | anaerobic digester metagenome | isolation source: 4 biogas reactors fed with cattle manure at either 37C or 55C with and... | place: Denmark: Kongens Lyngby | collected 2014 | reverse complement strand
GTCACATCGGTGAATCCAGGCTAAGACGCCGACACCTTCCAGCTGCGCACCTCGCTGCCGGGGCAGACGGACGCCACCGAGGAGTCCGTGGTCTGGGTCGGCAAGGGGTGGGGATCCCGCGGCCAGAACCAGTACCAGTTCACCGTCCCGGACCACCCGGCCCTGAGCTTCCTGGATGACCCCGGCGACACCGTCTACGCCGCCCCGGATCTCGCCTTCGGCGGCCACGATCCCGTCTGGCTCGGTTTCGGCGCCGACACCGGACTGCCCGCCGACGCCTTCCGTGACGGCACCGCCTCCCTCGACCTGCTGTCCGTCGCCCAGTCCCCCGCGCTCACCGAGGCCGCCGACCGCGGCGTCACCTACGAGTTCGCCGGCCACCGCGGCCCCGGCCGGTTCAGCCTCTTCCTGCAGAACGGCGGTTTCGAACCGCCGCAGCAGCTGTGGAACTCGGGTGAGGACGGCACGCAGCCGTTCTGGGTGGAGCTCAACACCCACACCCACGCCAACTGGGTGTTCACCGAGCCGGGGATCCACCAGGTGGCGTTGACCGTCACCATCCCGCTTCTCGACGCCACCACCCTCGCCGTCACCCGCGTCCTCACCTTCGCCGTCGGCGACGGCGTCGACGTGGATCAGGCCCAGGCCACGGCGTGGGAGGGCGAGTTCCGGCAGGTGGATGCGGTGACGGAGGCGGGCGTCGAGACACAGGCGACGGCCACCTTCTGGTGGATCCTGGCCGCCGGGGTGCTCGTGTGCGTGGTCATCGCCGTCGCCGGCCTCACCCTGCGTCGCCGGGGTGAGCGCCGATGAGTGTGCTCACCGTGTCCGGGCTGCGGGTCGACCTGGCGGGCCGCCGCGTCATCGACGACGCCTCCCTCAGCGTCGGCGCCGGGGAGTTCCTCGGCCTGCTGGGACCCAACGGGGCCGGGAAGACGACGCTGCTGCGGTCCGTCCTGGGGCTGGTGCCCGTCGCGGCGGGGCGCATCGACGTCGCCGGGCACCGCGGCCGTGACCTGCGCCGACAGGTGGGGTACGTGCCCCAGCGTCACGACGTCGCGTGGGACTTCCCCCTCGACGTACGCACCGCCGTGGCCACCGGCACCCGTGCCGAGCTCGACCGTCCCGAGCCGTGGATGGCCACCTTCGGCGTGCGCCCGGGGTCCCCGCTGCTCACCTCCGTGGGGGTGAGCGCCTGATGCTCACTCCCGTGGAGTTCCTCCAGGACCTCACCAACCCGGCCCTCGGGTTCCTGTCGCGTGCCCTGCTCATCTCCCTCATCGTGGCGATCGTCTGCGGTGTGGTGGGCACCCACGTCGTGCTGCGCGGCATGGCCTTCATCGGCGACGCCGTCGCGCACGCCGTGTTCCCCGGCCTGGCCGTGGCCTTTGCGCTGCAGTTCTCCGTGCTGCTCGGCGAGGCGGTCGCCGGGGTGGTCGTCGCCGTGCTCATCGCCGTGTTCTCCCAGCGCAGGCGGGTGAAGGAGGACACCGTCATCGGCATCTTCTTCGCCGCCTCCTTCGCCCTCGGCCTCGTTATCATCGCCCGGGTGGTGGGGTACACGGCGTCGTTGACCAGCGTGCTCTTCGGCTCCATCACGGGAGTCGCGGACGGGGACATCCTCGTCGCCGCGATCGTCGGCACCGCGGTCATCGCCCTGTTGCTCGCGCTCACCCCGCAGTTGACGGCCGTCGCCCTCGACCGGGAGACCGCCCGCGCCATGAACCTGCCGGTCCTCCTGCTCGATCTGGTGCTCTACCTGGCGGTCACCGCCGCCGTCGTCATCTCGGTGAGCACCATCGGCAACATTCTCGTGCTGGCCCTGCTCATCACCCCGGCCGCCACCGCGCGGCTGCTCACCGACCGCCTCCCCGCCATGATGGCGCTCTCCGCCGCCCTCGGCGCACTCGGGTCGCTCCTCGGCCTCTACCTCTCCTGGGCCGCGGACCTGCCCACCGGCGCCGCCATCGTCCTCACCGTCACCGCCGCCTTCCTGGCCGTGTGGCTGTCCCCCGTCCGTTCCCGTCCGAAGGTCACCGCATGAAACGCCTGGTTTCCGTCCTGCTCACCGCCTCCGCCCTCTCCCTCCCGCTTATCGACGCCCCCTCCGCCACCGCCGAGCCCGCCTCCTGCACCGTCGTCGTCGACGCCGGGCACATCATCCGCGACGGACACCAGGATGTCCGGATGCTCCCCGACGGCTCGGTCATCGTGCGGGACGGCACGACCGACCGGCCGTCGGGCACCTTCAGCGTCGCGGTGCCGGAGACCGCCCGCACGGCAGTGCCCCGGCCCGGGTTCGAGCACGCCTACTTCCTGGATCAGGCGCAGGATCCGAATCTCCCCTGGTTCGGCTTCTCCACCGAGGAGATCGGCTCCGACGCCTCCGTGTCCCTGGAGGTCGACGGGCCAGGCCGGATGGTGGCGTGGTTGACCGGCCGCAACGACTCCTTCGTCCTCGACAGTGCCGACCGGTCTCTGAGCTACCCGATCCAGGCGGGGCAGCACGTCCACGTCAACTGGGTCTTCTCCCACCCCGGGGCCTACCAGGTCACCTTCCGCATCGCGGTGGACGACCAGGATCGGGAGCTGCAGACGATCTTCCTCATCGGCGACGAGATCATCAGCGCTGCCGGGTCCGGTCTCCTCGAGCTCCCCGGCCCCGGCACCCGGAGCGCTTCCACGAGTGTCCCCGGCCGGTTGGCCTCCGACATCACGGGACTGACCAACGATTTCACCACACTGGACCGCGCGTGGGTGAAGCTCACCGAGAACGTCGCCAGGGTGATCACTCCCCCGAGCACCCCTGCGACACCGACACCCCCGCCGGGTATCCCGAGCCCGAGCCCGAGCCCGGTCCCTGTTGCCGCGGACCCGGGTGCGGCACCAGTGCCAGCTGCTGCTCCAGCCCCGGCGACGGCCGGGACCGTCGATCAACCGATCCCGGATGCCCCGCAACCGGTCGCGGCGACGGGGAAGGCGCCGGGTGAACCGCAGATCCAGGCCGCGGCCGGCTGGGCTGCCGCGCCGTGGTGGTCGGGATTGTCTATGGGCATCGGCATCACCGCGCTCATCTCCGGCCTGCTCTTCTTCCTCACCTCACGGAGGATCCTCGCCGGAGGGTAGGTCAGCCGACCTGCCGGGAGAGGAAGTGCCACGCCTCCTGGGCGGCGTAGGAGGGCCACTGGTGGCCGGCAGTGGCGGAGAGGACGAACTCCGTCTCCGCCTGGCAGCCATTCACCGCGTGGACGGAGGCACCGAAGGCGGAGGTCCATCGGGCGGAGGTCTCGGGGAGGCAGCCGTTGCGCCCCGCCCAGCGGTCGAAGACGCCGCCGACCGCCTCAAAGGGCGTGCCGTGGCGGTGGCCACCCGCGGGGACGGCGACGTCGTCGTTCGCGGCGTGGAGGAACAGGACCGGGACGGGGACGTCGGCGCAGTCGGCGTCGATGCCCTGGTAGAACATGCCGGACACGCTCACCGCGCCGGTCACGAGGTCGGGGGCGCGGCAGGCCAGGGCGATGGCGAAGGCACCGCCGTTGGAGTGGCCGATGGCGTAGACGCGCGAGCGGTCGACGAGGTGGCCATAGGAGAGCTCATCGACGATGGCGCGGGCGAAGTGGATGTCCTCCTCCATCGTCATCGCCGAGTACGGGCCCCCGCCCACGTTTTGTCGATGCCGCGCGCGTACGCCACGATCGCGTTCGCCGAGCCGTGGAGGCCGGAGGTGGAGGCCATGTCCTCCGGGGAGGCACCGTAGCCGCCGAAGACGAGCATGACCGGGTAGGTCAGCGCCGGGTCGTAGTCGTGCGGCAGGGAGACGAGCGCCTCACGGCCGCCCACCGACAGCGGGGTGACGGCCCCGGCGCTGAGGCCCGAGGACAGACCGGAGGACAGCGCCGACGACATCCCCGAGGACTGCGCGTGCGCGGGTGCAACGGCAGCGAAGGAGGCGAGGGAGAAGACTACGGCGATGGCGGCCCAGACAGCCACGGCGGAGACGGCGGCGCGCTGGCCGAGGTGCTTGACACTCACATCGAGCCACATTAGCAACAATTGTCACATCAGTCCCAGGGAAAGCGGATAGCAGACCTCAACATGTGGGGACATTAAGTGGGTACTAGACTGTCTCCCCATGTGTGCCCACCGACCTGTGACCGCCCCGGACTTCCTCTTGTCCCGGGCGCACGGCTCAGTACGCACCCAGGGGTCGCGGGAGACATTCACCGACCCGTGGGACGCCGTCGACGCCCTGCGTAGCGGGCGTGTCGAGATGGTCGTCGGCGCCCTGCCCTTCGACGTCCAGGCCCCCGCCGCGCTCACCGTGCCGGAGCGGATCATCCGCGAGGAGGGGCCGCTGGAGCCCCACTCCTACTACCGCCAGGGCGAGGGCGCGATCCTCCACGCCGTGATCGCGGGCGTCGATCCGGAGCCGGAGGAGCACCTGCGCCGCGTGGAGGCCGCCGTCGGTACGATCCGGGCCTCCAAGCTGCAGAAGGTCGTTCTCGCGCGCGCCGTCGACATCGCCTTCGACCCGCCGGTGGATCCGCTGCTCGTGGCCGCCCGCCTCATCGACAACTCCTACAACCGCGACGGCTTCATCGCCGACCTCACCCCCGCCGGCCGCGAGGGCGACATGATCGTCGGCTCCTCCCCGGAGGTCCTGGTCAAGCGTCAGGGCTCGACCGTCACCGCTTACCCGCTGGCCGGTTCAGCGCCGCGCCACGTCGACCCGGTGCTCGACGCGGGCGTCGGTAAGCGTCTGGCCGGGTCCGCCAAGGACCTGGAGGAGCACGCCTACGTCGTGGAGCACCTGCGGGAGAAGCTCGCCCCCTACTGCGAACGGCTCGACATCCCCGGCACCCCGGAGGTGACGCGGACCAACGAGATGTGGCATCTGGCGACCCCCATCGTCGGTACGCTCAAGAATCCGGCGACCTCCGCCCTGGAGCTGGCCGTGCAGGCGCACCCCACCCCGGCGATCTGCGGCACGCCGACGCACGCCGCGGAGACGCTCATCCACACCGCCGAATCCGACCGCGGCTTCTACGCCGGCGCCGTCGGCTGGTGCGACAGCTCCGGCGACGGCGAGTACATGGTGGCCATCCGCTGCGCCGAGGTCGCCGGCGACGGCACCATGGCGCGTGCCTGGGCGGGTGGCGGCATCGTCGCGGATTCCGACCCCGCGGAGGAACTCGCCGAGACGTCCGCCAAGCTGCGGACGATCCTGCGCTCTCTCGGCCTCTAACGCACCGCGCGGAGGATGAGATCCTCGTGGTGGTGCGCGCCCGCCCCGTGCGTGACGTTGCGGGGGCTGCGGCGGATGTCCGTCTCCGCCACGAGGTCGGTGATGAGCGCCTCCATCTGCAGCGGGCTCATGCGCTCCGGACGCTGCCCGCCCCAGTCATGGTCGACCCACAGCATCGTCCCGCCCGGGTGCAGCATCCGCGCCAGCTCGCGCGCCTGCTCGGTGACCACCGGGGCCGGGAAAAAGAAACCGCAGATGAGGTCGAAGCTCTCCCCCAGGTAGGAGTCGAGCCAGTCGGCGAGGGTGGCCACCTCGAAGGTGATCTGCTTGTCGACGCCGCGTTCGGCGGCCATCGCCCGCGCCCGTTCCACCGCCACCTCGGCGGTGTCGATCGCGGTGACGTGCCAGCCCTGTTCGGCCAGCCACACGGCGTCGGCCCCCTCGCCGCAGCCGATGTCGAGGACCCGACCCGGGGTGAGTTCCCCCGCCTCCCGGATCAGTGCCTCGTTCGGGTTACCCGACCAGCGGTGGCCGGCCGCGTAGAACTCGTCGAAGTCCGTGTGCTCGTGACCACCGTGGTCGTGCATTGTCGCTCCCTTAAGCCCGCTCGATCGGGTTGCGCAGGATGCCCAGACCCTCGATCTCGACCTCGATGGTGTCACCGGGCTGCATGGCCTCGGTGCCGGCCGGGGAACCGGTGCAGATGACGTCGCCCGGCAGCAGGGTCATGGAGGCGGTGATGAACTCGATGATCTCGCCCATCTTCATGATCATCTGGTTGGAGTTGGAGTCCTGCTTGGTGGCGCGCTCACCGTCGTGGGTGAGGTGGGCCTTGATGGACAGGTTGTCCAGGTCGAAGGCGTCGATGTCGGTCTCGATCCAGGGGCCCAGCGGGCAGAAGGTGTCGATGCCCTTGGCACGTGCCCACTGGCCGTCGGCGAACTGCAGGTCACGGGAGGAGACGTCGTTGACGATGGTGAAGCCACGGACGACGGACTTCCAGTCTGCGGCCTTGACGTTCTTGGCGACTTGGCCGACGACCACCGCGAGCTCACCCTCGAACTCGACCTTGGTGGCGAACTCCGGGATCTTGATGGCGGCGTCCGGGCCGACGACCGCGGTCGGGGGCTTGAGGAACAGGGTCGGCGGCAGGTGCTCCGCGGACTCCTTGAACACCTCGGCGACGTGGTCGGCGTAGTTACGGCCGATGGCCACGACCTTGCTCGGGAGGGTCGGGGCCAGCAGACGCACGTCCGCCAGCGGCCACTCCCGGCCGGTGTACTCCGGCTCGGTGTAGGGGGTGTCCTTGATTTCCTTGGCGGTGAGGTCAGCGAGCTCACTGCCCTCACCGTCGATGACGACGAAACTGAAGCCCTCGGGGTGGGCGATTCTTCCAAAGCGCATGGCCAATACTCTACATACCGCCCTGGGGCATCAATTCATGACATCCTTCAATGATTCGACGCTGAGGGTCGCCCGGTGCGCCAGGTACTGCTCCGCACACGCGAGGGCATCGGTGAGCGCGTTGTGGTTCTTGTAGGCGGGCAGCCCGTAGCGCGCGCGGACCCGGGCGAGGCGGAGATCCTCACCCCGGGGGTAGGTGCCCATCCGTTCCATGTAGCGACGTTCGATGGCGAAGGTGTCCACCGTCTTCACCTTCAGGGGTGCCCCGTAGAGCCGCTGGCAGGCCGCGGAGAGGAACCCCTCCTCCATGGCGGCGAAGTGGGCGAGCATGACGCGCCCCTGCAGGGCCGCTAGGAAGCTGCCCACCGCCTCCTCCGGCTCCACGCCCATGGCGATCTCGTCGTCGGTGAGGTGGTGGATCGTGGCGGACGAACCCACGGAGAATCCCTCCGAGCCCCGCAGGATGACGTACCCGGCCCCTGCCAGGTCCACCTGCCGCCCGGTGACGGGCACCCAGCCGATGGAGACCAGTTGGTGCTGCGCCGGATCCATGCCGGTGGTCTCGACGTCGACGGCCAGCAGGGGCAGCTCGTCGAGCGGGGTGCGGTCCTCCGGCGGCGGGGCGTCGTAGAACTCCCTGAGGGCGCCGGTCGCCTTCCGGGAGGGATCAGAACGGAAGGGCCACATCAGATGTTCCTCACCAGGTACTTCGTGGCCAGCGCGTTCTGGATGCCCTTGATGATCTGGAAGCTGTCCCGCAGGTGCTCGCGGTCCATCTTGCCCAGCTTGTTCGGGTCGATGTTGTAGTCGGGGACGGTGTCCTCCCGCAGCTGGGCCGCCTGGTGACGCAGGGTGATGGAGTTGAGGTAGTCGAACGCGTCGACCAGGTCGTTGGCACCCCGCTCGGAGACGCCACCCGCGGCGGCGGACTCGAGCAGCCGCTGCCGGGTGCCCAGGGCGGTGACGCCGCTGGACAGGGAGAACAGGCGCGCCATCTGGACGATGCCGGCGGTGCCGCCCTTCTTCACGTTGAGCGTGTTGGCGTACTCGCCGGACCGGTCGACGACGAGGCCACGGAAGAAGCCGAGGGGTGGCTCGCGGCGGGCGGCGAGGGCCGCCAGGTGCGCGTGCATGCGACGCGCCCCGCGGGCCAGGCCGACGGCGTTGTTGTGCACGAAGTCCGCCAGCTCCGTGTCGCCGTGGATGCCGCGGAAGTCGAAGAAGGTCTGCGCGTGCAGGAGGGCGTCGGGCTCCGGGGCGGTGACCCAGTGGTGGAACGTGTCGATCCACTGCTCCCGGGTCATGCGCCACTGCGGGTTCGACGCCATCATGTCGCCGGGGCACAGGATCTGGCCGGCGGTGTGCAGGCCCTGGCAGACGAACTCGCTGAGCTGGGCGAAGTACTCCCCGTGCTCGGCCTCGTTGTAGGAGTTGTCCAGCACCAGGGCGTTGTCCTGGTCGGAGGCCAGGCCCATCTCGCGACGCCCCTGGGAGCCGAGGACGACGAAGGTGTAAGGCACCGGGGGCGCGCCGAACTCCTCCTCGCCCAGCTTGAGCAGGCGGCGGGCCAGCGAGTCCGCGGCGATGGTCATGATGCCGGAGGTCTCCTCGGCCGAGGCGCCGCGCTCGATGAAGCGGGCGGCGACCTCGGAGGCCTGGGAGTAGGCGTCCTTGAGCTCCTCGGCGGAGTTGCGGCGGGAGAACTCCGCGGTGAGGTAGATGGGATCGTGGCGCAGCAGACGCATGACGTCGGCGGTGGTGACGATGCCGGTCAGCTGCCCCTCATCCACGATCGGGAGGTGATGGATGCGCATCTCCGCCATGATGAGCATGGCCTCGAAGGCCAGGGTCTCGGAGTTCACCGTGCGGGGGCGCGGGGTCATGATCTCCGTGACGGGGAGGGAGATGTCCAGGCCCTGCGCCACGACGCGACCGCGGAGGTCGCGGTCGGTGACGATGCCGGCCAGCTGCCCGTCGGAGGTGATGAGCAGCGAGGACACCTTGTGCTGCTCCATGAGCTCGGCGGCCTCGCGGATCGTCGCGGTCGGCGCGATGGAGACGGGGTTGGGGATCTTGAACTCCCCCAGCTTGGTGCGCAGGACATCCGAGGAGGAGTCGCCGCGCAGTTCCTCCGCGGCGGCGCGGATGCGGCGGGACTGGGAGGAGTAGAAGCGCAGGATGTCCGGGTTGCGCTCCGACAGGGCGAGGAACTCCGCGCGTGGGAGCAGCAGGAGGAGGGAGTCCTCCACCGCGGTCATCGTGTACTTCGCCTCCTTCTCCCCCAGGAGGGTGGAGTAGCCGAAGCTGCGGCCGTCGTCACGCCGGTCGAGGAGGAGCCCCTCGTCGTCGATGACGTCCACGGCGCCGGAACGGATGATGTAGAGGTGGTCATTCACCGCGCCCCGGCGGATGATGTCCTCACCCCGTCGGACGTACTCCATCGTCATCCGGGCGGGGAGGGCATCAAGCTCGACCTCGGGGAGGCGGGTGAAGGGCTCAAGGTCAGCGATGAATTCGCGGACTTCTTCGAGTTCGACGGTCATGTCTTCAGCGTAGTTGGGTCCACGCCGCGCCGGGAGCCTTTCGCCTGGATGTGGACACAACTCAGGTGAACAGGAGGCTGACGGTCATGGCGACGATGACCGTGTTGAAGCCGAAGGCGACGAGCGTGTGGGAACGCACCGCGCTGCGGGCGGACCGGGAGCGGGTGTGCACCCCGCTCATGGTGGACACCGTCACCGAGTGGGAGAGGAAGTCCCCGAACTCCGGCACCCCGTCCGCGTGCTGGTCGGGCAGGTCGATCTCCTCGCCGCGCAGGTGCAGGTCGAGGTACTTCTCCGCGAAGGCGTAGACCATGAGCGCCCAGGAACCGGCGACGGTGAGCAGCCCCAGCAGGGGCAGCCACAGCTGGTCGGGGAAGAGGTTGAGGCGGGAGGCGGCGATGACGATGAGGGCGGAGATGACGCCCGCCTGGATCGACCACCACTCCGGGTGGCCCACACCCGAGGCGGTCCCCCACCAGGGCCGACAGCCCTCCCGGGCCATCGGTTCCAGCTCCCCGAGGTCGGTGCGACTCCACTGCCGGTGGGTCCACACGAGGCAGAACGGGCAGAACGGGCAGAACACCACCCAGGTGACCAGGTAGTAGAGGATGAGCAGCCCCGTGGTCACGGCGAGTCCGAGGACGGAGGCGAGCAGGATGCTCACCCAGTAGCGGCGGGACTGGCCTTTCTGCGGGGCGGCGCTGATGCGCCCAGGTTACTGGTAGGAGACGAACCAGGGGCGGGGGTCGACGTTGTTGTACGTCTCCTCCGGGGTGAAGGTGGGGTTGTCCTCGTCGATGAAGTTCTTCCAGGCCATGAACCAGTCGTCGGAGAGGTCCTGGCGCATGACGTTCCAGGTGTCGAACTTCTGCTCCGGGCCGCCGTGGCCGTCGGCGTGGAGGATGAAGGACAGCTCCGGGTGGTCGGTGTTGATCTGGTCGCGGTCGCGCAGCATCTGCAGCTGGAACTGGTGGACGATGAGGCCCTTCTGCGGCAGGTTGTTGTCGCGGACGAGCTGGGCCAGCCACTCGGAGACCTCGTTGATCTCGGCGGCCTCGGCGTGGCCGACGCGCTGCAGCGGCTGCTCGCCGGGCTGCAGGTTCCACTCGGGGTCGAGAGCCAGGCCGACGTTGGGGCGCTTGAGCAGGTCCTCGTAGACCTTGGCCTGCTCGAGGAAGGACGCCTGGCCGGGCTGGAGGTCGAGGAAGGCGTAGCCACCGGCGTCGGTGATGGCGTCGATGTAGCCGAGGAAGTCCTCCGGGTTGCCGACGTTGGTGAACTTGCCGTCCTCGCCCGGGAACTCGGAGGCGACGGTGACGATGATCTCGAACGCCGGGACGACCGGCTGCTCCTCGAGCGGCTGGTAGTTCTCGATGTGCGCCTTGACCCGGTCGACGGCCTCCGCCGGGGGCTGCTCGCCCATGACGCCGAGGGCGTCGCCGGAGGGGTGGCCGTAGAAGGCGATCATGCGGCGACCCGGGAACACCAGTCCGCCGCCGCCGGGCAGCTCGCCGTTGGCGGCCATCTCGATGGCGGTGTCGAGGCGCTCCTGGGAGCCGAACTCGTTGCCGAGGGCGAGGACGTCCTGCTCGGTGACCAGCGCCATCGACTCGGAGGTGATGCGCGGGTCGGGATAGGACAGCACGTGGACGTCGGCACCGGCGGCCCGCGCGGTGGCGATCGACGCCAGCGAGGTGGCGTCGGTGGCGAGCATCGGCGGCATGTCCAGCGGGTGTTCGGCGTGCTCGAGCCCCTCCATGCCCTCCGCGGTCTCCGCGTCGAGGGAGGCCGCCACACCGGCGCTGATCGACGCCGGGGTCTCCGCCGGGGTCGCCGGGGTGATCTCCGGGCCGTCGATAAGCGGGCCGACCTCGCCGACGGTGATGACGCGCTCGGCGCCGAGTCGTTCGATCTCGGCGTCGACGGCGGCCTGGTCACCGGCGGTGAGCAGCGGTGCTCCCCCGGCGATGGCGAGGTGGACGCCGCGGGAGAGGTCCTCCGGGGTGTCGGCGGCGACGACCACGACGTCGGAGGACTCGAAGAGGCGGGCCGAGGTGTCGACGCCGTTGTCGGCGGCGTCGGCGATGACCTCGGAGGAGGCCATCTCGAGGGTGGGGCGACCGGAGTCGCCCTCCCCGGTGCCGCCGCCGTTGTCGGCGGAGGTGGTGCATCCGGCGATGAGGGTCAGCGTGGTGGTCATGGTCAGTGCGGCCGTCAATCGCCTCATGGATGCTCCTTTATATGGGGGTGGGTTTATGCAGACACGTTACTGCAGGGCGGCCGCGATGCGGTCACCGACCTCCGTGGTGCGGATCTGGCCGGTGCGGGTGGCCACGTCCTCGGCGACGGCGGCCTCGATGCGGGCGGCGTTGTCCTCGTCACCGAGGTGGCGCAGCAGCATGGCGGCGGAGAGGATGGCCGCGGTCGGATCGGCGATGCCCTGGCCGGTGATGTCCGGGGCGGAGCCGTGGACCGGCTCGAACATGGAGGGGTTGGTGCCGGTGGCGTCGATGTTGCCGGAGGCGGCCAGGCCGATGCCGCCGGAGACGGCGCCCGCCTCGTCGGTGATGATGTCGCCGAAGAGGTTGTCGGTGACGATGACGTCGAAGCGCGAGGGGTTGGTGATGAGGTAGATGGTCGCGGCGTCGATGTGCGAGTACTCGACGGTGACCTCGGGGTACTCGGTGGCGACCTCGTCGACGGTGCGCTGCCACATGCCGCCGCCGTGGACGAGCACGTTGGTCTTGTGCACGAGGGTGAGGTGCTTGCGGCGGGTCATGGCCAGCTCAAAGGCGTAGCGGACGACGCGCTCGGCGCCGTAGCGGGTGTTGACGGAGGTCTCGTTGGCCACCTCGTGCGGGGTGCCGACGCGGATGGCGCCGCCGTTGCCGGTGTAGGCGCCCTCGGTGCCCTCGCGGACGACGACGAAGTCGATCTCGC